>Ga0208029_1000384_pt1 | contig 29165 bp, 12 predicted proteins | sample MalvireepMed_s12_FD_184242 | JGI IMG/M metagenome (GOLD analysis project Ga0208029, IMG submission 184242) | Marine viral communities from the Global Malaspina Expedition - Malaspina viral metaG DeepMed_s12 (SPAdes) (version 2) | ecosystem: Environmental > Aquatic > Marine > Oceanic | place... | reverse complement strand
CCAATGAACTGGGTGAACACTACCGCTTCTTCCACTGGGAACTGGCTTTCGCCGACATCTTCGCCAACCGCGGCGGTTTCGACATTACTCTGGGCAACCCGCCGTGGCGCAAGGTGGAGTGGCAGGAAGGTGGCATCCTCGGCGACCACAACCCGGCCTTTGTGCTGCACAAACTCAGTGCCAAGCAACTGACCGATGAACGTGAAGCCGCATTCGAGCGCAGCCCGCAACTGGAGCAGGCCTGGTTTGACGAACTAGCGGAAGCGGAAGGCTCCCAGGCTTTTTTGAATGCGACCCAGAATTACCCGCAGCTTAAGGGCGTGCAGACCAACCTGTACAAGTGCTTCCTGCCCCGGGCCTGGGCCAATGTGAACGGGCAAGGCGTGAGCGGATTCCTGCATCCGGAGGGGATTTATGATGATCCCAAGGGTGGGGGATTCCGGCGGGAGGTGTATCGGCGGTTGCGAGCACATCACCAGTATCAAAACGAAAAAGGCTTGTTCCCAATCGGCAACCGCAACAAGTTTAGCGTAAACATATCTGGCCCTTATCGTGGTGAGGTTCGTTTCGACAATATCTCTAACTTGTTTATGCCGCAGACGGTTGATGGCTGCTATGTCGATCCGGTACAGCGACTGGTCGGGGGAATAAAGAATGAGAATGACGAGTGGAATCTTGATGGCCACTCCGATCGCATTATTGAAGTCGGCCAGCATGAACTGGCCCTGTTCGCCCAGCTCTACGACGAAGCCGGCACCGATGCTCTGGAAGCACGACTGCCGGCCCTGCACGCCCGACAGCTCACCAGCGTACTGGAAAAATTCGCTGCCCAACCCCGGCGGCTGGGGGATCTGAAAGGGCAGTACTTCTCCACGGTAATGTTCGACGAAACCTATGCCCAGCGGGACGGTACCATCAAGCGCGATACCCAGTTCCCGGAAAACCCGGAACAATGGATACTCTCCGGCCCCCATTTCTTCGTCGGCAACCCGATGTTCCAAACGCCCAAGCGTGTCTGCCAAACCCACCGGGCCTACGACAACCTCGACCTGCAAACCCTGCCGGACGACTACCTGCCGCGCACCAACTACATCCCCGCCTGCGATCCCGCCACCTACCGCGACCGCACCCCGCGCGTGCCTTGGGTGGAAGAGGGCGAGCATCGGGCGCGGTTGGTGACGGAGTATTATCGGTTGGTGTCTAGATTTATGCTCTCCCAATCCGGGGAGCGCACGCTTACATCGACGATTATGCAAAAGGGCCCCGGTCATATCATGACTTGTCTAAGTGTGGCATTTGAGAGCGACGCTGAACTGCTAGCACAAAGTGCTGCGTTTCTTAGTCTGCCATTTGACTTTTATGTTAAGTCGACAGGACGAGGTGCCATTCCCGGATTGGTTAGGCATATACCGACAATCGAGTCTTCTGAAGCTCTAGATTTGCGTGTTTTGTTGCTCTCTTGCATTACAAGCCACTACGCCGACCTCTGGCAATCCAATTGGCAAGACAACTTCCGCCAACAACACTGGGCTAAACGCGAACCCATCGCCGCGCTGCCGCAGGACTTCTTCGCTAACCTCACCCCCGAGTGGCAACGCAACAACGCCCTGCGCACCGACTACGCCCGCCGCCAGGCCCTGGTAGAAATCGACGTCCTCGTCGCCCAGGCCCTTGGACTCACGCTGGAAGAACTGCTCACCATCTACCGAGTCCAGTTCCCCGTCATGCGCCAGTACGAAGCCGAAACCTACTACGACCAAACCGGCCGCATCGTCTTCACCCCCAGCAAAGGCCTGGTAGGCGTCGGTCTGCCCAGAAAAGCCAACAAAAAGGAACTCACCGAAGGCACCTTCTACTGCATAGACACACCAGAAAGAAAAGAAGACGACATCGCCCTCGGCTGGGAAGACATTCAGTACCTGCAGGAAGGCAGCGTTTACAAAACCTATATGGACGACACGCTGCCGGGCGGGCCAATGGAGCGGACAGTGGAATACAAAGCCCCGTTCTTCCGGCCGGATCGGGAGGAGGATTATCGGGTGGCTTGGGAAATTTTTGAGGTGAAACCATGATTCTATTCGCACTGCAAGATGAAATTAAAACCCTGATTGAACGGCAACAGGGATTGATGCATAGGCTTAGGAATGAGGAGGCTATTTGGCAGCAGCAGGAAACCACTGCAATGCTGTCACCCGCTGAACTTGATCGGCAATTGGCAGCCCTGAGCAGCGACACTGTAAAGGTTCAGGCACTTGAGTCGACCATTGCGGTGATAGGCACCATGAAGGCGGGCAAATCAACCACAATCAATGCGCTAGTTGGCACTGAAGTATTGCCGCATCGTTTGACTGCCATGACCACCCTGCCGACCCTTATCCGCCATAAACCCGGTCAAAGAGAGCCTCTGCTGAGGCTGCCAAAGGTTGAGGTATTCAAGGCATTACTCAATGAAGTGATAGCGAAACTGCCAGCAGTGGATGATCACGTCAGCGACTTGTCAAAGATAGCTGACGCACTGAAAACCGTAAAAGCTGGGGCTGACGATATTCGTCAGGAATATGCCGGCAAGGACGCTATCCATCAGGCACTGTTTCTGATCAACGATACCTTCCGCCTGGCTGGCCACGACAGTTTCGGGGTTAACCTTGACAATTACCTGCAGCATTTTACCGATATCAGCAGTTTACCAACGGTAGAGGTCGAGTTCCGGTGTCTGGCTGGTAAACCGGAATCTGTGCATAGCGGTTCATTGGCGTTGCTGGATACCCCCGGTCCGAATGAGGCCGGTCAGAGTAAAGTACTCAAGCGTATTCTGGCGGAGCAGATTGAGAAAAATGCTTCGATGGTGCTGCTGGTGATGAATTACACCCAGCTGGATACTGAGCAGGATGCGGAAATCAGACAACACATCAAGGGTATTAAGGAAGTTTTCAGAGAACGCTCCTTCGTGGTTGTGAATCGGTTTGATGAGAAAAAGCATAATGATCTCGACGCAGATCAAACCAAAAAGAAGGCCAGCGATTTGCTGAATGAAAGTGTTGATGATGAGTTTATAACCCCCAGCGAGGTTTTTCCGGTCTCGTCACACTATGCCTTCATTGTGGAAAGGGTTAGGCAGCAAATTGAACAAGGTGTGGCAATTTCAGACTTTATAAAAAGCGAGCTAAACAAAGACTTTATCAAGGCTGCGTTTGGGGAGTTGGATGAGGACGAAGTTGAGGAGCTGACTTACAAACAGATCAACAGCAAAAGTGACCGTTTGCTCAAACGCTCAGGGTACGAGGCCTTTACCAAAAACATGCTGGAAAAAGCCTATACCAAAGCCGGCGAGAGCAGCTTGCAAGCTGCGTTGGCACGGCTGAAGGATAATGCAGGCAAGATTGACCGTTTCTCGGCTGCGGTACGAGGTGGTCTGGCGCAAGAAATGGATGAATTGTCGGGTAGCATCGACAGAACCAAAGACCTGGTTGAGAGTATTCAGTCGGTCTACGAGAAACTGGATGAGGTCAAGAGTGTTGGTATTTCTGAGTACCGCGCCAACGCCAGCAGCGCGCTTCAAGAGCACGTGGGGACTGTGAAGGAGAAAATAGGTAAAGAGTTCAGTGCAGAAAGGGCCAAGCAGCTCGAAAAACTGCAGAATGCACTGGAACACAAATCCAGTGAGAAAAAGGGGCAACGCGAGCGTGACTGGCTTGGAAGAGAAAATAAAGACTTCCAGCTAATTGAAAATGAACTGAAAAACCTCCGCGCAGAAATTACAAAGCACTCGCAGGCTGGTGACGGCGTGCTTGATTTTGGTGAGAACCGACAAGACGCATTGAATTTCAGCAGTAATGCGAGTGCAGTTGTCAATTCGCTGTTGTCGTCAATGGTCGATTCATTACAGCAACAGTTGAATGACCTTGAAGATAGAACCCAGCAAAAGATTCAGGTTGAGTTGTTTGGGCAGCTAGAAAGGTTATGCAGTGACTATGAGAGAGAGATGAAAACTAAAGGCTTCGAGTTCAACGTCAGCCTAGCGGAAAGCTTTTGCCTGGATGTACTGGCGGACTCATCCTTCGATCTAGATCCGTCTAGTGCAATAGAGGGATATAGCGAAACTGTTTTCGAAACAAAGAGAAAAAGGGTTTTGCGCGATGGCTGGGTTCACAAAACATTAAAAGTGCTGAGCTTCGGATTCCGAGATGACTACGAAGATAAAGTCGTTGCCAAAACGAAAGAGGTAAAAAAATATAGGGTTGTTCTGGATGACTATGTGAGGGAGGCAGAGCAGCTTGCAGATGCATTCTATAAAGATATTGAAGGCAAGCTTTCAAAGCAGTTTGAGGACAAGCTTGTTCCTGCGGTTGACGATGTATTTTCCGATGTCATGTTAGATGTAATGGGCATTGAGGAGGCGCTGAATAATTCAAAAAAGTTGAAGGCTGAAAGTGTATCCATCATCGCTAGCATCAAAGAAATGATGGAACAGGTGAAAAGCGATAACCTGACCCACTTGAAGCGAATTGGCGTTGCATCACGAGGCATTGAATCGCTGGCCCGGTGAAGGTAGGAGTTATAATGGAAAACAATATTGATTTCTCTGGCCTCGACTGCCTGTTGGAGAATTACCCTCATCTAGAAGAAAAAGCCATTGTTGATTTCATCAATGGCCTGAGTGTGATGTCTGACCATCTTGAGCAGAAAGCCAAGGTATCGGCCAAGGGGTTTTCAGGCCGTTTTTTTCAAAGAATCACTGGGCATACCAGAAAACGCCAAGAATTGATCGATGGCAGTTTCGAAAACAGCTTTGCCTTTATAAAAGATTATATTGTGAGCAATGAACAGCGTCTGGCAAAAAATGAGCATTTTCTGCATCAGGTGATGGATGGCGTAAGCCTTATATCTGCCAGACTTCAGGATGTGGTTGGTGAGACTCAAGTGCTGCGTGAGGATCTTGTGGAATTGTCTCAAAAGGTTTCTGACATGGAGCATTCCATATCACGGAAAATGAACTATTTTGAGCTGCAGAACAGTGCCATGGCTGAAAAGGAGCTGGCATTAAGCGTGTTTGCATCAAAAGATGCCCTGTTTACCCCGGAGCAGAGCCTCTGGATGCTGTTGACGCGACTCAGGTACGGTGACTTTGGTGCCTGGTTGGCGTCCACAGAGGGTGGTGAAAAACACCCGCAGACAGTACAGAAAGTCATGAAGTCGTTACGTCTTGATTGCATCAGAATTCTTTCAGAGCACACTGGTAGGTCGCCCCATGCCCTGATTGATCGAAACACTCTGTTTGCCAACCTGTGTTCAGCAGACGAGGTGTTGAGTGAGGCCTTGTGTCTGGTTAGTGACAGCGAATCTAGCGAAATAGAATCTGTCATCCTGATGGTGAACAATGCTCAAACGCCTGCGCCGGGTGAAGAAATGCCTTTCGTCTTTTCCAATACCAGCATTTATGAAGAAATGTCGAATGTAATTATTGAGGGAGAAGGGCATGCTGCAATCCACTAAGTTGGGTCTGGTCCTTTCCGGTGGCGGGGCCAAGGGCGCTTATCAGGCGGGGGTTCTGCGCTATCTCGCTGAGCAGGACATCCAGCCCGATGCCGTGTCCGGCGCGAGCATTGGTTCTTTGAATGGTTCCGTCGTGGCCGGTTCTCGGAATGTGCATGAGGCAGCCGAGACCCTTGAAAAGGTATGGCACGAGGTGGCTGAAAGCTCTCCATTAAAGATGGATGCTTTAGCTGTACTGGCTTTTATGGTGAGAATTGCTGCTGCCGTTTTTGGAGGCCCTGCCGGTCGGCGAGCTGCAGCGTCAACACAGATTTTCGAAGGCATTCTACCCGAAAAGTATCACAAGTATATTGGTACCCCAGCCTTTTTCGATAACTCACCAAGTATCGATATACTTCGCCGCTATGCAAGTCTGGACTCGAAAGATATGGCGCTGCCTTTCTGGGCTTCCGTCTATGAAAGTGATGGTGTTGTAACTGATATTTGGAAATTTATTTCTACGAGCCTGGATGTGTACAAAGAGTCAAAGGCCTCCAGTTTTATTCATATAAACACCCTCTTACCAGGCGAGAAGTTGAAAGCTTTGCTGGCTTCTTCGGCTATTCCACTGGCCTATGAAGCGCAGAGAATTGATGGCAAGAAGTTCTACGACGGTGGTTTGGGTGGTGGTAGCAATTTTCAGGGCAACACCCCCATAACGCCGCTTATAGAGCATGAAAAATGCAGCCACATTATTGTCACCCATCTTATGGATGGAACATTCTGGGATCGCAATAGTTTCCCGGACGTCAGTATTCTGGAAATACGCCCTCGGGGAATATCCAAAGGCAGGCTGGATATGCTGAATTTTGAGCGCGGTGCCATTCTTGAATGGATGGAGCAGGGCTATGAGGACGCCAAGGCCAGTATAGAACCGGTCGCAGAAGGGCTGGCGGCTTTTAGGCGTAGCCGAGAAACCCAAAAACGACTGAATAAATCCGCTTCAAAAATGACTGATGGGCTTCAATGGCTCAAGGAATGATTGCCTAGGCTCATATTAACCGGGGCGTAGCATATTTCACGGTGGTTAATAAGTGCCATGTGTCGCGCGCGAATCAAGGAGGCAAATAATCTTGAGCAAGTTAGTCGGAAGCTGCGGGATATTTATGAATAATTGAGGTCTTGTCTGTAAGTTTATTTTTTCCTGATATGTATTGCAGACCAGAGCTGTAATTTTGCCGTGCAACGTTGGTTACTACCGGGTTTCAGTGAGAGGGAGTTGGATGTCTTTAGAACAAAAATTAGAACTGGCCAGGCTGGAACTACTCGATATGGGCCTTAGGGGAAATCCGCTCCTCAGTATCCCTAAGACCATGAAGTTTCTTGAAGTGGTCGAGGAGCGATCCGAAAACGTGTTCGGCATTCTTGTCGAGGACCGGAAGGCCATGAGCTTTCTTCCGCTACCTGAACTCTATGAGAGTGACGCGGGGGGAGAGGGCGAAGATGCACTTCCGTCTCTTCGCGAGTACCTCGAAGACACTTCTGGCGAGTCTCGATTTGGTGATCGCTTTCTTCAGACCGATCAGCCAGCGGAAAAGCTGGACACCCGGTTGCTGAAGATAGAAAGCGAGGCCCACACACTTTTGCAGGAGCAGGGTATCGATGTGCTCCACTTGGCGATGGGGATTCTGGAGTGGTACGAGGATCCGAATGCCAGAACTCCGCGCTATGCACCTCTGTTGTTGATCCCGGTTGAAATGAACCGGGAGTCTGCACGAGTGGGTTTTACGATCTCCTACACTGATATTGAGCTTTCTCCGAACCTCACACTTGCAGCCAAACTCAGGGGCGAATTTCGGGTTCAGTTACCAGACTACCCTGATGAATTTACTCCCTCCGACTATTTCGATGCGGTTGATAGGGTGATTGCGGGGCAGTCGAACTGGAAACTGCACAGGGACAAGATGTATCTCGGGCTATTTTCTTCCGGCAAGTTCCAGATGTATATCGATCTGGACCCGGCTAGCTGGCCCAGTGATGCACCGCTCACTAAAAATCCCCTACTGGAAAAAGTGCTTGAAGCCGGGTTTCGCAGAGATGGTGAGTTGCTGGGGCAGATAGCCGGGCACCAGCACATATCTGAGCCTGAAAAATTGCACCTGGTCAAGGACGCTGACACATCGCAAATGGAAGCCCTGATTGCGGCAGTGGAGGGTGCCAACCTGGTTGTCCAGGGGCCGCCGGGAACCGGGAAGTCGCAAACCATTACCAACCTGATTGCTGAAGCGGTGGCGCGCGGCAAAAAGGTTTTGTTTGTTGCCCAGAAAATGGCGGCTCTCGAGGTGGTTAAATCACGGTTGGACGAGACCCATCTTGGGGATTCTGTGCTTGAGCTGCATAGCCATAAGAGCAGCAAGAAAAGTGTTCTGGATTCGCTTAAATCCTCGTTTGCCCAGGGGGCACCTTCCGTGCCGGATCGCGGTTACGAGTACCGACGTTTGGCCGAATTGCGACAACACCTGGACACCTATGCCGCTGAAATCAGCCGTCCGGTCCTGAACTCTGGCATGAACTTCCTTCAGGCTCTGGGCGAGATGCTTCGGTTACAGAAGAGAGAATCCCTGGCATCTGTGAACCGAATCCGGTTTGACCTCCTGAAACGGTGGTCGAGCGAAGACCTGGATCGGGCTACCCGAACGCTGCAAACCATAGAAGCCTATTTGCGTGAGTTTGGGCGGCCGGAAGCCAATGTGTTTTCAAAGTCTGCTCTTAGCCGGCTCTCCCCCTCAGGCGAGCAGGATATTCGCCAGCTAATAGATGAGGCTTACCAGAAACTGGGTGCGCTGAAAGCGGATTGTAAGTCGCTCACGCAACTTATGCGCCTGCCTGAAACAGAGACTTTCAGTGATATCGATCTCGTCTATCAGGCTGGCCAGCGTGCTTTGAGCGCTCCTCATCTGCAGGGGGTCAAAGTCAGCACACAGGACTGGCAACTCCGCCGGGATGATATTCGGGAGCTTGTTGTTCTGGGTCGCGAGCTGAATCGAAAGCGTGAGAGCCTGGATGGTGTATTTATAGAGTCGGCTTTGTCAGCGGATCTGCTGCCTGTTCGTATGGGGCTGGCAGGCCGCGCCGACAAGTGGTGGCGTATCTTTTCCGGGGAGTATCGCAGAGCTAAGGCGATGCTTCGCGGGTATGTAAAAGAAGGTCTTGCGGGCAAACCGTCAGACTGGTTGGCCAACGTAGATCTCGCCCTGGAGTATCAATCCGAAGTAAAGCGGTTCAGTGAGATAGAAGGTATTGGTCAGTTGCTGTTTGGTGCTCAGTGGCAGGGTAGAAAGTCTGACTGGGATGTACTATCTCGGATCGCCGAATGGATATTTGCGCTTTATGACGAGATCGGAAATGGGGAGCTTCCGGAGGGGCTGACGGACTTCCTTGAAGCCAACCCTGATGTGCGGGAGCGATCCGGCGACATTGAGGCGCTCGCTGACCGGTCGAGAGAAGTCGTTGGGCACCTGGAGGGTTTGGTTGAGCGACTTGAATGGAGTGAGGCTTTCAGCAAAGCCGACCCGATCGTTTTATGGTCCCGGAATCTTGAATCCTGGCGGGAGCGTCCGGAGCAGCTTTACGCAATAGTGCGCTTTAACCAGCTGGAGTCGGATATCCGGTCTGTGGGATTGGAGGTCATCCTTCCGGAATTGAGCGGGTGGCGACACTCGCCGGACATCCTTGTGGACTGGCTCAAACTGAGCTTTTTTTCCGGGCTGGTTGATACCGTTTACTCTGAGTCAGACCGGATCGGTCGTTTTGACCGGGTCTCCCATGAGCGAATGATTCACGAGTTCCGGGAGCTGGACACGGCTTGTCTCAATTTCGCGCAAGAAGAGCTGGTGCGCAAGCTGCACGAGTCTTTGCCCAGCTTCAACGCTCCGGGAGAAATGGAACTTGTCCGGCGAGAAATTGGCAAAAAGCGGCGGCACATTCCGATCCGCAGATTGATTTCAGAAGCAGGAAATGTAATCCAGCAGGCCAAGCCGGTGTTTATGATGAGCCCAATGTCGGTGGCCACCTATTTGCCACAGGGGAAGATTTCGTTTGACCTTGTGATTTTCGATGAAGCGAGTCAGATCCCGGCCCCGGAAGCTCTTGGCGCAATGTGCCGTGCAGAACAGGCCGTTGTTGTTGGTGACAGCAAACAGATGCCGCCTACTAATTTCTTCAGTAAGGCGGTAGAGATCAGCGATGAAGAAGCCGATCAGAGCGTTACCGCCGATGTAGAAAGTATTCTGACGATGATGCAGGCGAGGGGGGCCCCAGAGCGGATGCTGAGCTGGCATTACCGTAGCCGGCATGAGTCGCTGATCGCTGTGTCTAATGATCAGTTTTATGACAACCGGCTGGTATTTTTCCCCAGCTCAGGAGCGAACCCTGATGCACGGGGGTTGAGCTTCAATTATCTGCCCGATGCTTTGTATGACAGGGGGAAAACCAGGGCAAATATCGGCGAAGCTAAGGCTGTTGCACAAGCTGTGCTCGAACACAGTGTGAAGTGCCCGCACTTGTCGCTCGGTGTGGTTGCGTTCAGCACTGCCCAGCGCGAGGTGATTTTGCTGGAGGTAGAGCGGCTTCGCCGACAACATCCGGAGACGGAGGAGTTTTTCCAGCACCATGCCAGTGGGGATGAATTCTTCATTAAGAACCTTGAAAACGTTCAGGGTGATGAGCGGGATGTCATTTTCATCAGCGTTGGCTATGGCAGAACCGCTACCGGCAATGTCAGTCAGAACTTTGGTCCCTTGAATGGGAAAGGTGGCGAACGTCGTCTTAACGTGCTCATTTCTCGAGCAAAGCTCGCCATGCAGGTTTTTGCGAACTTTCGGGGCGATGAGTTGCGTACAGACGCAAGCTCACCGTTTGGTGTGCGCGCCCTGAAAGTCTTTCTCGACTACGCCGAAAAGGGCCAGCTCCCGGCAGTATCCGAAACCGGCAAAGAGCCGGATTCTCCATTCGAAATTGAAGTGATGAATGCGATTAAATCCCTGGGCTTTGATGTAGAGCCGCAAGTGGGCTGTTTGGGCTATTCAATCGATTTGGCCATTGTGGATCCCGGTAATCCAGGCAGGTATCTCCTTGCAGTTGAATGCGATGGTGCCAGTTATCACAGCTCCGCATCTGCTCGTGAGCGTGACCGCTTGCGGCAGGGTGTGCTTGAGGGGCTGGGCTGGCGGTTTCACCGTATCTGGAGCACAGAATGGTTCCGTAATCCCTCCCAGGAAATTACCCGGATGCAGCAGGCCATTGAACGGGCAATAGAAGAGCAGGCCCGTATTGATGAACGTGGTGCTGTTGAGGCTGCGCTGTCCCAGCCTCAACAAAAAAACCACGAACCGACTATTGAGCGAGCCGAGTTCTCAGAGGAAGAGTCCAGCCGGGCTGTTCCTCTTTACGAGCCAGTCGATGCTGACGCTTTGGGACTTCCACATTATGTGGATGATTTCCTGGAGATTCCGTCTGACAAGTTGAAAAACGCGATCCTTGTCGTTTCCGAGTACGAAGGTCCAGTTCATGTTTCGATTCTTACAGCCAGGCTGATTAGCTCGGTCGGGCTAAGCCGAGCAGGCCAGAGGATACAAGCCCGAGTGCTGGAATGCATAAACGATTTGGAGCATGAGGGCGCGATCGACTTTGATGGCTCGTTCGTCAGGCTTGCGGATATGAAGTCTGTAAATCTGCGGGACTGGAGTGAGCTGCCGGCTAATCATAGGAAGTTCGAATTCGTATCGCCCGCTGAGCTATCCGAAGCCTTGTTTGTGATTGTTCAGGATGCGCATTCGGTGGATCGTGAAGGCTGCATGAGCGCAGCCCTGAACCTGATTGGGTTCAAGCGTTTGACCGGAAGTATCCAGGCCCGCCTCGATGAAGTGATTGATGACCTTATCGCAGAGGGCCGTTTGCTTGAACGGTCTGGGCGGCTGCAGGTGTGTGTATGAGCTTGGGTGTGGGTGAGGTCAGGTCAACGGCGCTTTATTCCGAGACTAGAGCTGCGTTGCATAGTCGCGCACTTGCAGTAGCCGGTTTTACCACCCACAAACTGGAGGACACCCTGCCCGGCGGGCCGGCTGAGCGGACAGTGGAATACAAAGCGCCGTTCTTCCTGCCGGATCGGGAGGAGGATTATAGGGTGGCTTGGGAGGTATTCGCCAATGAGTGACAGCATGATTCGCAACTGCCCATGGGGTTATTCCTGCACCAAAGAATGGGCAGATCTCATTGACACTCGGGATGAGGATATTCGCTTCTGTACCGATTGCCAAAAGGAAGTTCATTGGGTCGACAGCAGGGAGGAGTTGGCTGAGAGCGTCCTTTTAAATCGCTGCGTCAGCTTTAGGGCTTTGTTGATTGATTCAACGCTGGTCGGTGAGGAAATAAGTGGAGAGGGCGACGGTTCGGTAACACTTACCGGTTTGGCGACCCCGGACATTCTTGATTATGAACCGACACAGGGTACAAAGAAGGATTACGACCCATTAAACGACTTTGACGATGACGATATTCCGTTCTAAAAGTCGCATAAGACGTAAAGGCAGACCATGGATTCGAAGAACTTTTATCTCTTGGCCGAGCAGTGGCCTGAACTATACAAACATGCGGCTTTGGCAGAGAAATATGTGCAGGACGATCCTGCGACAGCCACTGTCAAGCTACGTTGTTTCGCTGAATCATTAGTCGGATATTTGTACCGAAATCTAGGTCTGAGCTCGAACCCTGATGACGGGCTATTTGAGAAACTGACATCTGAGCAATTCGAAGCGGTAGTTGAGGATGCTATTCGCCAGAAGCTTCACGCGATCCGTATCTTGGGCAATAGGGCCGCACATGGCAAAGAAGTGGTCCAGGATAAGGCGCTGCAGATTCTGAAGGATGCTTACTTACTGGGGCACTGGCTTTACTCGACGTTTCGCTCAGGTCCTGCGCATCCAGAATACCCGGATTTTGAAGAGCCGACTTCCCCGGAGCAACTGAACTCAAACTTAAAAGCTACGAATGAAGAACTGCGTATCCAGCTTGAAAATGCAAAAGAGGAGTTGCAGAAGCTTCAGGCAGCTGAGCGCAAAGCGCAGGAGCAGATTGCCCAGCTTGACAGGTCGCTTGACGAGGAGAAGTTGTCGAGATTCCACCAAGCATCCACTAAGGCTGCTAGTCGAATTGACCTGGGAGAGGAGGCTACAAGACGTTTATTGAGCCTTGAGGATAGCTTTTCGGAATATACGCTTACAAATGGCCAGGCTGAGCTCGTTAAACAGCTTGGGGAATTCCTGTCTTCCCGAAATGAGAGTGCTTTTATACTAAGGGGTTACGCAGGCACAGGTAAAACATTTATAACAAAAGGGCTGACAGAGCACTTTCGCGCAATTGGACGAAACTATGTCCTGGCAGCACCTACAGGTAAGGCAGCGAAGGTCATTGCAAGTAAGACAAAATCTCCTGCTTATACGTTGCATCGAACCATATATTCGTTCAAGGATATTCGGGAATATAAAGACGCTGATGTTGATGGCACTGAAACCTACAAGTTCTACGCCGAGCTTTCGGTAAATGAACTTCCGGCGGATACTGTATTCATTGTTGATGAAGCATCCATGGTTTCAGATGCATACAGTGAGGCGGAGTTCTTTCGCTTTGGTTCGGGGTACATACTCAGGGATTTTCTGAAGTATGTGAATCTTGATCATAACGATCACCGAAAAAAGGTCATCTTCATCGGCGATGATGCCCAGCTGCCGCCTGTTGGCATGTCATTCTCTCCGGCATTGGACGAGAAATATTTGCTTCGGGAGCACAGTGTGCGCTCCACCAGCTATGAGCTCACCGAAGTTGTGCGCCAAAAGGCAGATAGCGGTGTTATGGGTAATTCCATTGCTTTGCGCAATTCCTTGAAAAAACGTGTTTTCAATCAGCTTTCCGTAGATTTCAGTACGCCGGATGTCCAGCCTGTCAGTCATGGCGATCTGATGGACCGGTACCTTGAGTCCTGTGGTGGCATGATTAACGGTGAGTCCATTGTAATCGCCTACTCAAACGCTGATGTTGCGGCCTATAACCGCCGAATTAGAGAGCATTTTTTCCCGGGATATGAGTACGTTCAAGCCGGCGACAAAGTGATGGCCGTAAGTAACAGCAATGCTTACGGGTTTTTTATCTCTAATGGTGATTTCGGGATTGTCAGAGAAGTGCTCGGAACCACTGAACGCCGTCCAGTCACCATAAAAAGGCGAAATGAAGAAACAGGACAGGTCGAAAGTGTCAGCATATCTCTTGAATTCAAGGACGTTGTTGTAGGATTCAGAGACCTCGACGGAAATGCGAAATTTTTCGAGGCTAAGATAATTGAAAGCTTACTCTACAGCGATCTGCCGTCGTTAAGTTCCGACGAGAGCAAGGCCTTGTACGTTGATTTCTGTATGCGCAACAGGGGGCTCAAAAAGGGGAGCCTGGAATTCAAGAATACATTGATGTCTGACCCTTACTTTAACGCACTGCGGTTGAAGTTTGGCTATGCCATTACCTGCCACAAGGCGCAAGGTAGCGAATGGAATAATGTATTTGTCAAGTGTAAAACCAATCAAAACCAGCTGACTGAAGGCTATTTTCGTTGGTTTTATACAGCGATTACACGGACTGCAGATCGCCTGTGGTTGCTTGACTCGCCGAACATCAAGATCGGGAGTGGGTTGAAATCTGTTCGCCGGCCCGGTGTTGTTATGCCGACCCCGACACCAAACCCGGACAATACGCCCGCTGATTTTGATTCTCCGGTAAACCAAAGTCCCGAGCCGAACAGACCTTTGAAAGATGCGCGGGCGGTGACGGCACCTTCGTCTACCGCAGTGCACAGGCCAGACAGTATTGATGAAACATACGGAATCCCGGAAGGAGCCCAATTCCTGCTTGGAGTTCTCAGCAGGGTTAGGGAACTGATAGCTGATCACGGTATTTCGATTGACTCTATCGCCCACCAGCAATACCAGGAAGCTTATACCTTCTGCCGAGGTAACGAATTCGCCCGGGTGGACATTGGTTACGACAGCAAGGAGAAAGTTAAGCGTGTAACGGCACCCATCCCGTCATCTCTCTCAGCCGATGTGCAAAATTTATTGGCTCCTCTTGTAGGGCAGCCAATCGCTGGTGGACCTGTAATACCCGCTGACCAGATTCACTTTGAAGATGATTTCATCAATGACTTTCATCGGCGTTTGCTTCCGCTGGCATCTGAGCGTCAGATCAGTATACAGAATGCCGAGAAGTATCAATGGCATGTTCGCTATAGCTTTGCTCGGGGCAACGATGTGGCTGTATGCGATATTTTCTTTGACGGCAAAAAACGGTTCACCAAATATCAGCCATTGATTACTGCCTGTAGTCCGGGGTCGCTATTGCCAGACGTTGAGGTAATGCTGACAGAAGGATTGAGTGCATGACTACCAGTAAAGACGTGTTTGCAAAGCGAAAAGCCGGTGAGATTGAAGAAGCCTATCAGATGGCGTTACAAAGAATGGGCGCCCCCGATAAAGATGAGTGGGACGATCGGGCCTTCGGCTGGTGCTTGATTGACCTGATCAAGCGGGATGCCAAAGCAGGTCAGCAGGCTAATCTTGGTCATTACCGCCAACAGCTTGAGGCAATCACAGTGCCCGAGAGTGATGACGTGCTGACGAAACAACGGCAGTTTGCCATCTCGCTCTGCAATCCGCAGGGCCAGCGGGGCAACGAAGCCAAACAGCTGAGTAAGGCTGGACAGCATGATAGAGCGGCGGCTATCTATCGGGAGCTACTTCAGGACACACCGGGCGATCGTGATCTATCCGTCTCACTCGGCTGGGAGCTGTATCGTCTCGTGAAGAAGCTGCTGGATCAGAGTGACGCTAATTTGCAGCCCATCAAGCAAAACCTCAATGAGTATCTGCGGCTTAACGTTGAGAAGCCGTCGCTTCTCCACTCCGTTATATTGCAGGTGGCCGCGAAGTTCGCCGGCGCGGATCGTTTCAACATGGTCGCATTCTGCCGATTGTGGAATCTGGAGTTTTTGCGTCCAGAGGATTGGGAGCGATTCCGCACGGATGATGGCAAAGAGCTTCCGGCCCTCGCCGAGCGAGTAATACAGCAGGCGAGCAAGGAGGCTGGAAGAACTCAAGACCCCGGGCTCGCATCGTATATTCTTCCTTACCTTGATCGAGCCTTGGGTGAGTATTCTGACAATATCTGGTTGTTTTTGAACAAGGCGAAAGTGCTTCTCACACTTCAAAGAAATGAAGATGCCTTTAAATTTGCCCTCGATGTGGCTCGCGCAAAATCCAACGACTATTGGGTTTGGGAGCTTTTAGGCGATATCTGTGCCAATGATGACCCGGACCTATCACTGAGCTGTTACTGCAAGGCACTGCTTTGTTCCTCTGATGACCGTTTTTCGGTGAAAGTTCGCGGGAAGCTTGCATCGTTGCTGGTTGAACGGAGTAAGTTCCCCGAAGCGAAGTTCGAAATCAATCGTTTTCTGGAAATTAAGCGGAGGGAGGGCAACAAAGTTCCACCTGAAATTGAACGGTTTGAAAATCAGGATTGGTATTCCACCACCCCCAGGTCTGGCTCGAATGATGAGTTTTATAAAGGTAACTCGGGCGCTGCGGAAAGCGCATTGTTCAGTCAGCTGCCATGGATTTCTGCAAACGTTGGTGATGTCTTTACAATTCCCGGTAAAGAAGATAAGCCAAAAAGACGGATTTATTTAAAGGGGGCTTCAGAGCCAGTAGAGGTTGTGATACCCGATAAGAAGTTTGACCTGTCACGTAGTGTGCTTGGTGATCCGATAAAAGTTAAAGGCGAATGGGATAATCAAAAAAGATTCCAGATGTTTTCTGTTGATAAGCGTGAGCCCGGTGAGGCTTGGGATGTTTTTAAAGATCAACTTGCCGTTGTTGATAATGTCAACAGGGATAAAAAGCTGATTCACTTTTTAGTCAGTAAAGTTATAGATGGCGTTGTCCCGTTCTCAGAGCTCGATGGTGACTATTCTGAAGGTGATGTGATCAGAGTTCGTTTGAGTAGATATTCTACAGCCCATGGTGAGAGATTTCGCGTCCTTTCTGCCAGCAAAACCCAAGACCCGGCACCTATTGGTTTGAAGAAGGAGTTTCGGGAGAGTGTTAGTGTGCATGAATTGGGTTTTGCATTCACAAGCTCGGATATTTTTATACCGGCCAGCTTAGTAAATGGGAGTAATATTTTGGACGGTGATGTCGTTAATGGTCAGGCGTTGCTTTCCTACAATAAAAAGCGATCAGAATGGGGTTGGAAGGCTATTAAAGTGTCCAAAATATAAATATATTTTTAGTGCATGATTACAAGGGCCGTGAACCTCAGGCATTTCGATGAACAGGCTGTCCGGTAATTTGTCGAACAAAACAATCTGAAGTAAGGAACTTTATGAAAATCTCCACCCTCCTGGACCAAATCGAAATCGGCCAGATCGCCCTGCCGGAGTTTCAGCGCGGTTATGTCTGGAACCGGGATCAGGTTCGTGGCCTGGTGCGGTCTTTGTACAAGCGCTATCCGGTGGGTAGTTTGCTGGCCTGGATCACCGATTCTTCCGAGGCGCAGGGCAGGGGGACCAGTGCGCTGGCGTCGGGCCAACAGGTGAAGATGTTGCTGGATGGCCAGCAGCGAATGACCTCGTTGTACGGCATTATCAAGGGTGAGCCGCCCGCCTTTTTCGATGGTGATGCCAATGCGTTCAGGGGGCTGTATTTCCATGCGGAGACGGAAGAGTTTTCGTTCTACATGGCTTCGAAGATGCAGGGAAATCCGCTGTGGGTGGATGTGACGCGTCTGATGAAAGAGGGCGTGGATACCATTCTTGAGGAGATTCTGGAGTCCACCCAGGATTTCAAGCGCACCACCCACTGTGGCAATCGCCTGAACCGGCTGAGGGATATCCGTGAGATTGACGTTCACATCGAGGATGTCTCCGGCCCGGAAATGACGCTGGATGTGGTGGTGGATATCTTCAACCGGGTAAACAGTGGCGGTCGCAAGCTGTCCAAGGGTGATCTCGCCCTGGCCCGGATCTGCTCGGTAGAGCCGGATGCCCGTTCCCGTATGCGCAAGGCCCTGGATGACTGGAACGAGGCAGGGTTTGCTTTCACGCTGGACTGGCTGCTGCGCAGTGTGACCACGATTGCCACGGGCGATGCGCGTTTCGTGGCGCTTCACGACCTGGATGCCGCGACTTTTAACACCGCCTTGCAGCGCGCTGTTAACCATATCAACACCATTCTTGATCTGATCGGTGCCCGCCTGGGACTGGATCATCAGCAGGTGCTGACCGGCCACTTCGCCTTTCCGATTCTGGCTCGGTTCCTGGATGATGCCGGCACCGCCGCGCAGGGTCATGAAACCCAGAACAAGATCCTGTTCTGGTATGTGCAAACTGCCATCTGGGGTCGTTATTCCGGTTCCACTGAGAGTGTGCTCTCCCGAGATCTGAATATCCTGCTGGACGCCGGGCCGGAGGAAGGGCTGGACGCGCTCATCCGGGAGTTGCAGCTGTGGCGAGGCAACCTGCGTATTCGACCTGAGCACTTCACGGGCTGGAGCCGTGGTAACCGGTTCTATTCCATCCTTTACATGCTGACCCGGGTTGGCGAAGCACAGGACTGGGGTTCGGGCCTGCCGCTGAAAAAGGGATTGCTGGGTAAGAACACGTCCCTGGAAGTGCACCATATCTTCCCGCGGGATTTCCTCAAGAAAAACGGCCACGACGACAAGAAGGCGGTCAACGCCCTGGGCAACTTCTGCTTTCTTACCAAGAACAGCAACCTGAAGATCAGTAACCGGCCACCACGGGAGTATTTCCCCGAAGTGGAGGGCCAGCACCCGGGTGCCCTCGCCAGTCAGTGGATTCCCCAAGATCCGGAGCTGTGTAAGCCGGAGAACTATATGGAGTTCCTGCGCCAGCGTCAGGCGCTGCTGGCTGAAGCGTCGAATCGTTTTCTGGATACTTTGTATGACCTGCCATCGGACGAAGAAGCGCCTGAATATCAGGCTGTAGAGCAGGGCGAGTCTGCTCCGGGTGGAATTGCGGATGAGCAGGAAGAAAAGCTTCTGGATGAGGTGAATGCCTGGATTACAGAGCGTGGCCTGCCGGCGGGCGACAAGGAATTCGAGCTGAGAGACCCGGATACGGGTGAACTGAAGGCATTTCTGGATCTTGCCTGGCCGGAAGGGCTGCAGGAGGGTTTGTCGGACCCGGTAGCATTGATTCTCAATGAGGAGATGGATGTCTTTAAACTGGCGACCAATGCGGGATTTCAGGTGTTCGATGATGCCGAGAGCTTCCAGGTTCATACCGCCCGAAAGGTACTTGGTGACCTGCATTATGGTCTACCTGATTGGGCGCAGCAGGTGGAAGAGGCTGCCATTCCGGTAGTGAATCATATCCTCAAGAGTGAGCTGCCCGAGCCTGAGTGCGGTGCTGAGATCCAGATGGATACTGGCGAGGTAGCCGGGGAGTTCGAATTTGTGTGGGATGAGCAGCGGGTTGCTGTGTGGGTGTCGGCAGAAAGGGCACCCCAGCGGGCAATGCTGGCAGCTCAGGGTTGGCGGTTGTTCTCACTTGAGGAGGTGGTGGAGTTGCCTAAGTTGTTGGAGGTGGCTTTGGAGAGGTCTTAGTTGAGGTAGTAATCACACCTGGGAAGGTTTACGATTAGTGAAGTTAACTCAGTTTTGTAAACCGGTGATTCTATGATTGGCGACCGCTTAAAACGCGCCCGGGCTGCTGCTGGCCTTTCAATGAAGGCTCTGGGGGAGCAGGTTGGGGTAAGTGCGAACATGATCAAGAAGTACGAGCATGACGAGAGCATGCCGACTTCTCCTGTGCTTATCCGCTTGGCCCGAGCCCTCGGGGTCCGCTCAGAATATTTCTTCCGCCCAGTTCGGGTATCGCTTAACCGCGTCGAGTATCGAAAACGGGCCAGCACGACTAAAGCCGAGCTCAAGCGAATCGAAGCAGATGTTCTCGATCAGGCTGAGCGTTGGCAGGAACTGGCGGACCTGTGGCCTGAGTTTCCGGTTGCCGGGTTCTCGGGTGTTGAAGGATTGCCTGAGACAATAACCGATTACGCTGAGCTGGAACGCGTGGCCAACCACGTTCGCCGCAGCTGGAAGCTGGGCCTGAATCCGCTGCCGGAGGTCATTGATGTTCTGGAGTCCAAAGGCATTCTGGTCATTACTACCGATGTTGATGTGGCCGGCAAGTTTGATGGTTTGCAGGCAACCGTAGCCGGGCAGCCATTAATAGTTGTCTCTAATCAGTGGCATGGTGACCGGCAGCGGTTCACGTTGGCGCATGAGTTTGGCCATCTGCTTTTGGAAGGACGATTATCGTCAGATCTTGATGAGGAGAAAGCCTGTAACTATTTTGCGTCTGCGTTCCTCTTGCCCGCTGAGAGCGCGCGCGAGCAGATAGGAGAATCTCGCCACAGTATCGAGGTTCGTGAACTCTACATGCTAAAGCATGAGTATGGGCTCAGCATGCAGGCCTGTCTGTACCGTCTCAAGGTTTTGAAGATCATCTCCGATAATTTGTTTGATAAGTTGATCAAACGATTTTCAGCTGCCGGATGGCGGAAGCAGGAGCCCGGAGATCAGGTACCTCAGGAAAGCACTATTCTGTTTCAACAGCTTGTTTATCGTGCGCTGGCAGAGGGAATTGTTGGTGAGTCAAAGGCCGCAGAGCTTCTCAAACTTCCCTTGATGCAGTTCCATCAGATGCGGAAGTTGGAGGCGTTCGATGCAGTTGTTGATCAGTGATGCAAACATCCTTATTGACCTTGAAGAGGGTGGGTTACTGAGGCAGCTTTTCGGCCTGCCGTATGAATTCCGGGTGCCGGATATTCTTTTTTACGAGGAGCTGGAGGACCAGCATGGTTACCTGGTAGATCTTGGCTTGGGGTTGGGGGAACTGGATGAGAAGGGAATGCGTGCAGCCTTCGAATACACGCGGAAATACAATGGCCCCAGCCGAAACGATTGCTTTGCACTGGCACTGGCCCGTCAGGAAAGATGTCCACTGCTGACAGGTGACAAGGCCCTGAGGAAAGCTGCTGAGAAAGAGGCGATATTGGTCAATGGAACCTTGTGGGTTGTCGAGCAACTGGTAATCCATTCCATGATTACGGTTGAACAGGCCAGAGAAGCCTACCAGCGCATGAAAACCAGTGGGCGCAGGTTACCTTGGGCTGTTGCGTTGCAGCGACTTGATGCTTTGTGACGCTCTAGGGTAAGGGCATAATTAGTCATCTTTTCTCCGCACCGGTCGTTATACCCCATGCAAAACAACGACGTACTCCTGAATTTAAGCTAAGGTTACTACTTTGTAGTAACCATCCACGGAGCCCCCATGATCCCCGGTTTGTTGGCCACGGAAGTTTCAGCAGCCCTGCGCGAATTCATCGTTACCGGTTACGAAACCGAGACCGATCCATTTAAAGGCGAGTTCCGCCGCCTGGTGGAGGAGCAGCAAGACGGTGAGGCGTTTATCAAGGGGCCTTATGTTTCCGTCGGCCTGCCGTTTCTCACCGGCTCTTCCGGCCGGGATTTCTTCAGAAGCTTTGAGACCGAGCACCCGCCTTATGCGCACCAGGAGCAGGCCTGGCAGAGGCTGGCTTCCGATCGACGTGCTGCGAATACCCTGGTAGCTACGGGCACCGGCTCGGGTAAGACCGAGTGTTTTATGTATCCGGTTCTTGATCACTGCCAGCGTGCGGCCGCGCCGGGTATCAAGGCGATTGTCATTTATCCGATGAACGCGTTGGCAACGGATCAGGCCAAGCGCTTTGCTGCGGAGATTCATCGGCAGCCCACGTTGAAAGGCCTGCGTGTAGGGCTGTTTGTGGGTGGGGATGGCCAGGGCACCAAGGCCATGGGCCCAGATCAGGTGATCACCGACAAGGAAACCCTGCGCAATAACCCGCCGGATGTGCTGCTCACCAACTACAAGATGCTGGATTACCTGTTGATGCGCCCGCAGGACCAGAAGCTGTGGGCCCATAACGGGCCGGATACCCTCCGCTACCTGGTGGTGGATGAGCTGCATACCTTTGATGGGGCCCAGGGCACGGATTTGTCGTTGTTGATCCGCCGGTTGCGCGCCCGGTTTGATTTGAAGCCTGATCAGCTTGTATGTGCGGGTACATCCGCCACCTTGGGTGGTGATGACAGCATTAATGGCCTGCTTGCCTATGCTTCGGATATTTTCTCAAGCCCGTTCCGGCGTGATTCGGTGATTGCCGAGCAGCGGCAGAGTGATTCGGAGTTTCTGGATAATCTGGCGTTTCTGGGCTTGAACAAGGAAATTGGGCCGGAAGATCTTTCCCTGGCTTTGAACGAAGGCCTGCAGGCGTATCTTTTGAAGGCCTACGAGCTTTATTTCAGCAAGCAGCCGGAACTGCCACTGGATTCTAAAGAAGGAAGGATTCAGCTGGGCAAGGACCTGAAGCAACATGGCCAGCTGGCGAACCTGCTAAGGCAGCTCAAGTTGGGGCAGGGTACACCCCGATTCCGCGAGTTGGTAGAAAAGCTGGCCTCACAGATCCCGCCGCTGTTCAAGCGCCAGCCGGAGCAGGCTTTGATTGCTCTGCTGGCATTGCTGTCCCATGCCCGGAATGATGTTGGCCTGCCTTTCGTGCAGCTGCGCTTGCAGCTATGGTCCCGTGAACTCCGGCGTATTGTTGGGACTTTGCGGGAGCCCAAGCCCCTTGGACTTGTCGACGACGACTCTGAAAACGGGCGCTCTTCGGTATTACCGCCATTGCTGGCGTTCGGTGATGATAAACCTCCGAAAGATCAGCGCCAGGTTCGCCTGCCGCTGGTGCAGTGCCGCGAATGTCACGGTACCGCCTGGTTGACTCGCATGGAGAAGAGCCATGTTTCGGAACAGGTGGTGGAAACGGAGCTGCAGAATATCTATAGCGCGTTTTTTGGAAACCACGAGGAAACAGCTTTGCTGCTGCCCTGGCAACAGGGAGCGGGAATATCTCCGGCTGGCATGCACCTGGATAATTTCCGGGTGTGTCGGGACTGTGGCCGCACGGCAACTGCGGATTATTCAGGTGAGTGTAAGGGCTGCCAGGCCGGGAACGAGGCTCTGGTGCGAGTGAGCAAGCCGCATCAGCTGAAGGAAGTGAAGCGCGACAATGTGAATCGGATGGTTCACGAACACGATTGCCCTTACTGCTCAGCTAAATCTTCGTTGGTGGTGTTTGGTGCCCGGGCCGCGAGTTTGAGTGCGGTGGCCATTCACCAGTTGTTCAGCAGTCGTGATAACGATGATCGCAAGCTGCTTACCTTCAGTGATTCCGTTCAGGATGCCACCCACCGGGCCGGTTTCTTCGCGGCTCGTACCTGGCAGAACAATGTGCGCATGGCGCTCACCCAGCTTCTTGAAAACCAGCCGGAACCGGCCCCGTTACTGCAGTTGCCGGAGCTGTTTGAGGCTTACTGGCTGAACCAGGGCGAACACCGGGGGAGGTTGGACCTTCCCAAATACCTGCGTGAGTTCATGCCGCCGGACAAGCGTTTTACCGCCGAGTTCGAGCATTTCGAAACCACAGGTGAGGTGCGTGATTCCGCCTGGTTGCTAAAGCTGATTCGCGGGCGCATGTTGTGGCAGGTGCTGGAAGATCTGGGCTGGCGGTCTCAGGTGGGGCGTTCTCTTAACCGGTTGGGCATCGCCGCGCTGGACTGGCCGGCTGAACATGTGGCCAGTGCCGCTGCTTCCTGGCGAGAGATTGCAGACAACACGTTGGGCTACCGAATCGATAAAGAAGCAGCTGAGGGCCTGATGACCGGGCTGGTTCAGCACATGGTCAATCTGGGGGCGTTTGGCCTGAAGGATCTCGCCGCTTACCGTGAAAAATCTGGCAGAAGTTACCAGCTCACCTTCCTTAAGTATGCGCCACCGTTGGGGCCGTCATCACCAAGACCCCGATACCCTGCGTTGTCCAAGGCGGAAGGTTATGAACCGTTGAGCCATAACAATGCCTCGCGCTCCTGGTACGAGAACTGGCTGAGCTGCCTGAACCCGGATGCCATGGCGGACCGCAAGCAACTGGAGCACGTACTTGCGGCGGCACTGGATGCGTTAGCCGGTGCCGGCATGGTGCAAACCGAAACCAACGAACGCGGCGTGAAACTCTGGGCCCTGAACCCGGAAGTGCTGACTATCGCTACGGATATTCAGGCGGTGGAGTGTGAAGGCTACCGCCCGGTGCACGTGCCGGCAGGTAAAGCTCGTGGCTGGCTCGGGCTGCCAATGATCAGTGCGGCCGGGCCGGAGCTGTTGTATGAAAACGTGGTGCCTGTGCGCAATACGCTATATCGGAACCTTTATCGCAACGGTGAAATTCACCGGGTAATTGCCCACGAGCACACCGGCCTGCTGGCGGCCAGTGAGCGTATTCGGGTGGAGAACAGCTTTATCAAGGGTGATAAACCCTGGGAATACAATCTGCTGTCTGCCACGCCTACGCTGGAAATGGGTATCGACATTGGTGATCTTTCCAGCGTGCTATTGTGTTCTGTGCCGCCGGCGCAGGCGAATTATCTTCAGCGGGTTGGCCGGGGTGGCCGCCGCGACGGAAATTCTTTTGTGCTGACTGTGGCCAACGGCCGCCCGCACGATTTGGTGTTCTACGCCGATCCGGGACGGATGCTGGACACTCCGGTTGAGCCACCCGCAGTGTTCCTGAAAGCCCGCCATGTACTGCGCCGGCAGTTACTGGCTTACACCATGGATTGCTGGACCCGTTCAGCCAAGGGTGATAACCAGGTGCCGCATACCATGCAGCCAGTGCTGGATGCCGTGGAGAAGGCCCAGGAGGACCGCTTTCCGTACACGCTGCTGAGATTCCTGAAGCACAATATGCAGGAAATTTGGGATGGCTTCAGCAGCCATGTGGCGACGGAGCTGAGTGGAGAAGACCTCGAACTGCTCCGGCAGTATTTGTTCGGTGGGCCACAGTTTGATGAGGATCGCTTGGAGCTGTACCTCGTTAGTCGGCTCAAGTTGGTGGCGGATGAGCGTAATCTCATGGCTACGACCATCAAGAATCTGGACAAGCAGCTGGAGAAGTTGCGCAAACTGCCTCAAGACGAGCACACCCAGGCCGAGATTCTGGAACTGGAACGCGAAGCCGCCGGTTATCGGGGAATGCGCATTCGCTTGAACAAGCGGGAAACCCTGAATTTCTTTACCGACGAAGGCCTGCTACCAAATTACGCTTTCCCGGAGGAGGGCGCCACGTTGCATTCGGTGATCTTCCGCTCCGAGAAAGGCGGAGGTGACGGAGCAGATCACGAATTCGTGAAGCGCGAGTACGAATACCAGCGCCCGGCCCAGGCCGCGTTAACGGAGTTGGCACCGGAATCGGTGTTCTACGCCGGCAACCGCAAGGTAAAAGTGACCCGGGTAGAGACTTCCAAAGGCCGTAACATTCAAGACTGGCGCTTTTGCCCGCGCTGCCATTATTCCGCGCCGGCTGATGACCCGACAGCGGGCTTCAGCGATAAAACCTGCCCTCGTTGCCACACAAACCAGTGGGGTGATGAAAGCGCCCGCACCAAGATGCTGAAGATGACCCAGGTCTATGCGTTCACCAACGCAAGGGATGCGATTCTGGATGACCGCTCTGATGACCGGGAACCGGTATTCTTCAACAAGCAGATGCTGATCGACTTCAAACCCTCTGACGTGCCGATTACCTGGGTTCTGGATGATAAGGACAAGCCCTTTGGCTTTGAATTTATTCGTTCAGCGAACTTCCTGGAGGTGAACTTTGGCCGCCGCGAAGGGGAGGAGATGTACTTCGATGTGGCCGGTGAGCATATCCAGCGGGCGGGCTTCCCGATCTGCCGCGAATGCGGCTCGGTGCAGACCAAGGCTGCAGCCAAGGGCAAGAGAGAAGCGGAACACCTGAAATCCTGCAGCTATGCTCGTGGGCCCAAAAAGTTGCCGGGCGGCAAGGAAGATACCGGGCTGGAAAATTGTCTGTACCTGTACCGGCAGTTCTCATCCGAGGCCTTGCGAATTCTGTTGCCGAGGTTGTCTACCGGTGGCACTGAGGAACAAGTGAATTCGTTTGTGGCGGCCTTGCAGCTTGGCCTGAAGCGGCGGTTCGGGGGCAAGGTGGACCATCTGCGAGTGGCTTATCAGAGTGAGCCGATTGGCGAAACCGATGAGCGCCGGCACTTTATCGTTCTTTATGATTCGGTTCCGGGCGGCACAGGTTATCTGCACGAGTTGCTCAGCCGTGCCGAAAACATGCAGGAAGTCTTCCGTAAAGCCTACGACGTGATGGATGCCTGTGATTGTTACGACAACACCATGGATGGCTGTTATCGCTGCCTGCTGGAATACCGAAATGCCTACGGCATGGAAAGCACCAGTAAAGAGTTGGCGCTGGAAATGCTCAAGGATATCGTAGACGGCGATCACCAGTGGGTTCAGGACAAGCAAGGCCTGAGCGCGTTGGGTGGTAACCCCTGGATAGATTCTGAGCTGGAGGCCCGCTTTCCGGAGGCCCTGGCGCGATTCTCCGGCGAAGACTGCGTGGGTAACCACAAGGTGCGGGTAGGTAAGGATATTATCCGAGGCAAAAGTGGTTACCGGCTGACGATTGGTGATCTCGCCTATGAAATCGAACCCCAGGTAAATCTTGGCATGGCAGAGGGCGTTCAGTTCGCCAGCAAGCCGGATTTCGTGCTGTGGCCCGTGCGCTCTGGCTTGCTGCCGGTGGCTATTTTCCTGGATGGCTATAAGTTCCACGGTGACAAAGCCAGTGAGGACCTGCTTAAACGCCAGGCATTAATGCGGGCCGGCTTCGTGGTCTGGACCCTGAACTGGTATGACGTCAACAAGGTGATGGGCGATAAGGCTATGGACGTGCCCCTGCCATTGGGTATGACATCATCTAGGCAGAATCACCAGGCCATCACAGGGTTGGCCGAGCGCGCCGGCGTGAGCAACACGGCCCAGCACATGAACAAGAGTACGTTTGATCTGCTGATGCACTTCCTGACGGAGCAGGACGCCGCTGTACTGCAGCAACAGGCGCTGTTCTTCCTGCTGCAGTGCCTGCCGGCGGGTTCGCTCGTGGAGTCTGGTGCGGACTCTGCGATGCTGGGAAGGCTGGAAGGTCTGCCGGCCAGCTTTACCGATCGGGTTCCAATTCCAGCGGGACTTGAGGGCTCTGTCCAGCTAACCGACGAAAAAGGCGCGGCGGTTATCTCCTTGGATCTATTGGCCGGGAAGGATCTGTTCGGGAGCTTTGATCTGGGCAAGACTCTGGTGTCGGCAAGCTATGATCTGAAAAAGGGTAACGAAGACCAGGCCCGTTACCAGTGGCAGCGATTCTGGAGCGCGGTTAATTTCCTTCAATTCCTGCCGGTGTTTTACGCCTGGACCCCGGACTCCAAGAACAGCGGCATAGCCGCCGGCCTTGAGTGGGGTCAGACCCGGGGTCAGACCCAGACCCAGAATGACAAGCCTGAAAAGCAGGGGCAGACGCCTGCCTGGTTTGAGAATCTTGAGGATGAACTCCGCATAGAGCTGGAAGCTCACCAGATTAGTTGGCCAGAAGACGCGTTAGTGGCTGAGGCTGTGGTTGCCGGTGAGCTGGACGAGGTGGTAGGCGAGGCCGAGCTGATGTTTGCGGATGCAAAGATCGCTTTGCTGCTTGAGGATATTGAGGATCAGGTGGCGGCCAGACCTTACCTGGAAGCCGATGGATGGCGGCTCTGCGCTTCGGTTGAAGAGCTGGTTGATGCCGTGAATGAACTGGAATCGGGAGCCTGAGATGGCGAGTGTTGCGTTCTCTGACAAGTACTTTGAAAGCCTGCTGAAGCTGACACCCAACGAGCAAAGTCAGGCTAATAAAGCCGTCATGTTGTTCCAGCAGGACCGGAACCACCCCAGTCTGAACTATGAAAAACTACCGTCTTTCAGGGATGACAAGGTGCGTTCGATTCGAGCCAATCAGGATGTGCGCATTATTCTGGCCGCCGCCGAGAAAGAAGATTTGTACTTGATGCTGTATGTGAATCACCACGATACGGCCTACAAATGGGCGGAAAAGCGAAAGATCGAGATTAACCCCAATACCGGTAGCCTGCAGGTGTTCACGGTTGAGGAGACTGCGCTGGAGCCGGCATCGGGAACCCAAGAGACGCCCGCTCAGCCCGGTTTGTTTGATGCGATACGAGACCGCCAACTGCTGCAGCTCGGTGTGCCTGAAGATGCTCTAGCGGTGGTTCGTAGCATGAAAATTGAGGCAGATCTGGAAACGGCCCTGATTAACGAGCAGATACCCAAGGATGCTCATGATGGTCTGTTCATGTTGATGGCCGGAGCCAGTTTCGAGGAAGCCTGGAACGAAGTGGTTCCAGCGGCACCGGAGTCGGTGGATACCGAAGACTTCACTACTGCACTGACACGCCCCGAATCTCGTGCTCTGTTCACGGTCGCGGAGAACGAGCAGGCTCTGCAGGAAGTGCTTAATCAGTCCATTGAGAAATGGCGCGTCTTCCTGCATCCGGCCCAGCGTCGCTTGGCAGAGGGTAGAAAGAATGGCCCGGTTCGGGTGCTGGGTGGGGCCGGTACAGGTAAGACGGTGGTTGCCATGCACCGCGCCAAGTGGTTAGCCAATCATCTTGATGAAGGTGATGGGAAAATTCTGTTCACGACCTTTACCAAAAACCTGGCTGCGGATATTCAGCAAAACCTGAACAAGATCTGCAGCCAGGAGTCGCTGGCAAAGATTGAGGTGCTGAACCTGGACGCATGGGTGATGAACTTCCTGAAAAAGCAGGGCTACGATTACGGATTGCTTCTGGATAGCCGTGAGGAGAGAAAGCTCTGGGAGCAGGCCTATTCGGAAAAACCTGCCAGTATTGATCTTGGAATGGCGTTCTTTCAGGAAGAGTGGGCGAGGGTGGTTCAGCCTCAGTCAGTCGGCAGTGTGGATGAGTACAAGAAGGCATCCCGTATTGGCCGCGGTACCCGCCTGAATCGTCAGCAGCGGGTTGAGATCTGGCCGGTTTTCGAGCGCTATCGCCATTTGCTTGCCAGCAACTATCTGAAAGAAACTGATGACGCCTATCGGGATGCCCGCGAATTGATTGAGAACAAGCCTGAGCTGCGGCCGGACCTGGCCGCCGTAATCGTGGATGAGGCCCAGGATATGGGCAGTCAGGCATTCATGTTGATCCGCGCACTGGTTCCAGCTGGCCCTAATGATCTTTTTATTGTGGGGGACGGTCATCAGAGAATCTATGGCAAGAACAAGGTGGTTCTCGGCCAGTGCGGTATTGATATTCGGGGCCGTAGTGCCCGCCTGAAGATTAATTATCGAACCACTGATGAAACCCGAAAGATGGCTGTGAGTATTCTGGAAGGTGTGGAAGTGGACGACCTGGACGGGGGGCAAGACACTCAGAAATTCTACCACTCTCTGATGCATGGCCCGGCACCCCAGGTGCGCTGTTTTGAATCCATGGACCAGCAGGCAGAAGCCATTCTGGCAGCAGTGAGAGCGAATAACTTAGTACCGGAAGCCTGCTGCGTGATCGCCCGAACACGCCGC
>Ga0208029_1000382_pt1 | contig 29342 bp, 18 predicted proteins | sample MalvireepMed_s12_FD_184242 | JGI IMG/M metagenome (GOLD analysis project Ga0208029, IMG submission 184242) | Marine viral communities from the Global Malaspina Expedition - Malaspina viral metaG DeepMed_s12 (SPAdes) (version 2) | ecosystem: Environmental > Aquatic > Marine > Oceanic | place... | reverse complement strand
CCGTATTTCCATACCTTGAAAGCTGCAGGCATCATAGACGTGCTCGACGGCGTGCAACTTCATTTAACCATGACCCCGCAGGCTTCAGAAGTGGTTAAAGCACGAGCGCTCTTGTTTAATAACAATCCTTCACAAGTGGTATACTTTGATGAAAACGGGGAGCCCTTATACGACATCAAGGTTGATTATACCTACAACGACCTCAACTATCCCACCCAAGCTACTATTAAAGCCACAAATTATGAGCATAATGGGGCGGTAGATTTTTACACCGCGAGCTTTAGTTATTTAGATTAAGGGTATTCGACACAGAAAAGAAAGAAACCCGCTATGGACTTAGCGGGTTTTTTAATGATCAGCTTAGCGTATGTTGATTGGTAAACCTACGCCAAGACCAAAACGCAGATCGTTGTCCCTACCGTTAGGACTTAAGCTTAAATCGGTTCGGTCTAGAAATGCCTGAATGGTAACAAGTGGCTTATCTTTTTCTTTATTTTTTAAGTTAAACAGGACACCTAGCCGCATGGGTGACAGTTCTTTATCTTGCACATCTTTTAGCCTGCTGAAATTAATATACTCATAACTGAGAATACCAAAGAGTCCAATGGGTATGTTGAAAGGGTAATAGTACGTTTCTAATTTAACACTATTAGAAGTCCCATATTCATACCGACTATCGCCTATAAAAGCAGCATCGTCTTTGGTGAAAACAATAGGATTTCCGTTAACATCAGATCCTAAAGATTGTGTGAAATTCAACGTGCTGTTTGAAAAACTAGAGCTGTTAGAGGCTCTACCTGCAGTAGTGGAAGCTTTTATAAAAAATCGATGCGGAAATAATTTCAATCCATAATTCTTTTTACGCTCGTAATTGTAATTAATAGAAAACGTTATTCCGTATAGATCTCCTTTAGTATCAGCAAACATGTTGGAAAAGGTTTTTGTTGGATCAAGTGTAAAGCGTCTAAAACTTTCTCTTTTATAAAAAGGAGTTACTCCTATAAACGTGTTGTGTTTGGAGGTCCATTGAGATTCTGCTGCTTTCAGTTCTAAATCTATCAGATCGTCTTCCAGTTTGTTTAAGATGTAGAGTTCATTGGTTTTGTAAGCGGAGAGCAACTTGTTAATATTGTAACCTGTAGCTACTATTTTATGGTTTTTTGTGGCTTCTTCGAATAATAAAGTTTCGGGCTGTGTAAGTTTTAGTTCTTTAGTGTCTACAGTACGCATAGGTAAGGCATCAAAGCCATTTATTTCCTGATCGTTTATATATTTAGCCGTTATTGCTTTTAATTTTTCAATAACTTTTTTATTTGCAATATCTATCTCTGTTTGTAGTTCTTTAAAGTTAGTATTTATGATTCGGGTATCGGTAAGTAATTCATAATACGTATCATGTTTATTTTTAGCTTCTAGAATTGCTTCTAAAATAGCCAGCCTATGGGAAGCACTTTTTAGATAGTTAGGCTTATTGTATTTAGATAAAAATAACAAGGAGCGGTAGTAATTGAATGAAATCTTAGCTTGTTGACCACCTTTTTCTTCATCAAAAAAATAAACACCGTCTGTACTCGCAAGATCAGCTTCCATAGTAACGATACCAGAAAATCCGTTGTATAGAAGTCCGTTGATTTTTAAATTACTTCCTTTGTCATTTAACGTAGCACTAATACCCTGTTGTGGGCTGTTTTCACTTAAAAGTAAATAGCTGAAGTTTTGTGAAACCAGTTTGTTATAAGCCGCCGCACTGACGAGGCGGTCTGGTTCTTCTAAGGTAAGTGTATTTTGAGCATTTACGCCTAAGCTTATTAAACTCAACATAATTCCGACAAATATATCTCTTGTTGTAGTCATGATTGTTAGTTGATTACATTCTATAAAGTAACCCCTTTTACATTTCCTTAACAATCCCCAATACCGGGTATTTTTCCCCTTTTTGAAGGATATACCGAAATCTGCATAAAAACTATTTTTATTTATTTATACATTTGGTTATGAGGGTCTTATGTGTGTAGTGGAGGAGGCTTGAATCCTTGAGGTAGTGATGATCCCGGTGTATTTTAGAAACCTAATATCCTAAGCCTTATGAACGATCCTAATACCTACGACGACGCAGCCGCACTAGAACATTTTTACACACTTGCTTTACAAGCAGCACTCCTACGTACCGAGGAAGCCTCGGCCAGGGCCTATAAAGCAATGCAGGAGGTTCAGGCACTTCTGATTGCGCATGACCGCGCGCGCTTTAAGGACGTATTGGAAACCATGCCCAACAGCTTTTACGACCTGTATGTCGCAGAGCTTATCAATGAAATTGACTTTAATGCGCTTTTTTATTTTATAGATCATCAAAGTATTCTAGGCTTACTTGCCGATGAACACTATGCCTATGTAAAGCAGCAACTACAGATAAAAGGAGGCGATGCTCCGGCCGCTTATGACTTTATATGTGGTTTGGAGCGCTTTATGGCAGGCAGTCCGGAACTGGCGCTGCCGTACTTCACTAAGATCGACAGTGAATTGGGCGAGTATTTTGCTGGCATGTGCTACTACCAATTAAAAGAGTATGAACCTGCCAAACGACTCCTACAGACCTTGTTTGAGTCCCTTTTAAGCTTGCAACAGGACTTTGAAGAATTTCAAACCCACATAACCTATGGGTACCTGTTGTATGATCTCAGCCACTATGCTTTGGGGGCTAATGTCATACTCGAGGACTATAAGGAAGCCGAACGTATGGCGCAACTCATCCTGCAGGAATTTTCACTTGAGCAGATGACAGCGCTTTCAAGACACAATACCACAGATGCCGAGGAGATTACAGATTTTGAAGTCTTTGTAAACAATTATACCACGGCTTTGATCAAACTTCGTAAATACAAAGAAGCCAAAGCCTTGTTGGAAGAAAGCATTCGTTTAAACCCCGAAGCCAGCCTGATTCAACGCCGACTGCAAAACAGCGCAGATCAATTGGAGCGACAGTTGTTTGCAGACGCTATTCTTGCGCCTATACTTCACAAAGAAAAGGCCTATGGGGTAAAGAAATTCCTAAAGGGGAAACGCTTTGCCAGAGCAGATAAGCTTGAAGCGCTAATCGCCTTGCAAATCGAGGCCGGGATACCGGTATTTGGAGAACCTTTAGCTATTTATGAGGATGAGTACGGCTACGGAAGACAGTACAAAGTGCCCGGCGTAACCGGCTTAATAGATTTAGTACTCATAGATCAGACAGCAGCGCTACTTTATGCGGTCGTGCTTAAACCCAATAGCACAGGGATAGCGGTCTATGAGCAGATCAAGAAATACACTCAGGGATTAGCGGCGTTGACCGGCAAAATTGTAAAAGGCATCCTGTGTATACACCAACCTGAAGAAGCCTTACTGGCAAAGGTCAAAGCAGATGACACGATCTCCCTCTTTACCTATCACTTAGAGTTTAAAGAGTTGGGGTGATGCCTTTGGAAGCGTATTGAAAAGTGATTGTAAATAAAAGAATAAAACAAAAGCTCCCCTCCTTTTGAAGGAGGGGAAAGCCCGCGCAGCAGGGCAGGGGTGGTTCTAGTACATTTGGGGCAACACCACCCCGTCAGCTGCTGCGCACTGCGTGCGCCTCGCTGCCACCCCTCCTCGGCGAGGAGGGGAGCTGATAGTAGCACACGTGGAGTGATGTTCCGTAGGGTTGGAAAGAGAGTAGTAAGCGTATTTGGACCAAGCGATAACCAGAATTTATAAATAAACAAAGTACTTGTCTTAGAAGTCTCCCTTTGAAGGGAGATTTAGAGGGATGTTTTAGTCTTTGCTATGTCATCCTTCCCCAACCCTTCCTTCGAAGGAAGGGAGTTACTTGTTTGGTTTAAAATGGTATTTGGGTGAACGCAACACGCGATAAAATTCCCAATCTTCATTGGGACAGGCCGCTCGGGAAACTAGGATTACTTACCTAGCATTGGTTTGATAAGTTTTGCTTTAAATCGTGTTTGTTCATTTTTTTTTACCATTACTAATACGACTAACACCAGTACATAGTACAACAGGTGCATTTGGCTCTCTGCGGTCGTCGGATGCAGAAAAGAAAAGGAATAAGAAACCCTTCGGGTATGGGTATGTTAAGTCATCTCGACGTTAGGAGAGATCACACAGGTTGCTAGCTCCCTTCTCTCGCGGGAGAAGGGCCGGGGATGAGGGTATTTGATGAAACACGCACATCAGATGCGATTTCTCCCGATGGTCGAAATGACTATGCGTTAACAGATCGTATTTCGTATTTCTGACCTTGTACTTTAATGCGGAATCATAAACCATAAACAATAAACCGCAAACTGCAAATTGAGACTGCTGACTGAACTTTGTATTTCGTACTTCTGACGTTGTACTTTAATGCAGAATAATAAACCAGAAACCAGAAACCAGAAACCAGAAACCAGAAACCAGAAACCAGAAACCAGAAACAGTAAACCACAAACAGCAAACCTGAGACTGCTGACTAAACTTTGTATTTTGTATCTCTACTTTCGTATTTCAATAAGTCTACGCACCGCCTCTTCCAAAAGCGCTTCTACCTCCCGGTCTTGCGCGGCGAGCGCGTATTGATGCTTTGTTACCGCTTGGGTTTTCAGGCTGTTGATTAAGCTTAAGCTGTCGTGTAGCTGTTGTGCGAGTTGGGTGTACTTTTGGTTTCGGGTGGGAGACATACGTTTTATTTTAAATTTAAAAATAAGGATTAAGTACGTCAAATTATGACGGACTATCCTATCTTTGAAGAAACCTTCCAAACTATGAGTACCTATAAAAAAGCAGCCCGACTGGCAAAGATCATCAGCTATGTAAAGCATAAATCCGGTATTTCAAAAGACCAATTGCTAGATGCTGTAGCCGAATTCACCGGAGGCGAAGTCTCTTCGCGAACGCTGGAGCGCGACCTGAAGACCATCCGGGAGGAATTTTCTATTGATATTATCTACGAGAGTGTAACCAACGGATACCACGTAGAACAACGCGATCAGGAAGCGGTTTATGAGTTCTTAAAGCTTATCGAGTTCGCTAACGTGGGCCATTTGCTTAAAGAGGGGACTACCGATTTCAGTAAACTGGCCTATATCGTGCACCTGGACGATTCGTCTATTTTTCAGGGAATCGAGCAGGTCAAGACCATCGTGGCAGCCATTCAGCAACAGCAACAACTGAGCTTTGTACATATCAATTACTGGAACCAAACTACAAAAGAGTATACCATAACTCCGCTACAAATTAGGGAATACCTCAACCGCTGGTATGTGGTGGGCGTGCCGGAGGGTGCGACGGAGATCCGTACTTTTGGGATCGACCGGATACAAAAGCTTCAAATCAGTGGCCATACCAACGTGAAGCGTGCGGACTATGAAAACCAACTCGACCAATTTGCTAAGATTGTCGGACTCAACTTTAATGAGGGGGCTGCACGACCGCAGAAGATCCGGCTGCAAGTATATCATAAACACCTTAAGTATTTACAAAGCCTGCCATTGCACCGCTCTCAGAACATTCAGTATGAAAAGAAGGCGGAATATGGCACTGTAACCTATGTGCTGATTCCTAACTACGAGTTTAAAATACAACTTCTTAAAATGCACAGTTTTGTGATCGTTGAAGAGCCTCAAGAACTGCGTGAGGAGATTCAGCACATGCTGCAAGAGGCCTTGGCGAATTATGCCTAATTATTTAAAACCAACCCCGGCAGGTTCTTTTTGTACAAATGCAGGTTCGTCTTGATTGACCACATCAATAAGCGTGGTTGCCTTCTCAAAACACGCCTTAAAACCCAGGTGCTTAGAAAGCGCATTCGCCTTATGAGGTTCCAGTTCTTTAAACTCATAGCGTGCAAGAAGTCGACCTTTACGTAAGAGTGCGGGATATATCTTATGAAGCGGAATATTAAACGTACAAATGATTTGAAGATGCAAGCAATCGGAGAGTAAACCATCTGTTAGATTTAACAGGCCGGAGACAGGAGAGAGCCCCTCCGCAGTACGGTCTTTGAGTAAAAGCTCAGCATCTTCAATAACGAGCACACTGTTTTTATGCTCAGCCATGAGCTTGATGAAGTCAGGATTGGTTAAGGCATACGCCATATTGGGCGGGATAAAGATAACCTCCTTATCAAGTTGTCGTATGAGATACCTGATATACGAAGTTTTTCCGGTGCCCGGTAGGCCGTGTAATAAAACAAGCCCTTTAGCATCCTGCTGCAAAAGACGCTCCTGTATGCGTTTGTGTACAGGAAGAAAGTCATCATTATAAAACAGGTGGACCTTGGTATCAAGCTCTTGGATAGCTATAAAATCAATTTGAAGTTCGCCATATTGGGTGGTCAAAAGACCTATTTTAGCTTGAGTTGTTTTATTTATTTTTTTGAAGGCTAGCAGACCGTCTGCTAGTGTATTGATGGCCGCTCTAGGGGTTTCTCTAAACAGGAGAATAACTTCTTGCTTAGTACAATCGAAGGTGAGCATGAGATCTTTTTTAAGAACTAAATATACACAGGTAGCTTCATCAGCGGTTGTGTGATCTTGCATATAATGTTCGTTATAATAGCAATGCGTTATAGAAGCAGTATAATGCGCTAAACACCAGTCTAATCCTGCCCGGCAGTCTATATCTGCAACCACGACCCGATTGGGTAAATACTTAAAGTAAAGCGTATAAAGGCTACTTTCGTCTAAATACCCATCCCGCGCATAGGAAAAGGCGTGAGTGAGATGGTCTACAGGTATTTTGTTGAAGTTGATAGTAGCTTTCGCTTCGGCTAGCTTGTTGTAATTCATAGTATTATTTTCAATCTTCAAAATTCCTAAAGCGTTGCGTCAATTCACGTCGGTATAAAAAGAATTCTACATCCGACTCAAATTGACGGTGCGCCTATAGAGCTTTGTAGGAGTTCTAAATAGTACTAAGAATGAGCTATGCGCCTATATGTATTACAAAGAAAAAAAGAGCAGCTTATCCATTAATATCTTCTAAATGAGGAATTCCGTAAGGTCATTTTAAAAACTTCAGCTATATTTATAACAATAATCAACTATGCCCCAAACTCATAACCGACTGCTAACCAAGTCCCGCTTCAAACTGGCGCTCGATTGCCCGACCAAACTGTATTATACCCGCAAGCCGGAGTATGAAAATCAGCAGGTGGGTGATACCTTTCTCGAAGCCTTAGCACAAGGCGGTTTTCAGATCGAAGAATTAGCACGGTTACACTTTCCGCAGGGCATCGCTATTTTAGGCGAAGAGTATAATTATGAAGCTTTAGCCGCACGCACCCACGAACTCTTGCAGCAAGAGGAGGTGGTGATCTTTGAAGCCGCGTTTTTACACGACGGCTATTTCATTCGCACCGATATTTTAGTCAAAAAAGGAAAGCAGATTCAGCTTATCGAAGTCAAAGCAAAATCCGTAGGCAGTAGGGGGCATGACGGGTTTAGCGTGACCGGCGGCTGGTCTGCTTATTTATACGATGTCGCCTTTCAGCAGTATGTGATCGCACAGGCGCATCCTGAATTTCAGATCACACCCTATCTTTTCCTAGCCGATAAAGACGCTGTGGCTACCGTAGATGGCTTGCATCAGCATTTTCAGCTCGTTAGCGACACCGATCTACGTACGGGCGTACAAGTGACTCCCGGACTCCGCATAACCGATCTAGGCGCGTCTATTTTAGCCAAGATCCCTGTTGCGGAAGAGATTCAGCAGATCTTTACCAAAAACCCCAGCTTTGAAGGGATGACTTTTGAAGAAACTCTGGCCTTCTTTAAACAGCATTATGCCGAAGATATTAAACTGCACACGCCCATAGGCAAACACTGCAAGGGCTGTGAGTTTTATACCGAACAGCCTACCGAAACTCACCGCAGCGGTTTTCACGAGTGCTGGCAGGAGCAGTTGCAGCTTCGGGTCGCCGAGATCAATAAACCTAAAACCTATGATGTCTGGTGGTTTAATGCCTCTAAAAAATTAATAGAAGCCGGAAAATACTTTATGCATCAGCTTACCGAGGCCGACCTTAAGGTCAAACCCGAAGCCGGAAAGATCAGTAGAACGGAAAGACAGGCCTTGCAAATAGCAAAGACCCTCGCTCAGGATCCTGAGCCCTATTTTGAACGTGAGGGTCTGCGAGATGCTTTTGCACAGTTTACGTGGCCGCTCAATTGCATCGATTTTGAGACCACCGCGGTGGCGATTCCCTTTGTAAAGGGGATGCACCCCTATGAGCAACTGGCGTTTCAGTTCAGTCATCACATCATAGCAGAGGATGGCAGCGTCACCCACCATACCGAATACATCAATACCCGCATTGGCGCGTTTCCTAACTTTGAGTTTGTACGGGCGCTTAAAGCAGCGCTGGAAACCAATACCGGAAGCATCTTTAGATACCACAACCACGAGAATACCATTCTCAATGTGATCTATAACCAACTCAAAACCTCAGACGAACCCGATCGGGAAGCCTTGATGCAATTTATACAAGAGATCAGCCACAGTACGCGTACAGCGGTAGACAACTGGACGGGCGCACGCGATATGATCGACCTGTACAAACTGGTGACCGACTATTACTACGACCTGCAACTGGGCGGGTCTAACAGTATCAAAGCGGTATTGCCGGCGGTACTCAACAGCAGCGCCTACCTCAGGGTTAAATACAGTCAGCCGCTGGAACATATTGACGTAAGCAGCCTCAACTTTGCACCCCATCACCGCTTTATTCAGGAGGACGAAGCCGGTAGGGTGGTGAGTCCGTATAAAAACCTGCCGCCCTTGTTTGACCACTGGGATGCCGAACAACTGGATGCCGCAGTCACCAACATCGAGGGCATTAGCGATGGGGGTGCAGCCCTTACCGCCTACGGAAAGCTACAGTTTGAAGCCGTAACCCCCGAAGAACGCCAAGAAATAGAAAACGGACTCCTGCGCTATTGCGAACTCGACACCCTCGCGATGGTGATGATCCTGGAATATTTTAGAGAAGTGATTAAAGAGAATTAACTAAATCAATATAAAATGAATACAGAAGAATGGAAATCAAAAGTAACGGCCTATAATGAAGCCTTAAACGACTTACTGAAAAGTAATCCAAAGGCTAAAGATTTGTATTATGGCTTTGATGTTATTGATGGTCAATTATTAGATAAAGCAGAAGTGCTGTTCATAGGTGTTAATCCAGGTAAGGGTAGCGGAGACCGCCATCATTCAGTAATTTTAGAAAATGAGGAGCCGTCATATCTTGATGTATATCTTGAAGATTATAGAAAAATATATGAACGACCTTATCGTTTAGCTGAATATGCAGTAGATGTGTTTAAAAGACTAGGATTTACAGACAATAAAGTGAAAACTTTTTTTGAACAAAAATGTATTAAAACAAATCTTTATCACATTATAACAAACAATCAAGGGGATATCAAGAAAGCATTAAAAGTTGTAGGTAAAGAAAGTGAATATTACAATAAATCTTGTGAGTTTACCTTTGATCTGATTAAAGCAACGCAACCGAAGCTTGTGATTTTTGAAGGTAAATCGGTCTATGATACGATCATTGAAGACTGCTGTGAACAATATAACACTTGGGATAAGGAATCAGAAAGTGGTTTTGTATTCATTGAGGATTTAAATGTACACTGTATCGGTTATAAACGAAATGGCATAGGTCAAATAGAAACTAGCGTAGAGGTGGTTTCAGAGCTAATTAATAAGCATATAATTCTATAAGAACTGAAACTCGTATCTCATATTATAGCTGAGTTTGAGGTGACTCCTGCGCTATTGCGAACTCGACACCCTCACGATGCTGATGATCGTGGAGTATTTTAGAGAACTGATAAACAACCAAGAATTACTAATAAGAAATTAATAAACGTGTTTTTAGAATTAATACGATTACATAAATCAAGTCTTTCTCCAGTGCCTTTGGAAGATTTTAATACAGAAGCATTTGCAGGTGTGCTTAAGATGTACCCCGAAGTATTAGACCATTTTTGCAATAGCTTTCTTAAACTACCTGAAGATAAATATGTAATCCGTACACAGTTAAGACAAATTATTAGTGGGGAGGAGCCCAATTGCATTGTTGATTTTGTTTTAGAAGGCAAGGATAACATTTGCTTTATTGAAAATAAAGTAGAATCCACAGAAGGATACAAGCAGTTGGAGCGATACATTATAGCGCTTAATGAAAATCATATTGGTAAAAAGCATTATCTCAACTATTGCACCTTATATGCAGACCCTAAGAATATTAAAGATTTTGATGGTTTTAAGTTTGCGCAATTTAGATGGTATGAGGTAGCACGTTTTTTAAAGCATTTTGAAGAAAAACCTGGAGTACAGTTGTATTTAGAATTTTTAAAAGAATATAAAATGAATGAAGATTATACCTTAAAAACTGAAGACTTGATAACCATGGAACGTATGCGCAAAACTTTAGAAATTGCGCTGTTTCATTTAGATAATGTAAAAGCTGATTTTGATAAGAGGTTTAATATGGTCAAAACAGATAAGAATTTTCATTGGGATCAACTCCGTGACCATAGCCGTTTGTGCTACTATCAACAAGATGTTTTGGTAGACAATAATGAAAAAGCCTCAAAAATTCTATATGGTATCGATCTTAATGCGCTTAAGTTATTTCTTCATGTTCAAGTAGATAAGGGGCATAAGCAATATGACGATTTTCACAAGCTTCTAGGGAATTCCGATTTTATTCATATAAACTTACCCAATGATCGCAAAGCTTTACAAATTAAGAGTGATCTGGGGCAATTTTTAAATGACCCTAAGGCAGATGGTTTAATTGCCAGGTGGTTTACAAATGCCTTTAAGCTTCTAGAAGAATTAATTTGTCAAGATCAACAATTATCCTGGAACTTAAAAGTGAGCGATAGTAAGCAGTAGAAACCGCCTGGTGCGCAGCTTAGGCTTGGCCAATTCTTTGAAAAGCCCAACCACTTTAACCAAAAGAGCTACACCCCCTAATTCTGTGATGCAATATCAGTGCGGCAACGCAAATAATAAACCGAAGCACCCAGGCGCACATAAGACAGATGCGGTTTAGGCTCCTCGTGATCCACACGGCAGTACTTGCTGGTTTCATAAGAAGGCTTCTTTGACGATTTGTTTGGCTGTTGCCCCTTGTGGTGGTCGTTGTCATTAGTAGATGCCATAGCTCGTATATTAAATGTTAGCAGTTATCAAGCTGTAAATTAATGTATTGTTTTGGGGTACAGTGTTTTAGGTAAGTACAAGATATGAGGATTTACTGATTTGTACTAATGCTATATTGATGTTTTGGTATTTGGTTTTTGCTTTAATTTATTGTTTTATAACAGCTTATGCTGAAAATGAGGAATTCCTCATTAATAACTTGTGTAGTACTTGTAGTTTTAGAGTGTTGTCAAGTTTTAACTTTATTTGATTAAAATATCAATACGAATTATTGGCATATGATGCTTCATTCAAGTAATCAATATACCGTAGATCCTAAAGTGGAAAAAGCTTAAGAAACGTGTAAGTTTTAAATTGTACATCAATAACAATAAAATAAATTTGTTTTATAGAAAGGTTTGTTTTAGGTTTGTACACCGATAACAACTAAATAAATGAAACTAAGTCAGCTTTGTACTATAGCATCAGGAGTAAATGGGCGTCGTAATCCTCAGGGTGCAGTATACTTTCTTGGTGCAAGTGATTTTGTTGATCCCTACACCATTAATACTTTATTGCAACCAGGCTTAGTGGCATCACCTAAATTAGATAAGCATTATTTAAAGGCAGGAGACATTGTGGTGTTGGCAAAAGGGCATCACGGTTTTATGGCGCATTATATCGACGGAAGTATGCAACCGGCAGTTGCTTCTTCTGTTTTTTTGGTATTGCGCGACCTGCCCGAAGCTTTAGTTCCGGAGTATTTGGTCTGGTTTATAAATTTGACAAGTACTCAAAACGAATTAAAAGCCTATGCCAGAGGGAGTGCCTTGCCTGCAATTAACCGTAGTATTTTGGGAGATTTAAATATCGATATACCTACGGTTTCCATCCAAGAGCGTATCGTTGCTTTAAGCAAATTAAAAAGACAGGAATCAAAGCTCCTTAAGGAACTAGACAAATTAAAAACTACTCAATTAGAGCTCTTACTAAAAAACGAAATTCAAAACCATGACAACTAAAGTTCAAGCATCAGATATCAACAGAATCATTTGGCAAGCCTGTGATACGTTTAGAGGGGTGATCGACCCCAGCCAATACAAAGATTATATTCTTGTAATGCTATTTTTAAAATACGTTTCTGATACACATACCGAGAAGTATGAGCAGTTTTTAGAAAAGTACGACGGTGACGAAGCTAGGGCACAACGCGCCATGTCTTCTGAGCGCTTTATTATTCCTGCGCACAGTCATTTCAAAGCGCTTTATGATAAACGTAATGAGTCTAATATAGGCGAACTTATAGACATTGCGCTGGCTGATCTTGAGGAGGCAAACCGAGAGAAGCTGACCAGTAGTGATGGTGCAGGTATCTTTAGAAACATCAGTTTTAACAGCAGTAATCTTGGCGATAAAAAAGATAAGAATGCACGGCTCAAAAACCTGCTAACCGATTACAATAAACTTGATCTTAAACCCTCTTCTTTAGATGGGCAGGATGTTTTGGGAGATACCTATGAGTTCTTGATCGCTAATTTTGCCAGCGATGCGGGTAAAAAGGCAGGGGAGTTTTATACGCCTAAAGAGGTGTCTACTTTACTGGCGCGTTTAACCAAGTCTAAACCCGGTGCGCGTATCTACGATCCTACCTGTGGTTCTGCTTCGTTATTAATTAAAGCGGGTCAGCAGGTAGAAGGCAAAGACTTTTCGTTGTATGGGCAGGAAGCTAACGGCAGTACTTGGGCGCTGGCAATGATGAATATGTTCTTGCACGGTTTTGATAATGCTTCCATTCGCTGGGGAGATACGTTGCGTAATCCAAAACATACGGAAGGAGATCATCTGATGAAGTTTGACACCGTAGTAGCAAATCCTCCGTTTTCATTAGACAAGTGGGGGCATGAGGATGCCGAAGAAGATAAATACCAACGCTTTAACCGCGGAGTGCCTCCTAAAAGTAAAGGAGACTGGGCGTTTATCTCGCATATGATCGCGAGTGCTTATGAGGCTACAGGAATGGTAGGAGTAGTTGTACCTCACGGAGTACTCTTTAGAGGAAGTGCAGAAGGACGTATACGTAAACAGGTGATCGAAGACAACTTGCTGGATGCCGTGATTGGTTTACCCGCTAACTTGTTTTTTGGCACAGGCATCCCGGCTGCTATTTTGATATTTAATAAAGCCAAGGAAGAGCGCACAGATACTTTGTTTATTGATGCCAGTGAGGAGTATGATAGTGGTAAAAATCAGAACGTACTGGCAGCGCAATACATCGATCGCATTGTAGCAACCTACTATCGTTTTAAAGAAGAAGGTATCGCTCCGGGGGTGGTTGAAGATAAGTATAGCTATGTTGCTTCTATTGAAGAAATACAGGAAAACGAGTATAACCTCAATATACCACGCTATGTAGATACCTTTGAAGAGGAAGCAGAAATTGATGTAAGTGCCGTACAAGAAGAAATAGACCAACTGGAAAGCGAATTGCTTGGGGTGCGTGAAAAAATGCAAGGCTATTTAAAAGAACTTAATCTGTAACAAATGATATTTCCAAAATTTAAAAAAGACAAAGGTTATGATCCAGCATTAGAAAGCTGTATTGTAGAGACCATAGAAAAATTAGGTCAAATTGAAACAGATGTAAGACATCCCGCATTATTGCTAGGTAATATTCAAAGTGGTAAAACTCGGTGTTTTATAGGTATAATGGCCTTAGCTTTTGATAAGGGTTATGATATGACCATTATACTCACTAAAGGAACTCGAGCGCTTGCAAATCAAACTATTAGAAGGCTTGAGAGTGAGTTTGAAGAGCAACTAATCGCAGATGAAGTAAAGGTCTATGATATTTTAAACTTGCCTACACTTACACCTTGGCTACTTAATCAAAAGCTTATTATAGTAGTAAAGAAAGAGACTAATAATTTAGATAGACTTCAGAATTTATTTGATACTTATGAAGCTTTTAAAACTAAGAAGACATTATTTATAGATGATGAAGCAGATTTTGCTTCAAATGGTTTTAAAAGAGATAAAACAGCAGAGGATGGTGTCTCAATGAATACTTTAGCGACTAAAATTAGTGATATAAGGCAGCTTTTCGATAAAAAGTATGATTTTTTACAGGTAACAGCCACACCCTATAATTTATATTTACAACCAGAGGTAATTCATCTTAATGGAGAAACTTACGCTCCAATGAGGCCTAAATTTACTTCTCTTGTGCCAATTCATGATAAATATGTGGGAGGTAAAGTATATTTTGAAGATAGCGAGTTAGAGGGGAATCCTGCAAATTATATACATGTTCCTGTGTCTATAGATGAACTTGAAGCGCTGAGTAGAAGTCATGCGACTATACTACGGAATGTATTAACTACGCCCAAAGTGTCAACACTAAGAAATGCCATAACAAGCTATTTGATAGCTGGCGCTATTAGAAATATAGAGCTAGGTAAAGTTTATAAGTCCAGTTTTTTATTTCATACAGAAGTCTCAAAAGCCAAACACGATTGGCAAATGGCTTTAATAACCGAGTTCTTAAGTCAGTTGAAGATTGAGGCAGAAGAAAATAGTGCGTATTTTAAAAGTATTGTAAGAGTAAACTATGAGGCTATAAACGTATCTGCAAGACTTACAAGAGATACAACGCCAGGTTATGAGCAAGTTTATGATTTTGTCAAAGATTATCTCACAAAAGAATATTACGGTATTGTAAAAGTAAATAGCGACAATGATATTATGAGTATTTTAGGAGCAGATGGACAGCTTCGTCTAGATAACCCTTATAATATATTTGTAGGTGGTTATACGCTTGATCGTGGCATTACCATTGCCAATCTATTAGGTTTTTTTTATGGTCGGAATCCCAAAGTTTTCCAACAAGACACGGTACTTCAACATAGCCGAATGTATGGTGCTCGAGCAAAAGATGATGTTTCTGTTACGAGACTTTATACTACCAACCGTATACATAGAGCGATGGCTCGGATGCATCATTTAGATTCTATTACCAGAGAAGCTTATGTACGTGGTGAAGACCATGATGGAGTAGCATTTGTTGAGCGAGATCCTCAAAATGAGATAAGACCCTGCGCACCTAATAAAATCCTTATTTCAGATATTGAAATTATACGACCTGGTAAACGTTTTTTACCTATTGGCTTCAATACAGGTCTATTACAACCCTTGAAAGCAACTAGAAAAAATCTTAATAATCTAATAAACTCTATTTCTTTAGATGAGAATGATACAGCTATTATAAATTTTGACCTTGCAAAAGATATTCTTATGCTTACAGTATATACTCTTGATTTTGAAGAAGGTTACGACTGGGATGTGAACACCTATATAGCTATGATGAAGCGCTTTTCATATAGAGCAAACAGATCTGAAAACAGGGGAAAAGTCAAGGTACTTGTTAAGAGGAATCGTAATATAAGTCGTACAAAAGCTAGTGGGGCTTTTACAGACAATCCGGACGATGGAAACAAGGACACCCCACTTGCAAGACAACTAGCTGATGATACGTGCACATTAATGTTATTACAACAAAACGGTAGTAAAAATAATGGTTGGAAAGGAAAATCATTTTGGTGGCCTGTGTTGGTAGCGCCTAGTTCTACTGCACCAGCCATTGTAGCAACAAACCACGAATAGTTTTTATATGGTAATTAAAAATAAAACAAGTTACGAGGGCTACAAAAAAACAAAGCTAGGCTGGATTCCAGAGGATTGGGAGGTTAAGCAATTAAAAAATCTACTTAAAAAAATTGTTGGAGGGGGTACGCCATCCAAAAGTCAACCTACCTATTGGAATGGAGATATACCTTGGGCAACGGTTAAAGATTTCACTAATTTCAATAGTAAAGAAACAAGAGATAAAATTACTAATATAGGACTTGAAAACAGTAGTTCTAAGCTAATCGAAGCAGGTACAGTTATCATACCAACGAGAATGGCTCTTGGTAAAGCGGTTTGTTTTGAAATAGACGTGGCTATAAATCAAGATTTGAAGGCACTATATACAAAGCCTAATTTTAATAGTAATTTTTTATTGCATTGGTTTTACTTTAAGTCTGAATTTATTGAAAGTTTAGGGAATGGTAGTACTGTAAAGGGTATATCTTTAACAGATTTAGGCCTTATCAAAATTAAATTACCACCCCTCCAAGAACAAAAAGCCATTGCCAGTTGCCTTAGCACTTGGGATGATGCCCTTGTAAAATTAGACCAACTAATTACCGCCAAGCAACAGCTTAAAAAAGCTTTGATGCAGCAACTCTTAAGCGGTAAAAAACGCTTACCCGGTTTTACAGGGGAGTGGACAATTTGGACTTATAGAGAACTCTTTAAAAAAGTTAGTAGACCCGTGGATTGGGATGATGATGATACTTATGATCTCATTAGTGTAAGAAGGCGTTCTGGAGGCTTGTTTCATCGGGATAGTTTAAAGGGAGTTGAGATTTTGACAAAAAAGCTTTACACAGCAAGAGAAGGAGATTTTTTGATGTCTAAAATGCAAATTCTTCATGGTGCATCTGGTCTGGTGACAAGAGAATTTGATGCTATGAAAATATCGGGATCTTACATTGCTGTAATCCCGAGAAATGAGTCTATACTAAGTATGAACTATATGTCTTGGTATTCTCAAACACCCAAGTTCTACCATCAAACATACCGTAGTAGCTATGGTGTACATATTGAAAAGATGACCTTTAATTATAAACTGTTTGAAAAAGAGGAAGTGTCTATTCCTTCAATAGAAGAGCAAACAGCCATAGCTCAAGTACTAAAAGACGCAGATAAAGAAATTGAATTATTAAAAACACAGCGCGAGCAACTACAGGCGCAAAAGAAAGGCCTGATGCAGCAATTATTAACTGGTAAAAAGAGATTGAGAATAGATGGATAATACAATTAGGCTTAATAAAGTTTTAAGAGAGCTTAATATCACGACGAGTCATGCGGCAGATATCTTAGCAAATAAAGGACAAATAATTGATCCTAAACCCACAACAAAACTTACAGAGCAACAGGTTGAGTTATTACGCAAAGAGCTTCAACAAACAGATTATAAGTATCGTGAAATTATTGATTTTGAAATTGGGCACCACTATGATTTTGTGATAAAGGAAAACCGAGACAACTTTACAATTGTTAATTTTGAAGGAAATCCTACTGATACTTTTACATCACAGAGAGTATATCAACAACCTGGTGACAAGATTAAACTTTTTGTAAAAAAGTTTAAAGATAATGGTGAGCCAATATTAACTTATTCGGTTTTAAACAGTTATAGGGATAATGATATTTATCTTTTTAATGCGGCCTTAAGTCCAAGGCAAAATGGGTATTTATTAGAAAATAATGAATATCATGAACATTTTGTTCCTCTTAGTTTTAAATCTTTAATAGAAGATGGAACGATAAAACTTAAAGTCTCTCAGGTAGATAAGGAAAATAACAAACTAATATTTGATGATTCTGCTCTAAGTGAAATTTACGAGAATCCTTTAGATGATGCAGGTCTAATAAATGGTCAAGATTATAAGTTTACAGTTATTGGTTTTAAAGAAGATTACAATGGAGAAGAGCGGCTGGTTAAAATTAGATTTAATAATAAAGAATATACTACTAGAGCATTTGCATCACAACTAGAATACGGTTTACCTAAATGGGTATATTGTACTGTAAATAAGGATCAGCATTTTAGACTATACCAAAATGTAATAGCAGCATATCAAGAGATTTTTGAAATTAATACTTCATATACCTTTAAAATTATTGATGAAGGTATTGATCATAATGAAGCACCCTATTATATTGTGAAAGATGAAGTAGGATTTACACATCGTTTGTATAAAAATCAAGTTCCTGTAGATGTACCCCCCAGAATAGAAGATACCATTAAATTAATTGTATTAGAAATAAATGAGAAAAGTAAACATTTAAGGCTTGATTGGTATCAGAAAGATATAGATGTACAGCGAGAGTTTTATAGTCCTGAAAGAATATTTAAGGATCTTGATGGGTATTCAGTTGAAAAACATCTATATAACCTTCAGGAGTTTATCGATTTTTTATTAGATCAAAACGAAGACGAGAGACCTCCTTCTTTAGAATTGTTCTCTCAGATTGAAAAAGAAAATAATAATTGGTTTTTTAGTTATCTCAGTTTGTTATCACTGTACAATAATAGCCTTATTACACAGCAACATTATGAAGATGCAAAGCAATTTATTCAGTTATATATTGACTTAGAAGAGTGGCTCTTAGAGTCAGATTTTATTGCAGAATATTCACAATCTAAGAAACAAGAAATTATAGACAATGCGGAAAATATTGCTGGTAAACAGGAAGATTTATTAAGATTAATATCTGATTTAGAGGGAAAACGGCATCTTAAGAAATTTGAAAAAATATATTCCAAACTAAAAAAACATAATTTAATCTCTAGTAGAGACCTTAAGAAAACAATTGAGTATTTAAGGTGGGATAGAACACTACTTATTAATCATTACGAATTGATTTACGGAATAATACACGCGCTCTTGGATATAAATAGATTAGAGGCTGAGGACTTGTATTTTCTAAATAGAATTACGACACAGGCTTACGAATCTACTTTTGCCAGTAGAAATTTTATATTAAGTTCAGGTGTTCAAAAATTCAGTGATTTAGAAAGAGAGGAAATAGAGGTAGAAAACAAGCATTTATTAATTCAAATTCGATTAAATGAAGTTTTAGGCTTACATCAATATGCTGTGATGAAGTCTTCAGAACTCTTAAGAAATTGCGGCCTATTATCTCATGACGCAGGACAAAAGAAAAAATTTCTTCTTCAATCTATTGAAGTAATCATAAAAGAGGTTGCGATTAATGAGCTCTCAACAGCGGATTTTCAATACAACTCAGAATTGCTGATTAAATTAGAAACTATTTTAAATGTAAACTCTTTAAAAAATTCAACATTATTTTATTTTAAAAGTTCAGGTGTTATTATCAAATCAGGTCAAGGTTGGTCGGTTTCAAATCAAGCTATTGACTTTAATACTAATTTAGAATCAAATGATACGTTGCGAGTTCTTCTTAGTTTATATAATGGTCTTATAAAAGTAGTTACCACCAAAGAGCAAGAAGCTAGTTACAAGGAGCTTGAGCCTAGCTCCAAATCGTTTTGGGGGAGCTATATAAATAATCGTAAGACCTTAAAGGATGATTTTTTGGAATTAACCTCTAGTAAATTAACTGAAAGGCACCAATATATTAGAGGCGTAATAAAGTCTATGGACTACTTGATTTCATTGGAAGATGATATAAGTAAAAAAATAGAGGCTTTACAAACAGCTAAACTAATAACAGTTATTTTGAGAGATAATAAATCTTTTTATTATAACGAAATGCTACAGCTATACTATCGTATCAATGGTTTACGGCATAGTTTTGATAAAGATAATTTTTCACATACGGTTAATGAAGAGACTTTAGAGAAGTTTCCGGTATTAGAAAAAATACAAAGTATTCATTCGTTAATTAATTTAATAGGTAACCCAGATTTATCTGTACTTATTCCTTTTCTTGAAAATGAGAATAGTAACATAAAATCAATTACTAAAATTATACTGGCTTATAATAATGTTATATCAGAATTTCCAGATCAAATAGAAATAGGGAAAAAACTCTTGTCGCTTATTGAAGCTACTATGTTTAAGAAGGCTCTTTTTATTGAATCAACTTCTATTCAAATAGATAATGTTAGTATTGAAAGTAAAGAATTAAGTAAAAAGCAGTTTAGAATAAACGAAGGACGAGAAGATATAGTTACAGAATTTAAAACTAGTATTGTATATCATCCTGGATCTTTAACACCCGAAATAGAAAAGCAAACGGCTCAAATCGTTAAAGTAATTACAGGATTTTTAAATGCCAGAGGCGGAAAAATGTATATTGGAATAAAGGATAGTGGTCATTTAGTGGGCTTAGAATCTGACTATAAACAATTGGAGGTGAATAGTGACGGATACGAAAGAATCCTTAGAAGTTTTATCGTGAAATTAACAAATGCGACTGTAAATGGAATGTTAGAGTTTAAATTTCTTACTGAAGAATCTTTGGAGTATTTAGAAATCGATATTCCAGCTTATCAGACTTTGGTCGATTTTAAGGGTGAATTTTATCAAAGACAGGGTACAGAAACGCGCTTAATTAAGGGACAAGATTTAAGCAATTTATTTCAGAAAAAACTATCGCTTCAAACATCTTTAAAGGGTGCTTCAAAAGAATTAAAAGATGAATTTGAATTTGCTAGTGAGAAATCTAACGTTTATAAAAACGACAAGATAGCAACATCTGGATTAGTGAATATGAAAGAGGGATTATATAAATTAGGGATTTACGATGATAGAACTTGGTTATGGTCTGATGCAGATAAAGATCTGAGGACACCCATTAATTTTACAATTACTAATAAAAATTCTTTTATCCTTATTTGCTATAGTGAAGGCAGACTAGCAAAGTTCCGTACAAGATCATTTTTATCGAGGAATAAAAATGAGATACAGCGTAATACATTTGCTCTAAGACAAGATTCTGAAATTGTCAATATTTTTGAGATAGATAAGGATAGAAACTTTCTCGTTCAGATATCATTTTCTGGGAATAAATATTTGAAAATTATAAATTCATCTGAAGCAGGAGAGGTGAGGAATAGATTAGGATCTCAAGGTACTTATTTTGTAGATAGCAACAATGATGGTATTTTATCAATAATACCTATAGATTTAGAAGATTTAAAAAGTCTTCAGTACGCTAAACTACAGATGTCTAAACAAACATTAGGTATAGAGAGTAAATCTGCCAAAATTGCCGAATTAGTTGTTGAATTAAAAGTTAAAAATTTAATTTAATGCAAACACCCTCGTTTCAAGAAGATCATATTTCGCAAATACCGGCTTTACAGCTTTTGATCAATATGGGGTATACCTATCTCAATCAGGAAGAGGCTTTACTTGCCCGGGGAGGTAAATCCTCAGGGATTCTTTTAGAAGGTATTTTAAGAAGTCAATTGCAGCGTATCAATAAAGCACAAATTTCTTCTTCTAAAGCAGTAGCCTTTACCGAGAACAATATTGAGAATGCGATGATCGCGCTTAAAGATGTCCCCTTGGTAGATGGCTTTATGACTACTAGTGAAAAACTCTATGAGCTGCTTACCCTAGGGGTTTCTTTAGATCAGTCTATAGCGGGCGACCGCAAGAGTTTTGATCTGCACTATATAGATTGGAAGCATCCCGAGAATAATACCTTTCACGTTACAGAGGAGTTTAGTGTATTGCGTAGCGGTTTAAAAGACCAGTACCGCCCAGACATCGTATTGTTTATAAACGGGATCCCCCTTAGTGTGATCGAGTGTAAACGGCCGGATATTAAAGAACCTTTGGCGCAGGCCATCTCCCAAAACCTGCGTAATCAAAAAGAAGATGGTATTCGACCGCTATATGCGATGGCCCAATTGGTCATGGCGCTTACCGTTAATGAGGGCAGCTATGCTACATCAGGTACTCCGGAGAAGTTCTGGGCACAGTGGCAGGAGAATTTTGTAAAAACCAACGGTGTGGTTGATACTAAGGCTAAAGCGCAGTATTACCAAAGGCTTAGTCAGCTCAAAAACGCGCCAATTCCTGATGAGGTAAAAGCGCGCATGTTTAACGAGCGTTTTCACTACGTGCGCAGTTATTTTGAAGCTTTAGAACAAGATGAGGTTAAAATCACTCCGCAAGATGAGTACCTGTACAGTTTATGCAGAAAAGACCGAATCCTTGATTTGATTTATAACTTCATTCTTTTTGATAATGGAGCCAAAAAGATAGCCCGTTACCAACAATACTTTGCCATCAAAAAAGCAATGAAGCAAATCACCAGGCTTAAAGAGGGGAAGCGTACAGGAGGCGTGGTTTGGCATACGCAAGGGAGTGGTAAGTCGCTTACGATGGTCATGCTGGCGCAGGCCATTGCAATGGAGTCGAGTATTGTAAATCCTAAAATTATTCTAGTAACAGACCGTACCGATCTGGATAGTCAGATTACCGGCACGTTTAGAAAGTGTGGGATGGAGGTAGATAATGCCAAAACAGGAGCGAAGCTGGTAGAATTATTACATACTCAAAGTGATGCTGTGGTTACTACGATTATCAACAAATTTGAGACCGCAGTGCGCAAGATCACCACACCACTTACGAGTAATAACATCTTTGTAGTGGTTGATGAAGGGCACCGTACACAGCATGGTACTTTTAATATTGAGATGCAAAAAACCTTGCCCAATGCCTGTTTTATAGCTTTTACAGGAACGCCCTTGTTTAAAAAAGATAAGAGTACGCTTTCTAAGTTTGGTACACTCATAGATACCTATACCGTAGATCAGGCGGTAAAAGATAAAGCAGTAGTACCGCTATTGTATGAAGGGCGTCACGCAATACAGGAGGTTAACGCGGCACCGCTGGATACGTTTTTTAATATGGTGTCTGAACCCTTAAATGATGCAGAGAAAGCCGACTTAAAAAAGAAGTTTTCCAGGGCCGATCAGCTTAATAGCGCAGACCAAAAGATTTATGCCATTGCCTGGGATATTACCAATCATTATGTAAAGAATTTTCAAAAGACCAAGTTTAAAGGGCAATTGGTCTGTCAGTCTAAAGCAGCAGCAGTGAAGTACAAGAATTACTTGGATGACATAGGTAAGGTGACTTCGGCCTTAGTGATTTCGCCCCCCGATGAACGGGAAGGAGAAGAAACTGCTTATGGTAAAACCAGTGATCTGGTAAAGACCTTTTGGCATCAAATGATGGACGAGCACGGAACTGCCAAGAAGTACCAAAAGAATATTGTAAACCGGTTTAAACATGATGAAGAGCCTGAAATTATTATCGTAGTAGACAAACTACTCACCGGTTTTGATGCGCCTAATAATATTGTGCTCTACCTTACCCGAAAACTCATAGGTCATACCTTATTACAAGCAATAGCACGGGTAAACCGGGTAAGTCCGGATAAGGATTACGGGTATATAATAGATTATTATGGTGTTTTAGAGGAGTTAGATTCCGCACTTAAAACCTATTCAACCTTTGAGGATTTTGACGAAGAGCAACTTGAAGGCACGTTGACTAAAATAGCAGAAGAGGTAGAAAAATTACCTCAAGCGCATAGCGAACTGTGGCAGTTGTTTTCCGGAATAAGCAATAAAAAAGATGCCGAAGCCTATCAGCAGCATTTACGGGACGAAGCTTTAAGGGATCGTTTTTATGACCAGTTGTCCAAGTATGCGCGCATCTTAAAACTAGCATTATCTTCCATTGACTTTCATAAAAAGACAGAACCTAAGCAGGTATCTCGTTATAAAGAAGACCTGTCCTTTTTTATGAAACTACGCACCGCGGTCGCGTCACGTTATTCAGATAAAATTGACTACAAGAAGTATGAAGGTCAGATACAGAAACTCATAGACACCCACATACCTACTTCTGATGTGGTGCAACTTACCGAGTTGGTCAACATATTTGATAAAGAAGCTTTTGAAGAGGAAGTAGAAAAAACCACCGGTAAAGCGGCAAAAGCAGATAAGATATTGTCGAGGACTTCAAAACATATCAGTGAGAAAATGGATGAAGATCCTGCTTTTTACAAACGCTTTTCACAATTGATACGGGAGACCCTTGATGACTATTTGCAGCAGCGTATTAATGAAACCGAATACTTGCAACGTATGAAAGAACTCATGGAAGCCGTTTTAAGCCGTACAGATAGCACGATACCTAAATCTTTAGAAAATAAAGAAGTGGCACGAGCATTCTATGGCATTGGGATAGAAGAATTTCAAAGTTATACCAAAAACGAGCAAGACGTCGCTCAAATTGCAGAAGACCTGGCACTTAAGGCTGATGAGATTATCCTAAAATTAAAACGAGTAGACTGGTCTAAAAGTGTAGATATTCCCAAGAAAATGATATTCTTGATTGGAGATTATATTATTGACCATATACGAGATACCTATCAACTTAAAATAAGTTTTCAGGATATTGATAAAATCGCAGAGCGTATTGTTGAAGTAGCAAAAGTGAGGTATAAATAAATGCAGCATTCTTTTAAATATGGTTCAGAGGAGATCACCTATACGCTTCGTTTTAGTAAACGAAAGACCTTAGGTATTTCTGTGCATCCTGATCGTTCTACAGAAGTAAATGCGCCGGAGGGGACTAGTCTTGATAAAGTGCAAGCAAAAGTACGTAAGCGTGCTTCCTGGATTTTAAAGCAGCAAGATCATTTTTTAGCTTTTGAGCCTAGAAATACCGTACGCAACTATGTGTCTGGTGAATCTCATCTATACTTAGGCCGGCAGTATCAATTACAACTGATTAAGAGTGACCAAGAAGAAGTAAAACATACAGGGCGCTATTTTGAAGTACGCACTCAAGATGCTGAAAAGGCACAAGCCTTGATGCAAGCGTGGTATTTGAACAAAGCCAAGCAGTGGTTTGAAATTTTAGCCCAACCTTGGATCAAACGTTTTGAAAAATATCAAGTAACACCGTCAAAAATTGAAATAAGAAGAATGCATTACCGCTGGGGTTCGTGTTCACCCAAAGGAAGAATTTTACTTAACCCTGAATTGATTAAAGCACCAAAAGCTTGTATTGAATATGTGATTGTTCATGAACTATGTCACTTAGTGTATCAAGATCATACCAAAGCCTTTTTTGACTTGCAAGAGCGCGAATTCCCGGAGTGGAAGAAGTGGAAAACAAAATTAGAACAGTTGTTGGCTTAGAATTCCTTATTTAGATACATATAAAAACCCCTTTTCCAAAACAAGCAGAAAAGGGGTTTAAAAGCCTACTTTTTAGCATCCGGCTCAGCATCCCAATCTTCCTGTTGGAGTCGGTTCATACGACTTCTGTGTAACAACACCTATATTTCGCTGCAGATAAATGGAATGTGTATAATTATTACACGTTAAAAATTAGCTTTGTATAGTTATATTAGGATTTATTAATTAATCTGTATAGCTATTTCAGGACGGGTCACTCCACGACGATGCTGTATAGATAGTGTATGGATAAAGCATAGATAGTGTATGAGGAGTGCATTAAAACCTATAGTTTAAAAAAGTTAAGTTTCTTCTGCCAAGTCTCCCTTTGAAGGGAGATTTAGAGGGATGTTTTAGTTTCTTGTATAACATCCATCCCCAACCCTTCCTTCGAAGGAAGGGAGCTACTCCTTTGGTTTATAAAATAATATTTAGATTATACGGAACACATGGTACTCTTGTGTGATAACATCGTAGTTTATTTCGTATTTCTACTTTCTTATTTTTCATTTTATCAAACCCTTCGGGAAGAAATAATTTATAGTATAAACTAATAATAACTCTTGCAAACTGAAAACTGCTACTACCAACTCAACCCCGAGCTTCCCACATCTATTCTGAACTGAGGGAAGACTAAAGAATGTTACTCTTAGCTATAATTCAAAAACGGCCTATCATGAGGTTCTCGTTAAATTTAGGGCAGAGCGTCAAAGAATAGTCCTGTGGACTATTCTAGCGAATGAGCCAGCCTGCCGCGTTGGGCTATTTTCATTGGAAACAATGCAGAGCAGCGAGCATAAAATTTAGAGAAGCTCATGTAAGCCTAGACTTTCTTGCCCGGCTGCATAGACGGGTTGTTTCTTTTTTGGGCGATGCAAACCGAGGTACGAGGTTCACGAGTTCCCGGACAATATGAATGAACACGAGCTAAAAAAGAAAGAGAATATGATTTGAAGCTATCACTACTAATCTTTACTTAAATATATGATAGCTCCCGATAGTAAAGACTGTAGGTGCTCATACCCACGCGATACCATTCCCAATCTTCATTGGGACAGGCTGCGCGGTAACACTTAGAAAGCAACACGACAACACTAATAGCACTAGCCATTGCTCATGGTCACCTGATGTTTCTTAATAAGAAGATCCTGGCGCTACAAACTACTCCTCCGGTAATTTCAAGTCTTGGTGTAACTCCATAAACATCTCCCCGGGATCTACGTCGATGGCTAAGGCGATGAGGTAGAGTTCGTCTGCACGGAGTTGGGTAGAATTATTTCCACTTAACTGGCTCAAGCGGGATTTACTAATCCCTGTTCTACGCGCAACTTCTGCTTTGTTTATTGATTTTTTTGCAAGATATAGACCTAAATCTGTCACTTAAATTTGTTTATAAATTAACCACATAAATGTAGAAAGTATAAACAATGGTATGAAATATTTAAACTTTTAGTTGGTGAATAGGTTGATTTGTGATACATTAGTGTCGAATTTCTATACATTAGTATCACATGTAAAAACTTAATTATGACTCCACAACTCCAACTCCCGTCTAAATTTGCGCTGCATGAAGCGCTCGAACCGCTTACTGAAGCTTTGTTGCAAACTGCTCCGGTAGAGGCACTGTATCTTAGTGCAATCCGTCAAACACCTGATGCGATCTACAACCTCCTGATCGTTGTGCAGGAGGCCGGGGCCTTAGCCGATTTACAACAGCAAATCCCGGTGCTTCAAGTACAGTTTCCGCTAGTACGGATGCAGGTGTACACGCCAAAGCAATTGCAGGGGCTGGAGCAGGAGGGAAGCGTGTATGGGTTGTGGGGATATCACTTGGGGGAGCGTATTTACCCTCGGCCTGCTGCCGATACCTTTAAAAATCCTTCCGAGCGGCAGTTGGAACAACTGCACCTTAAGGCGCAACAGCAGCTGGAGCAGGACGCGGCGTGTATCTGTAAAGGCTTTGATACTGCTGCGTACTGGTTTGAGCGGAAGGACTATGCGGCTTCGGTATTGGCTTTGGTGGAAGTGTTTAAGACCTGTCTTTCAGTTGCGAGCAAGCGGTATACCGGTAGGCTAACAGCGTATCCTTCTTTAGAAGCCCAGCTGGCTGTTGTACGTCCGTTTCTTCCCCAATTGGGCAAGCTCTTCCCCACACCCGAAGCACCCGATGCCGATCCTACCCTCTTGGAATTACTGGATGCCTGGTCGGCAGAAGGGATCCCTTCTGATGAAGCTATAGACCGGCATACCTGTTACCAGATACAGATGCGTATGGAGCGGGTATTTACGGTGGTAGATACTGCAGCCCGGGAGCTGCTGGAAGCCTGTAGCCCAAAACCAACTCCTGCTGCATCATTCTCTCAAGCGGGTGCTACCCAATCGCCGTTAGAGCAAGCGCTGCAGGAAGCCATAAACTATTTACGAGAAACCTACCGCGTACATTCCGCCTATCTGCTCTACAGTGCGCAAGACAGTCGGGTGCAGGCTGCACATTGCTTTTTGGCCACCGAAACCCAAGTACATCAGAGCACCGCGGTGGTGTTGCTGGTCACGTACACGTCGGTTGGGGTCAGTCCGTCGCAACTCACCGATCGGGTTTATAATCAAACCGGGCGGCGCATTCGCATCTGTTTTATTCTAGAAACCGGGAAGCGGGCGCACAACGCTTTGGATTTTGGCAGTAACTTTTTGCAAAAGGCGCTGGGGGAGGGGAAACCCCTTTATGCGGAAGATGATCAGTTGTGCAGGTTTTTAAAGCAGGGATATTTGTACCACCCACAACAGGTTGAGAAGCTAAAAAAATACTGGGACATCCGCAGCAATCGGGCGTATTATCTTATCGAGAGCACCCGTATTCTGGATACCCGCGAAGACGCGCTGGTGCAACTGCATATGTATGAGGAAGCCTTGATCCAGACCTGCCTGGGCTTGATACGCTTGTTTTGGGAGTACAGTCCGGCCTACACCTCCCTCAACTACCTCTTAGCCCTGTGTCGCAGTTTTACAGCGTTCCCTGGCGCACTGCTGGAAACCACCTCTTTTAAAGCGCGTCGTCGTCTGCACCTGCTTAGCCACGGCCAGCAGCACCTGCGGTATGGAAGTACGTATACCGTCACCGATACCGATGCCAACGAGGCCTATCACCTGTGCGAACGCTTTATGCAGCAAGCAGAAGCCCTGGCTGCGGAGCGGTTACACTTCTTAAAACGAAAAGCCTATCAGCGGGAAGTAAACTAGATTAGAAGATTCAAGATTCAAAATTAGAAAGGGATGTGTAGTGCTTATGCGGTTCTCTGTTTACCGTTTACTGTTTTCTGTGTTCTGTTACTGCTGACTGCCACTGCCCACTGGGACTGCCGACTGAACTTTGTATTTCGTACTTCCTACTTTGTACTTTCAATAGTCTCTGCTCTTTATGCTATTCTCTTTTATCCAACTTCTCAATCCCGAATAACAAATCAGCAATAACAAACCGCCAACTGCCCACTGCCAACTGTTCCCTGTTTACCGTTTACTGTTTACTGCGGACTGTCTACTCTTGAATTTAGGCCTCGTGCTCCCACAGTAAGTCTACACGTGTCCACAGTATTTGTGGTTGAGCATGGGCTAGATATAGGAGGAAGATGGAGGTGTATTAGCGTATGCATAAAGAACCTCAGTATTGATACCGTTCTATGTTAACAAAATCTTAAAATCAAAGCTTTTGAATCTCGTTTTCATACACTCTTCATACACTATCCTAGGGGATGCCTAGGGGATGCCTAGGGGATGCCTAGGGGATGCCTAGGGGTTGCCTGGGGGATGCCCTTCTCGGGGCGAGCTTTTGCTTTGGTTTTTATGGTGTTTTTGCCCTTAGGGCCAAAACCGCAAGCGCATCCCTAAATTTCTTCCAAGGCTTCAGAAATTATTAAGGGAGCCTTCTCGCTATACTGAAGAAAAAGATAGTAACCCTTCGGGTATTAGTGTTGTGGTGTCATCAATTCAGTAAGGATCAAACTCCCTTCTCCTGCGGGAGAAGGGCTGGGGATGAGGGCTTATGATGAATTGCGTGCTATTAACACGCGATACCATTCCCAATCTTCATTGGGACAGGCTGCGCGGTAACACATAGAAAAGCAACGTGACACACCCAGAATAATAAATAAGAAATAATAAATAACGCAATAACAACTGCCTACTGCCACTGCCCACTGAACTTTGTATTTCGTATTTCTACTTTCGTATTTCAAACAGCAAACCGTAAACAGAAAACAACAAACTGCCAACCGTGACTACAGACTTCATATGACTTCTCGATACAATC
>Ga0208029_1000379_pt1 | contig 29425 bp, 20 predicted proteins | sample MalvireepMed_s12_FD_184242 | JGI IMG/M metagenome (GOLD analysis project Ga0208029, IMG submission 184242) | Marine viral communities from the Global Malaspina Expedition - Malaspina viral metaG DeepMed_s12 (SPAdes) (version 2) | ecosystem: Environmental > Aquatic > Marine > Oceanic | place... | reverse complement strand
CCAAGTCGATTCCGATTAGGGTAACGTTCATCTGAACACCTCTTGTTGTTGACCTATTGATTTTGCACATCTAATAGTGGCGCTTTGACGCCGATCTCAACAAGAGGTGTTCATCCCATCATCCATGTGCGCTTCTCTCCGGCCATCCATGGCCTCCGAAATTTTTGGAAAAGGGATCCCGACACTGCCCCTCCATACATTGCAAAAGCCTGTCCCACACCGCCCTACCAAACATTGTGCAGACCGCGTAAGCACTAACCTATCAGCTTGGCGAAATCCCGTTCTAACAGAGCCAGGTCCCCCAGCTGACTGGCAACCAACCGCTCGAGATTCTCAGTACTTTCAGCGTCTATGTAATCACACCGAAAACCAAGCCGTTCATCATCTGTATGCCTCAGCTCAACGGCCATAACAATGCCAGTCGCATGGTCGTCTACATGAATCACCACCTCAAACGGCTTGTTATACGGCAACGCCTCACCTTCCGGACGTTTGACCATCACCCCACCGAAAGAAATATCCAGTACCTCGGACGACCAGACCTGGTCTTCACAGAACAATTCACAGGGAGCACCCAGCTCCATCCGGCTGAATTTACGTTTCTCTTTGTTTGACGGTGCCAAGGCAAAACTCCTGATCGGTTGGCTCTGTTTTGACTATAGACCCGACACAAACAGAAGCACAACAAGCCAAAGGTATCTGATGGCGTCAACAATCGTTAATCAGGGAAGAGTAAAGGACTATCACTGGGGGTTCGAAAGCAAGGAGGCGGGCAGGCCTCCAAAAAATTTCGTAGGCCATGGATGGCCGGAGAGAAGCGCACATGGATGTGCTCGTAGCGGTTTTTTGGAGGCCTGCCCGCCTCCTTGCCTCCCGCAAAACCAGAAGGTTAGCGGAACGCAGGCACCAAACCTGGCTTACCGGTGATACTCGGCACTCAATTCGACAACGGCATTAATAAACGCCCCGGCATGCTCCGGATCCACATCCGGGGTAATACCATGCCCCAGGTTGAAGATATGCCCGGAGCCGGAACCATAGCGGGACAGGATGTCGGCCACTTCCTGCCGGATGCGCTCTTTCGGCGCATACAGCATGGCCGGGTCCATGTTGCCCTGCAGGGCTACCTTGTCACCTACACGGGCGCGGGCGTTGCCGATATCGGTGGTCCAGTCCAGGCCAACGGCATCGCAGCCGGAATCGGCAATGGACTCCAGCCACTGGCCGCCGTTCTTGGTGAACAGAATCACCGGCACGCGGCGGCCTTCGCTTTCGCGGATCAGGCCGGCGACGATTTTCCTCATGTAACGCAGGGAGAATTCTTCGTAGGCCCAGCTACTCAGCACGCCGCCCCAGGTATCGAAAATCTGCACCGCCTGGGCGCCGGCCTTGATCTGGCCGTTCAGGTAGTCGATAACGGCATCCGCCAGGTGATCCAGCAAGCGGTGCATCACTTCCGGCTGGCCGTACATCAGCTTCTTGGCTTCTGAGAAGGTCTTCGAGGAGCCACCTTCAATCATATAGGTCGCCAGGGTCCAGGGGCTGCCGGAGAAACCGATCAGCGGCACCCGGCCGTTCAGTTCACGGCGGATGGTGGAGACCGCATTCATCACGTAGTCCAGGTCGGACTCGGCATTCATTGTCGGCAGTGCATCTACGTCTGCTTCGGAACGGATCACCTTGCGGAATTTCGGGCCTTCTCCGGTTTCGAAGTACAGACCCAGCCCCAACGCATCGGGAATGGTCAGGATGTCGGAGAACAGGATGGCGGCATCCAGCGGGTAGCGTTCCAGCGGCTGCAGGGTCACTTCACAGGCCAGCGGGGTGTTCTTGCACAGGCTGAGGAAGTCGCCGGCCTTGGCCCGGGTTGCGCGGTATTCCGGCAGGTAGCGGCCGGCCTGGCGCATCATCCACACCGGGGTGCGGTCTACGGGCTGGCGCATGAGGGCGCGCAGGAAGCGATCGTTCTTCAGCTCAGTCATAATTCCAGTCTTCTCGTCAGTAAATGGTCAGAGATAATGGGAAGCAATGATACCCCGTTTGCGACAATAAAAAAGGGCGGCTTTCCACTAGAAAGCCGCCCTTCTGACACCGGTCAAGCCGTTAATCAGACATCCAGGTAATCCAGGATGCCTTCTGCTGCCTGACGGCCTTCCCAGATGGCGGTAACCACCAGGTCAGAACCGCGCACCATATCGCCACCGGCGAAGATTTTCGGGTTGCTGGTCTGGAACGGGAATTCCGCCTGCTCCGGCGCAGTTACCCGGCCGGAGTCGTCGGTGTTTACGCCGAACTCGTCAAACCAGGGCGCCGGGCTCGGGCGGAAGCCGAAGGCCACCAGCACCGCGTCGGCCGGGATGATTTCCTCGCTACCGGGCACCACTTCCGGACGGCGGCGTCCGTTTTCATCCGGGGCGCCCAGCTCGGTGGTGACCACTTTCACGCCTTCCACCTTGCCGTTGCCCACGATTTCAACGGGCTGGCGGTTGAACAGGAACTTCACGCCTTCTTCCTTGGCGTTGGCCACTTCACGGCGCGAACCCGGCATGTTTTCTTCGTCCCGGCGGTAGGCGCAGGTCACGCTCTCTGCCTGCTGGCGAATGGAGGTGCGGTTACAGTCCATGGCGGTATCACCACCACCGAGCACCACAACTTTCTTGTCTTTCATGTCGATGAACTCACTGGGCTTTTGCTCGAAGCCCAGGCGACGGTTCACGTTGGATACCAGGAACGGCAGGGCATCGTACACACCCGGCAGGTCTTCGCCCGGGAAGCCGCCCTTCATGTAGGTGTAGGTGCCCATGCCCATGAACACGGCATCGAACTCGTCGATGATCGCCTTCAGCTGAACATCCTTGCCCACCTCGGTATTGAGGCGGAATTCCATGCCCATTTCCTCGAAGACCTGCCGGCGCCGGGCCATCACGGATTTTTCCAGCTTGAACTCGGGGATGCCGAAGGTCAGCAGGCCACCGATTTCCGGATAGCGATCAAACACCACCGGCTTCACGCCGTTGCGCACCAGGATGTCGGCACAGCCAAGGCCGGCCGGGCCAGCGCCGATTACCGCCACTTTCTTATCCGTCCACTTCACGTTGGACATATCCGGCTTCCAGCCCAGGGCGAAGGCGGTGTCGGTGATGTACTTTTCAACGGAACCGATGGTAACCGCGCCGTAGCCGTCGTTCAGGGTACAGGCACCTTCACACAGTCGGTCCTGCGGGCACACCCGGCCGCAGACTTCCGGCAGGGAGTTGGTCTGGTGGCACAACTCCACGGCTTTCATGATGTTGCCTTCCGACACCAGCTTCAGCCAGTTCGGAATGTAGTTGTGTACCGGGCACTTCCACTCGCAATACGGGTTACCGCATTCCAGGCAGCGATGCGCCTGTGATGCCGCATGGGTTTCGCTGAACGGGTGGTAGATTTCCCCGAACTCTTTCTTGCGCTTCTTGGCGGGCACCTTCTTGGGGTCTACCCGCCCTACTTCCACAAACTGAAAGTCATTATGGAGACGTTCTTTCATGTTGCTGCTCTCTTCATCTCGATTTCGACGGGGGCTGCGCCTGCCGGCAACAGCCCATCAACCTTTCTGAACCCGGGGTTATTCCGGGCGGGCACGGGTATTGGCCAGCAGGCTGCGCAGGTTCGCGGCCTTGGGCTTGACCAGCCAGAACCGGCCGATGTAATCGTCGAAATCCTCCAGAAGGTGCTCGGCCCAGGCACTTCCGGTTTCTGAAATATGCTCCCGGATCACACCTCGCAGGTGGTTCCGGTAGGCTTCCATGTCTTCCCGGGAGATCCGCTGGATATCCACCAGCTCGTGGTTGTACTTGTCCACGAAGGTGTTATCCAGGTCCAGTACGTAGGCAAAGCCGCCGGTCATACCGGCACCAAAGTTGTAGCCGGTGGAGCCCAGTACAGTCACCAGGCCGCCGGTCATGTATTCACAGCAGTGGTCGCCTGCGCCTTCCACCACCGCGTGGGCACCGGAGTTACGCACGGCAAAACGTTCGCCTGCGGTACCGGCGGCAAACAGCTTGCCTCCGGTGGCACCGTACAGACAGGTGTTACCGATGATGGAGGTTTCCTGGGTGTTGAAGTCGCTGCCACGGGGCGGCTTGACCACCAGCTTGCCACCGGTCATGCCCTTGCCCACGTAGTCGTTGGCGTCGCCTTCCAGCACCATGTTCAGGCCACCCACGTTCCAGACACCAAAACTCTGGCCAGCCGTACCGGTAAGGTCCAGCGTGATGGCGGCATCGGCCATGCCCTGGTTGCCATGCCGGGCGGCAATTTCACCAGACAGGCGGGCGCCGATGGAACGGTCGCAGTTGGTGACTTTGTAGCTCCAGGCGCCACCGGATTTCTCGGCGATAGCGGCGGCAGTGTCTTTCACCATCTGTTCTGCCAGTTTGCCCTCATCGAACGGCTGGTTGCGTTCTACCTGGCACACCTGCGGCTTGTCGGCCGGAATATGATCGTTCTGCAGCAGGCGGCTGAGGTCCAGTTTTTTCTGGCGCTCGGTGTCGCCCGGCAGGCGTTCCAGCAGGTCCACGCGGCCTACCAGCTCTTCCAGGCTGCGTACGCCCAACTTGGCCAGCCACTCCCGGGTTTCTTCCGCCACAAAGCGGAAGAAGTTCATGGCCATTTCCACGGTACCTTTGAAGTGCTCTTCCCGCAGGTAATCGTTCTGGGTGGCCACACCAGTGGCGCAGTTGTTCAGGTGGCAGATCCGCAGGTATTTACAGCCCAGGGCCACCATGGGCGTGGTACCGAAACCGAAGCTTTCAGCCCCCAGAATGGCGGCTTTCACCACGTCCAGGCCGGTCTTGATACCGCCGTCAGTCTGCAGGCGAATCTTGCCACGCAGGTCGTTGGCACGCAGGGCCTGCTGGGTTTCGGTCAGGCCCAGCTCCCAGGGAGAACCGGCGTAGCGAATGGAGGTCAGCGGGCTGGCCGCAGTACCGCCGTCATAGCCGGATACGGTGATCAGGTCAGCATAGGCCTTGGCCACGCCGGCAGCGATGGTGCCGACGCCGGGCTCGGATACCAGCTTCACCGACACCAGCGCTTGCGGGTTTACCTGCTTCAGGTCGAAGATCAGCTGAGCCAGGTCTTCGATGGAGTAGATATCATGGTGCGGCGGCGGCGAAATCAGGGTCACGCCGGGCACCGAGTAACGCAGCCGGGCGATCAGGTCATTCACCTTGCCACCGGGCAGCTGGCCACCCTCACCGGGCTTGGCACCCTGGGCAACCTTGATTTGCATAACATCGGCACTGCGCAGGTATTCAGCCGTTACGCCGAAACGACCGGAGGCCACCTGCTTGATCTTGGAGCGCTTGTTAGTGCCATAGCGGGCCGGGTCTTCCCCGCCCTCACCGGAGTTGGAGCGGCCACCCAGGGTATTCATGGCTACAGCCAGGGCTTCGTGGGCTTCCGGTGACAAGGCACCGAGAGACATAGCGGCAGAGTCGAAGCGGGGGAAAATACTTTCCACCGGCTCTACTTCACTGAGGTCGATGCCTTTAATGTCTTTCTTGAAGGTCAGCAAATCCCGCAAGGTCGCCACCGGGCGCTCATTCACCAGGCCGGCGTATTCCTTGTAGTGACCATAGTCGCCGCTAATGACGGCATCCTGCAGCTTCGCCACCACATCCGGGTTGAAGGCATGGTATTCCTGGCCGTGCACATACTTCAGCAAACCACCGGGAGACAGGGGTTTGCGGGGTTTCCAGGCCACAGCGGCCAGTTGTTCCTGGTCCTGCTGGAAGTCATAGAAGTCCGCACCCTGAATACGGCTGGGTACGCCCTTGAAGCACAGATCCACAACGCTGTCGGCCAAACCAATGGCCTCGAACAGTTGGGCACCCCGATAAGAGGTAATGGTGGAGATCCCCATCTTGGACAGGATCTTCAGCAAGCCCTTGTTGATGCCCTTGCGGTAGTTGTTCTTGGCCTGGACCGGGTCCATCAGCATTTCGCCGGTGCGGATCAGGTCGTTCAGCACCTGGTAGGCCAGGTACGGATACACCGCGGTGGCACCAAAGCCGAACAGCACCGCAAAGTGGTGCGGGTCCCGGGCCCAGCCGGTTTCTACGATGATGTTGGAATCGCAACGCAGGCCGTTACGCACCAGGTGGTGGTGAACGGCGCCGGTGGCCATCAGGGAGTTGATGGGCAGTTCACCTTCCGCCAGCCCCTTGTCGCTCAGAATCAGCAGTACCTTGGCACTGCGAGCAGCCTTGGCCGCCTGCTCACAGATACGGCGAATGGCCTGCTCCAATCCTTCTTCCGGGCGGTAGCTCAGGGCAATGTGCTCAACCTCGAAGCCCGGGCGATCGTTGTTGCTGATCTTCAGGAACTTGGCCGGGGACAGCACCGGCGTGGTCAGGATGATCCGGTTGGCGTGGTCCGGGGTTTCCTGGAACACGTTCTTTTCGGCACCCAGACACGTTTCCAGAGACATCACAATGGTCTCGCGGAGCGGGTCGATGGGCGGGTTGGTTACCTGGGCAAACTTCTGCCGGAAGTAATCCGCCACGTGGCGAACCTTGCTGGACAACACCGCCATGGGGGTGTCGTCACCCATGGAACCTACTGCCTCCTGGGCGCCTTCACCCAGTGGTCGCAGCACCTGGTCCCGCTCTTCAAACGAGACATTGAACATCTTCTGGTGCACCAGCAGGTCGTCCGATTCCATCAACCGGAACTCGGGGGTGGCCTGGTCCAGGGTGGTTTCAATCCGCAGGGCATTGCCGCGCAGCCAGCGCTTGTACGGCTTGGCGTTTTTCAGCCGCTCATCGATATCCGGGGTGTGCAGCACTTCACCGGTCTCGGTGTCGATGGCCAGCATCTGGCCCGGCCCTACCCGGCCCTTGGCAACCACGTCGTCCGGGGTGTAGCTGTAGGTGCCGACTTCAGATGCCAGTGTAATAAAGTCATCCTTGGTAACCACCCAGCGCGCCGGGCGCAGGCCGTTACGGTCGAGCATACACAGGGCGTAGCGGCCGTCGGACATCACCAGGCCGGCCGGACCATCCCAGGGCTCCATGTGCATGGAGTTGTATTCGTAGAAGGCGCGCAGGTCCGGGTCCATGGTCTCAACGTTCTGCCAGGCCGGCGGAATCATCATGCGCACCGCACGGAACAGGTCCACGCCACCGGCCAGCAGGATTTCCAGCATGTTGTCCATGCTGGAGGAGTCAGAACCGGTCAGGTTCACCAGCGGCTGCAGGGTTTGCAGGTCCGGCAGGGCCGGAGAGCTGAACTTGGCAGCACGGGCGATGGCCCAGTTACGGTTGCCGTCGATGGTGTTGATTTCACCATTGTGGGCAAGGAAGCGGAACGGCTGGGCCAAGGGCCAGCGCGGCATGGTGTTAGTGGAGAACCGCTGGTGGAACACGCAGATCGCGGTTTGCAGGTCCGGGTCGCCCAGATCCTTGTAGAAGTTAGCCAGGTCGGCCGGCATCATCAGGCCTTTGTAGGCCAGGGTGCGGTGAGACAGGCTGCAGATGTAGAACTCGGAGTCATCCGCCATATCCCGCTCGGCATGGCGACGACCGACAAACAGGCTGATGGCGAAGTCTTTTTCAGACTTTCCGGCCGGCAGCACGAACACCTGCTCGATGCGGGGCATGCAATCCCGGGCCATGGGGCCCAGGCAGCTGTCGTCTACCGGCACTTCCCGCCAGCCCATGATTTCCAGGCCCTGTTCGCTCAGTCTTTGTTCAACCGCAGCCCTTCCGGCCGCAGCCCTGGCTTCCTCCGGAGCTAAAAAAACCTGGCCAACTGCAAACAAGTCGCCAGGTTTTTTTCCGAACACCGCTTCCGCAGCTTTATTGAGGAAGGCCTTGGGGCTCTGCAAAAGGAGCCCACAACCATCGCCGGTTTTACCATCCGCAGCGATGCCTCCGCGGTGGGTCATACAGGTGAGGGATTCGATAGCAGTTTGCAACAGCTTATGGCTGACCTCGCCCTTCATGTGGGCAATCAGGCCAAAACCGCAGTTGTCCCTGAATTCATCGGGATGATACAAGCCTGTTGTCATAAGCGTTCTCTCGTGTAAAAAGGCTTCCCGCCAGCCCCTTATGCACTGCCTTAGTGCACAAAATGAACTGACACCAAAAAAAAGGGGGAAGGGAGTCTACGCACGTATTTATACCTACGCAACAACTTTTTATACGGGAGAGGCTACTTTTTGCAATTTTGCACCGGGATGGTGCAAAACTGGGGGTCTAAAAGAGGGCAGAAAGGCCGCAGGGCACCATAATCGGCCCCTGCAGCCGGGTATGCAGAAAACAGGTCAGCGGATAAAGGCGTTCAGTGTCGCCTGGATATTGCCGGCGGCCGCTTCGTCGGTTACATAGGCATCTCCAAGTGCTTTCATCAGCACCAGGCGGAGCTTCCCGTCGACATTCTTTTTGTCCACCGCCATCAGGCTCATGAAATCGCCTTCGGTCATGCCTTCCGGAGCCAGCTCCGGCAGTCGGGCACGGCGGATCAGTTCCGCTGCACGGTCACGGTCCGCAGGCGTGATATTACCTTCACGAACCGAAAGATCAGCCGCCATCAGCATGCCGGTACCCACTGCTTCGCCATGCAGCCAGTTGCCGTAACCCGCAAAGGTCTCGATGGCATGGCCAAAGGTATGCCCCAGGTTGAGAATCGCCCGCAGGCCGCCTTCTTTTTCATCCAGCGCCACTACCTCGGCCTTGCACAGACAAGAACGGTAGATAGCTTCACCCAGGGCTTCCGGCTCCAGCCGGACCAGCTCATCAATGTGCTGCTCCAGCCAACTCAGAAATGGCTCTTCCCGGATCAAACCATACTTGATGACTTCCGCCAGCCCGGCAGAGACTTCCCGGGGTGGCAGGGTGGCCAGGGAATCGGTATCAATCAGCACCGCTTGCGGCTGATGGAATGCACCCACCATGTTTTTACCCAAGGGATGGTTGATGCCGGTTTTTCCACCCACGGAGGAATCCACCTGGGACAACAGGGTTGTGGGAATCTGGATAAAAGGCACGCCCCGCTGATAGCAGGCCGCCGCAAACCCGGCCATGTCCCCCACTACACCGCCACCAAGGGCCGCGATGGTGGTTTTGCGGGTGTGACGGTTCTCCAGCAAGCCGTCGAAGATCAAGTTCAGGGTTTGCCAGTCTTTGTATTTTTCACCATCCGGCAGGGTAACCACATCCGCGGTTTTACCGGGGAAGCAGGCACGGGCTTTTTCGAGGTACAGGGGCGCGACCGTTTCGTTGGTAACGATCATCACCTGGTTGCCGGCCACCCAGGGGGTCAGGTCAAAGGAGCCAAGCAAACCCTGACCGATAATAATCGGGTAGCTGCGCTCCCCGAGGTCAACGTCAAGTTCTCGAAGTACCTTGTGCATAGTCACGACCTTCTTTGCGTCTTTGCCGTTTGTGCCGGGGGGTTCTGGGGTTGATACGGTTGACCAGCTGCCGGACCACCAGCCGGGGGCTTTTCCGATCTGTGTACATCACGATATCCGCCAGCCTGGTATACAGCGGATCACGGATGTCGAACAGCCTCCGCAGGACGGCCTCCGGATCATCATTCTGCAGCAACGGGCGGTTACGGTCTTTGCGGGTGCGCTCCACCTGTTGCTCGATGGAGGTTTTCAGGTACACCACCACAGAGTTTTTCTTCAGTAACGGATGGTTTTCCGGGCGCATTACAGCACCACCGCCGGTGGCCAGAACGGTGCCCTGTTCACCGGTGAGCTCATCCAGCATGGCAGTTTCCCGCTGGCGAAAGCCGTCCTCCCCTTCCACATCGAAGATCCAGGGAATATTGGCACCGCAGCGTTCTTCAATAATGCGGTCAGAATCGAGAAAACGGTACCCGAGTTCCTTGGCTAGCATCCGGCCGATGGTACTTTTTCCGGCCCCCATGGGCCCGACCAGTACTACGCGTTTGGGCAAAGACATAATTTCCGCTCAACAGATTTCAAGCGGGTGAGAATAGCACAGGGCGCACCTTTCCATAAGTCACCGGCACCAGAAGCATTACACCAGACACGAAAAAGCCGCCGGGGTTAGCGGCGGCTTTTCGGTTTACTGGCCGGATCAGTCGATCAGGTCGTTCTTGATGATCTTCGGAGTGATGAAGATCAGAAGCTCACTGCGCTCATTGATGTGCTCAGTACGCTTGAACAGGCGGCCAAGGTAGGGAATATCACCCAGGAACGGAGTCTTGGTGGTTTGCGTGGTCACCTCGGACTGGAAGATACCACCCAGAACCACTGTCTCGCCGTTCGCCACCAGCACTTGAGTCATAACTTCATTGGTGTTGATCGACGGAACACCGGCCGTGACCTCGCCCCGGGAATCCTGGTTGACTACCAGATCCATAATGATCTTATCATCCGGGGTAATTTGCGGGGTCACTTCCAGAGACAACACCGCTTCCTTGAACGCTATGTTGGTCGCACCGCTTGAGGCGGCTTGCTGGTACGGAATCTCTACACCGGACTTGATCGACGCAGTCTGGCGGTCCGCAGTCACAACCCGCGGCTGGGAGACCACTTCTGCACGGCCGTCGCTTTCGAGGGCAGAAAGCTCCAGGTCTACCAGGAAGTCATCACTGCCCCAGCCGATTGCGAAGGAGGATGCGCCCTCGCCAGACACCCCTAGATCAACACCCAAGGCACCCGGGAAGGAAATGGTATTGCTGCCACCGCCAGCTGCGTCGCGAGCTTCCTGCAGGGTGCCCAGCGAGCCGCCGATGGTTACAACATCATCACCGTCGACGTTGTAAGCCGCACCACCCCAGCGAACACCGATGTCTTCGGCCACACTGGTTTGGGCCCGAACAATACGCGCTTCGATAGAAACCTGGCGCACGGGCACGTCCCAAGTCGTTACTAAGCGACGGATTTCTTCCAGCTTGCCAGCGGTTTCTCGAATGGTAATTGTGTTAGTACGCTTGTCAGACGAAACAAAGCCTCTGGAAGAAATCAGCTCTTCGTCTGCCTGAATCAGGGCTACCACATCCTCGGCCTTGGCGTAGTTCACCTGAATGATATCCAGACGAACCGGCGCCAGCTCAGCGATCTGCTTGGAGGTTTCCAGCTCAAGCTTTTCACGGGCGGCAATTTCATCCGCTGGGGCTACCAGCAGCACGTTGCCAATCTGGCGCTTGTCCAGACCCTTGGTTTTAAGAATCAGGTCCAGCGCCTGATCCCAGGGTACATTCTGCAAGCGCAGGGTAATGCTGCCACCCACAGTGTCACTGGCCACCGGTTCAGGCCGGTGAAATCGGCAATCAGCTGAAGTACAGAGCGCACTTCAATATCCTGGAAGTTCAGGGACAGTTTCTCACCGGTGTATGGGAACTTCTCTTCACGGCGGATTTCCGCTTCTTCCTGGGACAGCTCTTCAACACTGACCGTAAACTCCCGGCCAGACTGGTAGGCAATGTAGTCGTACTCGCCTTCCGGACGGATTTCGATCACCGCATTGCCATCTTCAACAAATGTATCGATACGGGTTACCGGAGTGGCGAAGTCGGAAACATCCAGGCGACGGCGCAGGTTGGCCGGCACCTCCAGGTCCGGCATGGTCAGCCGGATACGGCCACCAAGCTCAGTGAGGTTTACAGCGGCCTTGGTGCTGCCGAGATCCACAATCACCCGACCTTCACCGTCTTTGCCCCGGCGGAAATCCACATCCGCCAGCGCATTGGAAGATGAGGTTGAGGCAACTGGCGCTGACTGGGGCTGTGCCGGGCGGGAGCTCGCCACAGGCGCTGAACCGCCTCCACCAATGGTCATTACCAGCGAGTTATTGTTGCGAACCGTTTCATGAGGCACCAGCTCCACCAGATTGAAGATCAACCGGGTGCGGTCCTTGGTTTCCACGACCGTCAGGCTCTGGGCATTTCCGCTACCCAGCGGAATGCTGCGCTGATTGAGGCCGCTGGTGGTATCCGACAGGTCTACGGCGATCCGTGCAGGACGCTCGATGGTATAACCCTTAGGTTCGGGCGGGGCACCATCGAACTTCATGGTCACCTCGAGGCCTTCCCCCGGCAGCGACGTAAACGATACGTCTTCCAGCGTGACCGCTCCGGCCAGGCTACTCCATAACCCGATGGCAATCACGCCGACACAGACATTGAGTTTTTTGAACATCGCTAGCCTCGATCCCACAACTTTTTGTTCATGCATATTTCTTTCAATCATGTTTTTGCCGCTCCCCTGCCTCATCCTTCATCCAGGGACAGGGAGCGCGGGCGCTCGACCCAACCACCCCGGCCGTTCGGAACGATTTCCACCAGCTCGATCCGGGTGTCGCTCACGCCAACCACCCGGCCGTAATTCTGGCCCATGTAGTTACCGGTGCGGACTCGGTGAATCCCGCCTTCGTTGTCCCGTATTAACGCGAACAGGTTGCCATCCACGCCCTGCAGAGTACCGACCATTCCAAGTGATTTAAGGTCAAAGTTCTCCAGAACTTCCTTCGGTCGATCCAGATCCGGTTCTACGTCACTCACCGGCTCTTCATCGGCCATGGTCAGCTGAACATCGATGGGCGGCTCGAACGGCGCTCTCCGATCGGCTGCCGAATAACTGAATGCCTCGTAGGCCTTGAATTCCGGCAGGGGCTCAACGTGGCCCCGGGGCTTGGCCCGGGTATCCGCCATAAACTTGTCCAGATCAGAGAAACCGTTTCCCTGGGAACAAGCCGTCAGCAAAGAGGCCAGACACACACCCAGCCAGGCTTTTCCCGCATGCTTTCCTGTCATGCTCACTCTCCAGCCCGGTAGCGGTAGGTACGGGCAACAACCTGCATATCAAGCTGGTCGCCCTCTCCGCTGATTGGTTTGATGGTTAAATCGTGCAATGTAACGATCCGCGGCAGGCTGGCCACACTGCTCACGAAAGAGGCAAGCTCGTGGTAGCCGCCCGAAACCCGGATGTTAATCGGCAACTCCGAGTAAAAGTCCCGGCGCTGCTCCGGCTGCAGTTTCACTTCCTGCAACGACAGGCCATTGCCCAACGCCGTGTGGGTAATGTCCTCAAGCAGGCCCGGAACTTCCGTCTCGCTGGGTAGCTGACGCACCAGCGCTCCGAAGGTTTCCTCCATCTCCGCCATCTGGGCCTTGAACACGTCCAGGTTGGCCACCTGGTAGGCTTTCTGCTCGTACTGCTGCTTGAGTTCCTGCTCCTGCTTTTCGACACGATCGAGCTGAGCGTACTGATCCTTGATAAAGATCCAGTAGCCACCACCAAGAATCAGGCCGAAGACTATCAGCGCAACAATTGCCTTGACTGGTGCAGGCCAGATACCCGCGTTATTGATATCAAGGTCATTGATATCGAATTCATTCAGGCTTTTAAGTGAGTCCGCGAGGCTCATTACTTACCCTCCCCTTCGGGCTCTGGAGTTTTTTGCTGCACAGAGAGGTTGAACTGACTATATCCGGCCCGACGGTTGTCTGCAGCCGCCACATTGGACAGGTTCGGGTTAGCAAACCAGTCTGACTCGTCACAGCGGCGCATCAGGTTTGAAATGCGGCTGTTGGACTCGGCCATGCCCACAATATCGATCTGATCCCCGGACCGCTTCAGGTCAGTAAAGAACAGGCCATCGGGCAACGTGCGCACCAGCTCGTCAAATACCCGGACAATCACCGGGCGCTTGCCCTGCAGATCCTGGATGACCTGCATACGAGCCAGCAGCTCGTCGCGCTGCCGCTTGAGGTTTTCAATCTCTTTGATCTGCTTATCCAGTTTCTTACCGGCAGTTTCGATGTAGGCATTACGGGACTGCTGGTAGGCAATCCGGTTATCCATGTCGCTCTTCCAGAGGAATGCCAGGCCTGCGGCGATAATCGCTGCGCCCAGAATCATCACCACGAACTGTTTCTGTTTTTCAGCCCGCAGTTCTTCCCGCCAGGGCCTGAGGTTAATTTTTGCCATCAGTCGAAACTCCTCATTGCCAGGCCACAGGCAATCATCAACGACGGGGCATCATTGCTCAGGGCTGAGGCGTTTACCCGGGAGCCGATCGACATGTCGGCGAAGGGGTTGGCCACCAGGGTCCGGGTACCGGTTTTTTCTTCAACCATTTCAACCAGCCCCTGTATGGAGGCGGTGCCGCCTGCCAGCACCACATAATCCACCGAGTTGTACTGGCTGGCACCGAAGAAGAATTGCAGTGCGCGGGCAACCTGCTGAACCACTGCTTCCCGGAAGGGGCCAAGTACTTCTTCTTCGTAGTCGTCCGGCAGCCCGCCCTTTTTCTTGGCCAGGCCGGCTTCCTCGAACGACACGCCATAGCGGCGCTGGATTTCTTCCGTCAGCTGGCGGCCACCGAAGATTTGTTCACGGGTATAAACCGTCGTGCCGCCGGCGAGAACGCTAAGCGTGGCCATGGTGGCACCCAGGTCGACAATGGCAACGACCATTTCCTCGCCCTGCCCATCGAGCTGTTGTTCGATCAGGGTGTAAGCGCGCTCAAGGGCATTGGCTTCAACGTCGACAATCCTGGATTTCAGGCCGGCAATTTCAAGCACGTCTTCCCGGACATCGACGTTCTCTTTCCGGCAAGCCGCCAGGAGCACTTCAACTTTGTCCGGGTTAGATTCGGAAGGCCCCTGAACCTCAAAATCCAGGGCCACTTCATCCAGCGGATAAGGAATGTACCGATCTGCTTCGAGGCCGATCTGGTCTTCCATCTCGAACTCGTTAAGGCCACTGTCCATTTCGATGATCTTGGTGATGACCGCCGAACCGGACACCGCGACAGCAGCTTGTTTGACGCTGGTGTGGGACTTGGACGCCACCCGCTTGAGCACTTCGCCCACAGCTTCGACGTTGGTGATATTTTTCTCGACTACCGCATCAGCCGGCAACGGCTCTACGGCATAGCTCTCGACCCGATAACGACTGCCATGTTTCGACAGCTCGAGCAGCTTCACTGAGCTGGAGCTGATATCCACTCCCAGCACAGCACTGGATTTTTTTCCTGGTAATCCGAACACGCGCTCACCCTATACCTGGTTGAATACACCCGGCTGTGCAACCCTGGAGCTCCTGAGTTCCGGTAGCTGTCCCAGAATTGCGCTATCTGTTTTTTATGTAAGAGAATTTCTTTTTTTTTACGTCTACAATGCACTCTCTTATTTATTCAGGAGCGATTGCAGGTTGGAAAGGCCACCCAAGCCTTCCTAAAGTAATTTCTCAAATAATAGACCTATATCCAACTGTTGTCTGAAAAAAATGTCTAATCTGCTGCGTACATCTCGTGTTTTAGCCTGGTTCATTCTCACCGGCCTGAGTGTCGCTGTTATTGTTGCCTCCAGCTTCTACCTTTACCTTCGCCCCAACCTGCCGGATGTTGACCAGCTGCTGGACGTAAAGCTGCAGACGCCGCTGAGGGTGTATAGCAAAGACAACAGATTAATAGCAGAATTCGGCGAAAAGAGAAGGGCACCGGTCACAATAGAACAGATCCCTACAATTCAGTTACAAGCCTTTATGGCCGCTGAAGACTCCCGCTTTTACGACCACTTCGGGGTAGACATCAAAGGCCTGGTGCGGGCTGCCATCGAACTGGTCTCCACCGGCGAAATCCAGTCTGGCGGCAGCACCATCACCATGCAGGTTGCAAAAAATTACTTTTTGTCACGGGACCGCACCTTCATCCGCAAGTTCAACGAGATACTGCTGGCACTTCAGATTGAACGTGAACTGAACAAAGAACAGATCTTCGAGCTGTACCTGAACAAGATTTATCTGGGTAACCGGGCCTATGGTATCGCAGCGGCAGCTCAGGTGTATTACGACAAACCGGTTAACGAACTCTCGCTCGCCCAGATGGCCATGCTGGCAGGCCTGCCCAAGGCACCTTCTGCCTATAACCCGCTAGCAAACCCAGAGCGGGCGCTGATTCGCCGGGACTGGATTCTTGGCCGGATGAAAGACCTGGGCTACATCAGTGAAGAAGCCTGGGCCCTTGCCAAAGACGCACCTATTACCGCCAGCTACAACACCAGGGAAACCGAAGTTAACGCCAACTACCTGGCCGAGATGGCCCGCGCCGAAATGGTTCGCAGGTTTGGCGAGGAAGCCTACACCGATGGGTACAGCGTAACCCTCACCGTGGATAGCGAAAAGCAGCAGGCTGCCACCGAAGCCCTGCAGGCGGGCCTGGAAGACTACGACCGCCGCCACGGTTTCCGTGGCGCTATCGGCCAGATTGATGTGAGCGACCTGTCTGGCGACGAAATCTCCCGACAACTGCTCAACTATCCGCAAGTGGAATCACTGGTGCCCGCCGTGGTTACCCGTATCGACGATGAGGCAGGTGAAGTGCATGCCCAGCTGCGCAGACTGGGCACCGGGATCATAGGCTTCGACACCATGACCTGGGCCAAGCGGTACCGCACCGAAAACCTGACGGGCCCGGAACCGAAAAAGCCGTCAGACGTGGTGAGCGTCGGTGACGTTATTTACACGAAGATCCTTGAACTGCCGCAGGTCACCGAACTGCCAGAGGCCAATGACGATCAGCCGGATCCCGAAGGCACGGGTGCCGGTACCCTGAAAGCGGCCCTTGCCCAGGCACCAAAAGTGGAAGGCGCCCTGATCTCACTGACCGCAAAAACCGGTGCCATCGAAGCACTTGCCGGCGGCTACAGCTTCAGCCAGAGCAAATACAACCGTGCCACCCAGGCCCAGCGCCAGCCGGGCTCTACCTTCAAGCCGTTCCTGTACCTGGCGGCCCTGGAAAACGGTCGCACACCGGCCACCCTTTATAATGACGCGCCGATTGTTTTCGATGACTCGGAACTGGAAGACACCTGGCGCCCCCAGAATTCATCAGGGCAATTCTACGGCCCCACCACCTTGCGTGAGGGCCTCTATCGCTCACGGAACCTGGTATCTATTCGCCTGCTTCGGGACCTGGGCATTCAGACCACCCTTGATTACCTGGGCCAGCTGAAAGTACCGACCAACAACATGCCATCCAACCTGTCACTGTCTCTGGGCAGTGGCTTGCTGACTCCGATGGAACTGGCCCGGGCCTTCGCGGTTATCGCCAACGGGGGCTACGATGTACAACCGTACCTGATCGAACGCATCGAGGAATCTGACGGCACCGTGGTATACGAAGCACCGGAAACCATACTGTGCGACAGTAACTGCGATCAGCTGGCAGACAACGAGAACGCCACAGACATCCAGACCGACGAGCTTCCCGATACCGAAGGCATGGCACTGCCCGCCTCTGCAGACGAACCCGAAGGGCCACGGGTAATGCGCCGGCTGGCCGATGAGCGGTCCGTGTACATCCTGCATTCGATCATGCAGGACGTCATCCGCCGGGGTACCGGTCGCCGCGCACTGGCCCTTGAGCGCAGTGACCTGGCGGGCAAAACCGGTACAACCAACGAGCAGAAAGACACCTGGTTTGCCGGCTTCAACCACGACATGGCAACAACCGTATGGGTCGGCTTTGATCAGCCAGCCCCGCTTGGTCGCGCCGAATATGGTGCCAGCACCGCCCTGCCGGTGTGGCTGGATTACATGAAAGTCGCGCTGAAGGATGCGCCTGCCGCCACTATGGACCGGCCAAACGGCCTTGCCAGCATCCGCATTAATCCGCAGACCGGTGAGCGGGCACGGCCGGGAGAAGACGGAGTGTTCGAGCTGTTCAAGGAAGAAGACGTGCCGGCCCCGCTTTCTGCAGACGACAACGGCTCCGGACTGAATGGCGAATCTGAAGGCTTGTCACGGCAGATTTTCTAACCGAAAAGCGAAGATACAGACACAAAAAAACCGGCGGGATCTCCGCCGGTTTTTTTATGAAGCCAGACTACATCGCAATCAGATGATGTCGTCCATGGACTTCAGCGGGTAGTGGGCCGGATAAGGCAGGCCAGCTACACCGGAGTCTACCGCGGCACGGGCCACAGCAGCAGGAACCACTTCCAGCAGACGAACATCCATCGGCTTGGGAATGATGTATTCCTTGCCAAACTCCAGGCTATCCACACCGTAAGCAGCACAGATTTCCTGGGGTACCGGCTCCTTGGCCAGCTCACGGATGGCGTGAACAGCGGCCACTTTCATTTCCTCGTTGATAGCGGTTGCACGAACGTCCAGCGCGCCACGGAAAATGAACGGGAAGCCCAGTACGTTGTTTACCTGGTTCGGATAGTCAGAGCGACCGGTCGCCATGATCAGGTCATCACGGGTAGCCATGGCCACTGCCGGGCTGATTTCCGGATCCGGGTTGGAGCAGGCAAACACGATCGGGTTCGGAGCCATCTTGGCCAGCTGCTCACCAGACAGCAGGTCCGGGCCGGACAGGCCAAGGAACACGTCGGCACCATCGATAGCATCATCCAGGGTGCGCTTGTCGGTTTCGTTGGCAAACATCGCCTTATACTGGTTCAGATCGTCACGACCGGAGTGGATCACACCCTTACGGTCGAGCATGTAGATGTTTTCAGAGCGGATACCGCAGCTGACCAACAGCTTCATACAGGCGATTGCGGCCGCACCGGCGCCCAGACAAACCACCTTGGCTTCTTCGATTTTCTTACCCTGCAGCTCAAGGGCATTGATCATGCCGGCTGCAGTTACGATGGCAGTACCGTGCTGGTCATCGTGGAAGATGGGCACATTGCACTTTTCGATCAGAGCGCGCTCGATCTCGAAGCACTCGGGTGCCTTGATGTCTTCCAGGTTGATGCCGCCGAAGGTATCTGCGATACGCTCAACAGTTTCAATAAACGCTTGCGGGCTTTCGGAATTGACTTCGATATCGAATACGTCGATTCCGGCAAAGCGCTTGAACAGTACGCCCTTGCCTTCCATTACCGGCTTGCTCGCCAGGGGGCCGAGATTACCCAGACCCAGGATGGCGGTACCGTCAGAAATAACGGCGACCAGGTTACCCTTGGCTGTGTATTTGTATGCATTCTCGGGGTCCTTCGCGATCTCGCGGACCGGTTCGGCAACCCCGGGGCTGTACGCCAGGGAAAGATCGCGGGCAGTTTCGGTCGGCTTGGTGATTTCAACACTCAGCTTACCCGGCCGCGGTTTGGCGTGATATTCAAGGGCTGCTTCTTTCAGATCTTGAGACATTGCCACTGTTCCGTTTGTCACGTTTAAAGGTAAATACCGCCGGAGCTAGCCAGCGGAGCGCGCCATTATGGCGCGCCCGACCCGAAACGACAAGCCGAAATCGAACATTTTACAATCAGTCAATAGGGCATTTTGCGTATGCAGCAGCAAAAGGGCCCGATCTGCAGGCACAAAAAAAGCGCCCGAAGGCGCTTTTTTTCAGCATTGCGGCAATGATCAGTCTTTCTTGCCGCCGATCCGGCTGCCGAAACGCTTCTGGAAGCGATCGATACGACCACCGGTGTCCATAACCTTCTGCTTGCCAGTGTAGAACGGGTGGCACTGGGAGCAAACGTCCAGCTGCAGGTCGTGACCAACAGTAGAACGGGTCTTGATCACGTTACCGCAGGAACAGGTAGCGGTGATGTCTTCGTACTTCGGGTGAATACCTTCTTTCATGGCGAACCTCTTTCGGTCATGCCGCTACCTGATCACCCGCCGTAAAGGGCGGTTTCAGCCAGGCACCGCATGTTTGAATCAATTGGAAAGACCGTGCACAATCAAGCCCGGCCAGAAACAGACCGCGAATCTTACTGACAAACCCGGCCACAGGCAAGTATCTTGCTCCCCCGGAACCAGCCCGTAAACTACCGCCGGCGCCATACCGCCCGTTTTCAGGATACGCAGATACCGTGACACGGCCAGCAACTGCCCGCATCGCCCTCAACCGCCCGCTTCGCCGGCTATTTGATTACCGGGTTCCGGACGGCCTCGAACTGGCTCCCGGGCAACGGGTAAACGTGCCCTTCGGCCGGCAAACCCTGACCGGCCTGGTGGTGGAAACCGGGGTTCAACCGCCTGAAGGCATTACTCTGAAGCCGGTGGGCGAAGCCCTGGAGCCCTGGCCCGCCCTGCCCGAAAGCACCTTTCGGCTGTTAACCTGGGCCAGCGACTACTACCAGCACCCACTGGGCGAATGCCTGTTCACCGCCCTGCCCCCCGCCTTGCGCAAAGGCCGGCCCGCGCGGGAAAAGCCGGATGAAAGCTGGCACTGCACAGCCAGCGAGGCCGCCCTGCCAGCCACCGCGCACCGCCAGCGGGCGCTGTTCAATACTGTAAAAGAGGCACCGGGCATTACCACCAGCGCCCTGGTTCAGGCGGGCTTCAGCCGCGCACAGATTCGCGCACTGGAGCAGAAAGAACTGATACAGCAGAAGGAAGCGATTACCGGCATAACCACAGCTGCCGAAGCCGACCTGTCCGCTCCGCTGCTGTCAGCAGCTCAACAAGCAGCGGCTGCCGGTTTACCGGAACATACCGATGAATTTTCAGCCACCCTTTTATACGGCATTACCGGAAGCGGCAAAACCGAACTGTACCTGCACTACCTGAAAACCCGCCTGCAGAGCAACGAGCAGGCATTGGTGCTGGTGCCGGAAATCAACCTGACACCGCAAACCCTGGCCCGCTTCCGCCGCTATTTCGGCAACCGGATTGCGGTATGGCATTCCGCCCTGAACGACGGCGAACGCCTGAGCACCTGGCTGAAAATCCGAAATGGCGAGCCGGTTATCCTGATTGGAACCCGCTCTGCCGTATTGCTTCCGTTTACCGGGCTCCGCGCCATCATCGTGGACGAAGAGCACGACAGTTCCTACAAGCAGGGTGAGGGCTTCCGCTATTCCGGCCGGGATGTGGCCGTATACCGGGCCCACCTGAACCAGTGCCCGGTGATCCTGGGCTCCGCCACGCCATCTCTGGAATCCTGGCACAACGCCAGTCAGGGCAAGTACCAGTTAATCCGGCTGGAAGAACGGGCCGGCAACGCCAAGCCTCCGGCGCTGGAGCTGCTGGATATCCGCAGCCGACCACTGGAAGCCGGGCTGTCTCGCCCTGCCCTGACTGCCATCAAAGACACACTGGATAAAGGCGAACAGGCCCTGGTATTTGTAAACCGCCGCGGCTTCGCCCCCGTGATGATGTGCTTTGACTGCGGCCACCTGGAAGAATGCCCCCGCTGCGACACCCGCCTGACCTATCACAGGCGGGACAGGGCCATGCGCTGCCACCACTGCGACTTCCAGATGGCCGCCAGCCACACCTGCCCGAAATGCCAGAGCGAAAACTACAAACCCGTGGGCCAGGGCACCGAGCGTACCGAAGACACCCTGGCCGAACAGTTCCCGGACACTCCCGTGGTGCGGGTCGACCGGGACAGCACCCAGCGCAAGGGCAGCATCCAGGCCATATTGAAAAAAGTGAACAGCGGCGAGCCGTGTATACTGGTGGGAACCCAGATGCTGGCCAAGGGCCACGACTTCCCCAACGTGACCCTGGTGTGCGTGGTGAATGCAGACGGAGGCCTGTTCAGCGTGGACTTCCGCGCACCGGAACAGATGATACAGACCCTGTTACAGGTAAGCGGCCGCGCCGGCCGGGGCGACAAACCCGGCAAAGTACTGATCCAGACCTGCCACAGCGACCACCCATTGCTCAACGCCTTGCACCAGGGCCGCTACGCCAACATCGCCGACCAGCTACTGGCCGAACGCGAAGGCGGCCAACTCCCGCCCTTCCGTGCCATGGCCATCCTCCGGGCCGAAGCGGACACCATGCAGCACAGCCTGCAACTGCTGGACACCCTGAAACCCATGGCACAAACACCAGGCATAGAAGTATGGGGCCCGCTACCAGCCGTCATCGCCCGCAAGGCCGACCGCCACCGGGCCCAGCTGGTACTGGTGAGCGACAGCCGGGGCCAGCTGAACCGGCTACTGAGCCATATATGCCAATACCTGGACCAGACCAAACTGCCCGCCAGCACCCGCTGGGTGGTGGATGTGGACCCGCAGGAAACCGGCTGACACGGAAAGCTTTGAAGTGCGACACAGCGCACGCCCTGCAAAACGTTACAATATTTTGCAGAAAACTCGCGCCGTAATCATTGCCTTTTCACCGACTGTGCTATGATTTTCAGCAAACTATAGAAGAATTCTGTAACAACACCTGAGATTGCGGTTCTCGTGCAGGGAATGCGCAGCGAAAAGGCTTTTGCTGTAACGAACACTGGAGATATAAAAATGTCAGGGAAATTCCTTGCGCGTGCGTCGGCGTTGTCGCTGGCTGTGTTTTTGGCGGCTTGTGGGGGGGATGATAGCTCCACGCCTTTGGTTACCACTCCTGACACCGCCCCGCAGACGCCCGGCGATACGGTTCAGGATGGCAGTGGCGATCAAGGAGACGTAGATGATGGTGATGATTCCGGCACAGACACCGGATCAACCACAGTCTTCCAGATTGGCACTCAGACGGACGACGCTTTCTCGCGCGGTGAGATTTCTGCCAATACCAACACCCTGACGATTGGCGCCGAACAATTCGGCAGCGCAACTTTGACGCTGAATATCGTCGACTCGAGCCAAGGCAATGCTTTAGCAAAGTTTCCGAAAATAGCGTCGAATTCAGATCCCAGTGCTCAAATACAGACTGGGCCTCTTTCGAGCCTGCACAAGTAGGCGGCTCAGAAGGAAAGGTAACCACAGTTTATACCCCGTCAGCACAATGCCTGACAAACAACGAGGCAAAAGACGTTATTACCGCGCGCCTCAATGGCGACGATGACAATACGGCAACTATTGAAATTAACCTTCTCGATCAAGCTAGTGCACCCTCCGTTGCATTAGGCTTTTTTGATGGAGCCAATTTCATCGACAAGGAAATTGGCCTGTCCCAAGACACTCTTGCCGTAGGGCAAAACTCAGCCCACACAGTCGACTTATCGCTGTCGCTAGTCGACCCATCGAAAGGCAATGAGCTGGCAACCAACAGCAGTGCTTCCGTCTCCTTTAGCTCTGTTTGCGCGTTATCCGGCTATGCCAGCGTAACCCCTTCCTCAATCCCACTCTCTGAAGGCAAGGTGCTTGCGTCATACACGGCCAGCCTCGAGTGCTTCGAAGCCAACGGCGGTGAAGATGTAATCACCGCCAAGGTAGAGGGCCAAGACGATCTTGAAGCTACAGCAACAATAACCCTGGTAAAAAAGCAAACAGCTATTGGATTCTTTAATGGCTCTACCTTTAATAATGGCCAGATTCAGTTCATTGGATCGGCCACTGCCGGGACTAGCGCACCGATCTCTGTTTCTATTGTGGACCTGAGCACTCCTGCACCTCATTCGTTGGTAAAATCATCCCAGAACTCAGTCAGCTACTCGTCCACCTGTTCACGGGCGGGCTGGGCAAATTTTGCTCCCCAGAGCATCTCTGGAGATGATGGCCTCGCCCCTACTACCTACACTCCGTCTGAAGATTGCGTCTCAAACAACGGTGGCGTGGACAAGATTACTGCCAAGCTGAACAACAGTGACGAAATAATCGCCGAAGTAGATGTTACAGTCGTATCCGGCTCTTCCACCACAACCTCCCTCGCCTTTGGTGCTTTTACCACCACCGCGACTGATCCGACTCCTAGTTTCCGGGAGGGCATGGTTGCTGTAGCGCACGACACCGTTTCTGTTGGCGAAGCAACCCCAATTTCAGTCTCTATCGTTGACCCGAACAATGCGTATGCCTTAGTAAAAGATAGCGACACAGAGGTTTCCTTCTTCTCGGTTTGCTCAGTATCCGGACAAGCTACATTTAACCCTGCCACTGTCCCCGGCTCTGAGGGTAAGGTTCTCTCTACTTACACCCCCTCTCAAGAGTGTCTCGATGCTTATGGCACCGACACTATCCGAGCTAAATTAACCGCAGGAGATCAAACCTTCACGGCTGAAGCCGTCGTAACACTTCAAAGTGAAGCATCGGCGCCGGAGGCAACTCTGGCTCCGTTGCAGGCAACCCCTTCCAACCTGACAGTTGGCGATAGCGCTACCATCACCACTCGCATCATCGATCCTGAAACAGGTGATTTGATCAAGCAAAGCAGCAATTCGGTCAGCTTCTCGTCTGCTTGCTCGGTCGCAGGCGAAGCGTCCTTCAGCCCTGCGTCAGTTCCTGGCTCAGAGGGCTTGATCTACACAAGTTACACTCCTACTGCAGCCTGCCTGGAGATCAGTGGCGGCCAAGACGTCATCACTGCACGACTCAATGCCTCGGACGACAACCAGGAAAGCATTACCATCACCTTAACCTCCTTGCCACCGGCCACTGATCCTGTTCTGGGATATGTCGACGGCTCCGGGAATTTTGTTTCCGGTGAAATCAAGGTAACGCCTTCCACCAAACTGGTCATCAGCGATCCGGATACTGGGTTTGCGAGCGTGGCTCTGACGATCGCTGACCCTGGCAACGCCAATAGCCCGTTGGTAGGTGAAGCAAGCAATGTCACCTTCTTCTCAGCTTGTATTTCCTCAGGCTGGGCCTCTATGGATAACCTTGAAATATCCACCGAGGCAGGCGAAGTCCGAGCAACTTATACCCCGGGCCCGCAGTGTGTTGGCGAAGATACGCTCTATGCCAAGCTGAACGATGACAGCGAGAAACTCGCGAGCGTGACGTTCACCAACACGCCGGCGATCACTCCTCCCGAACCTGTCATTGAAGTGGGGTCACTGGATGCCAGCGGTACTTTCCAACGCGGAGAAATTCGTGTACTGAACCCTGCACTGACACTGGACGCCAACGGAACTGCCTCCACCGACCTGATCATCAATATTCAACGCGATGGCGAACCGGCAAGTGTCGACTCCTACACGGCTCAATTCACATCCATGTGTATAGACGCCGGCCGGGCTTCTGTCACGGGCACAAACACCACTCAGAGCGGTGCGATACTGGCAACCTACAATGCCTCACCGGACTGCCTGGGTACTGACAATGTGGTGGTTTTCCTTAACGGAGACAGCACGCTGAAAGCCAGTGCCGATATCATCGTATCAGACACCAAGCTGGCTATTGGCTCTTACGATGGGACCGGCTTTTTTACAAACAGCCTGACTGCCAGTAAAACTCAGCTGGATTACAACACTGAGGATGAACCAACCACCGAAATCCGCTCTGTTATCGCCAAAGTGGATGATACCGGCTTCATTGAGCAGCTGACGGGGTTCCAGAGCTCTATCGAGTTCTTCTCTACCTGCCTGGATTCTGGCCTTTCTACCATTGAAAGCACCGGTTCAACGGAATCAGGGGAGCTGATCAGCACGTACAGGGCGCAGGGCTGCGTTGGCGACGACACCATCTACGCTCGAATTGGCGGAACAGATACTTTTGCATCCACAACGATCAATATCGCAGCTAAAGAGGGCCAGGAACTGGCCTTGGGTTACTTTGACAACACAGGCAGCTTCAATGCTGGCGAAATCGGTAACACTCGCGACACCGCACTGCCACTGGGTGTTCAGACCAAACTCTATCTGTCTATCGCCGATGCCCTGACCAAAGCGCAGGTCAAGGGCCAGCCGCTGACAGTTCAGCTCACTTCGCAATGCGGGGAGATAAACAATGGAACCTCGCCGCTCTCCACCAACAGCGCGTCCGTAAGCCTCGGCTACATTGAAGTGCTTTACACTGCGCAAAGCTGCGGATCATTAACCGAGGACCTTGTTCGAGCGGAACTCACTGGCGTTGAAGGCTTCACCGCAACAGCCAAAGCAACTATCGAACTGGCCGAACTTCCGGCAAACTCTTTGACTGCCGGCTTGCCTGCACCGAACTCTATTGCTCCTGCCTGGTACTCCACTGATGGCCGCGAAACAACCTCCACCCTTCTCGTTCAGCTGAAGGACAACCAGAACAATGGTGTTGACGGAGAAATCGTAACCTTCACGCTTGATAACCCGGGCGCGGTTGATGTGGCTGTACTCGAACCCGTAAACGGCGGAGAAACTGACAACAACGGCTTCGCCGAGGTTAAGATCAAAGCCCTCGACGATTTCGACAATGTGGTTTTCCGGGTTGTGGCTAGCTACGCCGATGTTAATGGCAATTTGCTGGAAGCCTACTCTGCGCCAATTGCTGTCAACTCCAAGCTGCCATTTGCTGATCGGTTCTCTCTAAGCACCAGCAACTTTGCTCCTGATACTCAAGGCAAAGATGGTGTTCAAGTACAGCTGACGCTGCTGGCTGCAGATGACGAAGGCAATCGAATTCGTGGTAACACTGTAGTCAATTTCGAGGCGACGCAAGGCTCCATCGATCCAGAGTGTGTTCTCGATGATGAAGGCCGCTGCACAGTCACGTGGGAAAGCCTGAACATCGACCGTCAGAATGCGGCGGAGAAATACGTAACGGTGAGAGCGTACACTCACGGACGGTTGGCTGATCCAATAACCGGACTATCAGCCGGTACCGGAGAAATCGAATCCAGCACCCAGATGCTTATGTCTACTTCAGACTTAGAAACAGTGGAACTGTACCTCGAAACCGCTCCTGACATCACCCCTGCAACCATGCCTGCAGAGGGAGGAGCGTTCTGTGCCAAAACCTGGGTCAATATCCTGGGAGATAACAGTAAGAACTCTCCTCCAGTGGGAACAACCATTGCGTTTGAGATACAAGGTGGCACTTTGCTTCCCGCCAGCAGTGCGAATTTCACCTTGGGTTCTTCCAGCAAGCTGTTAAACGAAGAGCCTGACGAGGGCTCCTCCTTCATCGCTTGTACTTTCGTAGAGCCGGACCCCACGTCAACCGACCCGCTCCGTCTGACTGTCACAGCAACGCCTCCAAATGGAGAGGCGAAATTCGAACACACGAAGTAACTCCAGTAAAAAAGCCCGGCCCCAGCGCCGGGCTTTTTGCTTACACCCCAACTTTCCGCGATAATACGCCCCTTCTGATTTCAACGGGCGCCCTGCCCTGTATCCATTCTCCTGAACACCGAGTCATCTGACGCATGAAAGAGACCGTATCCGAGCTTCTCCAGTCCGCACTGGCGGCCCTGCAATCCGAAGGCACCCTGCCGGCTGACCAGACTTTTACCCCTCAGGTGGGTAACACCAAGGACAAGTCCCATGGCGACTACGCCTGCAACATTGCCCTGATGGCCGCCAAGGCGGCTGGCTGCCCGCCACGAAAGCTGGCCGAGGCACTGGTGGCAGCGTTGCCGGAGAGTTCAGCGGTTGAGAAGGTGGAAATTGCCGGGCCGGGCTTTATTAACTTCTTCATGAGCACCGCCAGCGCGTTCGGCATTGTGAACAGCATTCTGGATGAAGCGGAGCAGTTCGGCCGCAACAACACCGGCAAGGGCGAGAAGGTTCAGGTGGAGTTTGTGTCTGCCAACCCCACCGGCCCCCTGCACGTAGGCCACGGCCGTGGCGCGGCGATTGGCGACTGCCTGTGCCGCCTGCTGGAAGCCAACGGTTACGACGTTACCCGGGAGTTCTACTACAACGACGCCGGTGCCCAGATCAACAACCTGGCCCTGTCGGTTCAGTCCCGCGTTAAAGGCCTGACGCCAGAAGACGAAAGCTGGCCGGAAGACGGCTACCGGGGCGACTACATTGTCGACGTAGCCAACGCCTATATGGCCGGCGAAACCGTGATCGCCGACGACCGGGAAGTGACCGCCAAGGCCGACCCGGACGACCAGGACGCCATCCGCGAATTCGCCGTGGCTTACCTGCGCCGGGAACAGGACCTGGACCTGAAAGCCTTTGGCGTTCAGTTCGATGTGTATTTCCTGGAATCGTCGCTGTACGAAGATGGCAAGGTAGAAGCCACTGTTGAGCGCCTGAAAGCCAACGGCTACACCTACGAGCAAGACGGCGCCATGTGGCTGAAAACCACCGAGTTCGGCGACGACAAAGACCGCGTGATGCGCAAGAAAGACGGTGGCTACACCTACTTCCTGCCGGATGTTGCCTACCATCTGGATAAATGGCAGCGCGGTTTCACCACCGTGATCAATGAACAGGGCGCAGACCACCACTCCACGGTGACCCGTGTACGCGCCGGCCTGCAGGCACTGAATGCCGACATTCCCCAGGGCTGGCCGGACTACGTTCTGCACCAGATGGTGATGGTGACCCGCTCCGGCCAGGAGGTAAAAATCTCCAAGCGCGCCGGCAGCTACGTTACCGTGCGCGACCTGATCGACGAAGTGGGCCGCGACGCCACCCGCTTCTTCCTGGCCGCACGCCGTGTCGATTCCCAGTTGACCTTCGATATCGACCTGGCCCGCTCCCAGACCAATGAAAACCCGGTGTATTACATCCAGTATGCCCATGCCCGGATTTGCAGCGTACTGCGCAAACTGGCCGCCGAAGGCGTACAACGGGGCCTGAACGAATGTGTGGGCGATTTGAGCCTGCTGACCCTGGACGAAGAGAAAGAACTGGCCAACCAGCTGGCCAAGTACCCGGAGCTGATTGCCAACTCCGCCGCCCAGCGTGAGCCGCACCACCTCACCCACTACCTGCGTGAGCTGGCCGGCCAGTTCCACACTTACTACAACGCCCATAAGGTGTTGATTGAAGACACTGCCCTGCGGGACGCCCGTGTGAGCCTTTACCTGGCAGTACGCCAGGTGATTGCCAACGGCCTGGACTTGCTGGGCGTGAGCGCACCGGAAGAGATGTAAGCCGGCCATGGCCAGAGACTACGCCAAAAAGGACCGCCCCGCGGGCAAAGGCGCCGCTGCCCCCAGGCAGAAGGCCGCCGCCCACAAGGCATCAAAACCCAAGCGCAGCGCCCCTGCGCACAGGCAGCACGGGAGTTTGTCCTTGAAGTGGGTTCTGTCTCTGGCCGCTGTTGGTGGCTTTATCGGTTTTATTGTTTACCTGAACACCCTGCCTGCAGGCCCGGAAGCGCCGAAACAGGCAGCGCCGGCCCAGCAACAAGCAAGCCCTGCAGCCACCAAGGCCAGGCAGGACGCTGCCCGGCAAAAAGAGCAGAACTTCCGCTTCTATGAAATGCTGCCGGAATCCGAGGTGGTGCCTCCGAAAGTACAGGAGTACACCCCGGGCCCGGCCAAAACGGCATTCGACTACATCCTCCAGTCCGGTTCCTTCCGCAGCAAGGAAGACGCTGAGCGCCAGCGTGCCCAGATTGCCTTCCAGGGCCTTCGCGCCCACGTTCAGCAGATCACACAGGATAATGGCGGCATTTGGTACCGGGTGAATGTCGGGCCGTTCACCTCTCGCAGCCAGATGAATTCGGCTGTGGATAAGCTGGTGTCCATCAATATCCAGCCCTTGGTGCGTAAGGTTCCCAAAGAAGGCTAAGCTCGGGTGCATGGGGCAGGTTTGGGGGAGGCTTTCCAAAAACCGCTCCTTGCGGCACATATATGTAGACCTCTTGTTGCGCAAGCCTCCCAAGCTCTCGGTGGTGTAAAAAGTTAACTGGGTAAAACTGCGCACGTATATCCGGCCTTTATGAT
>Ga0208029_1000375_pt1 | contig 29710 bp, 27 predicted proteins | sample MalvireepMed_s12_FD_184242 | JGI IMG/M metagenome (GOLD analysis project Ga0208029, IMG submission 184242) | Marine viral communities from the Global Malaspina Expedition - Malaspina viral metaG DeepMed_s12 (SPAdes) (version 2) | ecosystem: Environmental > Aquatic > Marine > Oceanic | place... | reverse complement strand
ACCACGATTACCCCGCGCCGCCTTCACCCGGCAGCGCGGGGTAATCGTGGTGGGGCGCATCGATGACCCCCAGCAGGCGGCCCCCATTGCGGCCCTGGCCGAGCAGCTGGGCTGGCCGCTGTTGGCCGACCTGCAAAGCCAGCTGCACGGCGACCCGCGCCACCTGGTGCACATGGACCTGGCCCTTCAGGACCCGCAGGTCAGCGCCGAGCTGGGCCGCGCCAACGTGCTGCTGCAGTTTGGCGGCAGGCTGATTTCCAAGCGCCTGACCCAGATGATTGCAAGCCACCCCTGGCAGCAGGCGTGGCTGGTCGACCCGTTACCCCAGCGCCTGGACCCGGACTTCACCCTTACCCAGCGGCTGGTGTGCACGCCCGCCGAGGCCATCGCCACGCTGCCCGCCGGGCCCGCCCAGCCCCCCTGGCATACCCTGGCGCGCCTTCAGCAGCGTACCCGCCAGGGCATCGAACGCTATACGGCGGAGTTTTCCGAGCTGGGGGTGTGTCATCAGGTGTCGCAACTGGCCAGAGGGGCGCTGTTCGTGGGCAACAGCCTGCCCGCCCGGCTGATGAACATGCTGGGCTCGACCCGTTCGACGCCGCTGCGGGTGATGGCCAATCGCGGGGCTTCGGGCATCGATGGGCTGCTGGCCTCTGCGTACGGGTTGGCCTGCACGACCGATGAACCCACCACGGTGATTCTGGGCGACACCAGCGCGCTTCACGACCTCAACAGCCTGGCGCTGCTGGCCAGGGCCAAAGCGCCGCTGGTCGTGGTGGTGCTGAATAACGATGGCGGCAGCATTTTCCACATGCTGCCGGTGCCGGACGAAGGCGACCTGCTGGAGCGCTACTATCGCCAACCCCACGGGCTCGCGTTCGAGCATGCGGCGCGCATGTTTCACCTGAACTATGCCGCACCGACCACGCTGGCGGCGTTTGGCGAGGCCTACACCCAGGCGCTGGAAGCCGGGGTGACGCTGATCGAGGTCACGGTGCCCCATCAGCAGGCCACCGATGCGCTGCAAGCCTTGGGCGCGTGGCTCCGGGAGGCAGCCCATGCATCCTGACCCTTCGCCGCCTTTTACGCTGGTAATGCTGCACGGCCTGCTGGGCGATAGGGACGATTGGCAGGCGCTTGGCGAGGCGCTGGAGCAAGCGCAGCCGGGCGTGCGCTGCCTGGCGCTGAACCTGCCGGGGCATGGGCAGCCCATCACGCCTGCAGTAGGCTCTTTTGCGGATTTTCATGACTGGCTCAGCGGCACGCTGGCCGAGGCGGGCGTGGGGCGTTATGGCCTGCTGGGCTACTCCCTGGGTGGCCGACTGGCGCTCTATCATGCCAGCCAACGGCCCGCCGGTCTGGAGGCGCTGTGGTTGGAGAGCGCGCACCCCGGGCTGGCCGCGCCAGAGCGGGAAGCGCGCCGCGCCCACGATGAGCACTGGGCGCAGCGTTTTGAGCAGTCGCCGCTGGCCGACGTGCTGACAGCATGGTACCAGCAGCCGGTGTTTGCCGATTTGACGGCCTCACAGCGCCAGCGTCAGATTCAGCGCCGGTTGGCCAACCATGGCCCCGCCGTGGCGCACATGCTGCGGGCCACCTCGCTGGGTCGGCAGCCCTCTCTCTGGCAGTGGCTGGCCGAGACCGACCTGCCAGTGGGCTATTTCTCCGGCCTGCGGGACCATAAGTTCAACACCCTGGCCAATCGCCTGACGCAGCACGCGCCGCGCCTGCGCCACTGGGCGCTGCCGGGCGGCCATAACCTGCATGTGGAACACCCCAAGGCCATGGTAGGGCACTTGTCACAGCAACTGGCACAGCACTTGGCACAGACGCTGCCGCGCTGAGGCGCGGCAAGCGCATGGTGCACTGAGTCAGTACGTGGCTCACTGAATCAGCAGTAGCCAGGGCAGACCAATGGCCAGCCAGGCCACCAGGAACAGCAGCCCGAAGATGGCCCCCAGGCGCCAGTACAGCGCGCTGGGCAAGTAGCCGCTGCCGTAATACACCGGGCTGGGGCCGGTGCCATAAGGGGTCAGGATGCCCATGAAGCCCAGGGTGGGCAGCAACAGCAGAATGAACAGCTGCATGTCCAGCCCTGCAATGCCTGACGCCGCCGCCAGCATGACCGGCAGCAGGGCAGTCACGTGGGCGGTGATGCTGGCGAAGAAGTAGTGCAGAACATAGAAGATGACCACCAGGGCGACCATGGCCAGCAGCGGGTCGAAGTGGCTGATCTGCCCACCTACCAGGTTACCGAACCAGCCCACGAAGCCCACCTGGCTCAAGCCACCCGCCAGAGCCACCAGGGTGGCAAACCACACGAAGGTGTTCCAGGCGGCGCGGTTGTCGAGAATGTCGTTCCAGCTCACCATGCCGGTCAGCAGCATGCCGCAGATGACCACCAGCCCCACCAGCGACGCCGATACCCGGTCGCCAGCGAAGATCCATAGCAGCAGCGCGGTGACCACCATGATAACCAGCACGATTTCGTGGCGGGTCAGTGGGCCCAGGTTCTGCAGCTCCCCTTTCGCCCAGTCGGAGATCTCATGCCCGGCCTTTACCTCCGGGGCGCACAGCCAGTAGCACAGCAGCGGCACCAACAGCAGCAGAAGGACCCCCACCGGCACCACCGCCATGAACCACTGCCCCCAACTGATATGGATGCCCGTGGCGCTTTCGGTGAGCGCGATGGCCAGCAGGTTCGGCGCCAAGGCGGTGAGAAACATCGAGCTGGTCACGCAGGTGGCCGCAATGGCGGTCCACATCAGGAAGCTGCCCATACGCTTCATGCTGGGGTCATTGGGGTGCGAGTCGTACAGCGGCGGCAGGTTACGAATGACCGGATAGATGGTGCCTGCGCTGCGCGCCGTATTGGAGGGTGTGAAAGGGGCCAGAATGCCATCGGCGATCATCACCGCGTAGCCCAGGGTCAGCGTGCGCTTGCCCATGGCGTGCACCAGCCACAGCGAGATCCGCCGCCCCAGCCCGGTCTTTTCATACCCCAGGGCAAACATGAAGGCACCGAAAATCAGCCAGACGGTAGCGTTGGTGAACCCCGAGACCGCCCAGGCGAAGGCCTGGTTGGTGGCGTTGAAGCCGTCGTTGGCCAGCTGCTCCGGGGAGAACAGCACCCAGCGGGAAAGCAGCGCTACCAAGGTGACGCCGACCAGCCCGATGACCGCGCCGGGCAGGGGTTCCAGAATCAGGCCGACCACGCAGCCTAAAAAGATGGCAAAGAAGTACCAGGCATGGGGCGGTAGCCCGGCCGGGGTAGGCAGCAGGGCGATCACCAGCGTGGTGGCCAGTGGCGCGAGCAGCGGCCAGCGAGAGCGGAGCGAAGCGCTAAGGTTCATGGCGACCTCTCGATAAGTTATCGGCAAGCCGTAGCGCCTTGCCTGAGTGAGCACAGCAGAGATAAGGTTCAGCGTGGTGTTTCACGGGTGTCAGGGAAAGCATAGGCAAGGCAAGTCGCGGTTTATTTGATCTATATCAATCATGCTTTAGATCAAGGCCGAGGGCCTGTCGGGCTGTGATAACGTCGCTTCATCAGCAGGGCGGCAGGCCGTGCGCAGGCCGGAATCGCGTCATGAGAATCGCGTCATGAGAAGTACGTCATGAAAAGTACGTCATGAGTAGTGCAGCCGCACAAGGGGGTGCCATGCAGCAGCAGGATGTGGATATCGTCATCGTCGGCGGTGGGGGCGCGGGCCTGCGGGCCGCCATCGCGGCCGCCGAGCAGGCCAAACAGAGCGGTCACGCGCAGCGCATTGCGCTGGTGTCCAAGGTGTATCCCATGCGTTCCCACACGGTGGCGGCCGAAGGGGGCGCGGCGGCGGTGACCAGTGACGAGGACTCGTTTCAGGCGCACTTCGACGACACGGTTTCCGGGGGTGACTGGCTGGTGGAGCAGGGCGTGGTGGACTACTTCGTGCGCCACGCCTACCAGGAGCTGGTGCAGATGGAGCGCTGGGGCTGCCCCTGGAGCCGCCAGCCCGATGGCCGCATACAGGTGCGCCGCTTTGGTGGTATGAAAACCGCGCGCACCTGGTTTGCTGCCGACAAGACCGGCTTCCATATGCTGCACACGCTGTTTCAGACCTCGCTGAAATACCCCGAGATCGAACGCTTCGACGAGTACTTCGTACTGGACCTGGCCGTGCACGAAGGGGCCGTGGTGGGCGTCATTGCTCTGCAGGTCGCCACGGGTGAGCTGCTGCTGTTGCGTGCCAAGGCGGTGGTGCTGGCCACCGGCGGGGCGGGGCGGCTATTCCGCTTCAATACCAATGCGGGCATCGTCACCGGTGACGGCATGGCCATGGCCTACCGCCACGGCGTGGCGCTGCGCGACATGGAGTTCGTGCAGTACCACCCCACCGGCCTGCCCGGCTCGGGCATCCTGATCACCGAAGCGTGCCGGGGGGAGGGCGGTATTCTGCTCAACAAGGAGGGTTACCGCTACCTGCAGGACTACGGCCTGGGGCCGGAAACACCCCTGGGCAAGCCGGAAAACAAGTACATGGAGCTGGGGCCTCGGGACAAGCTCTCCCAGGCGTTCTGGCAGGAGCAGCAGGCCGGACGCACCGGCAAGTTTGGCGACAGCGACGTGGTCTATCTCGACCTTCGCCACCTGGGTGCCGACTATCTACATGAGCGCCTGCCGTTCATCTGCGAGCTGGCCAAATCTTATATCAATGTCGACCCCGTCAAGGAGCCGATCCCGATTCGGCCTGCGGTGCACTACACTATGGGCGGCATCGAAACCGATCCCCAGTGCGAAACCACCATCGCGGGGCTGTACGCCGCCGGGGAGTGTGCCTCGGTAGGCCTGCATGGGGCCAACCGGCTGGGCTCCAACTCGCTGACCGAGCTGCTGGTCTTTGGCCGCTTGGCCGGGGAGCAGGCCAGCCAGCGGGCTGCCCGCACCGACTGGGTGGCGCTGCCGGTCTTGCAGGCGCAGGCCCAGCGGCAGCAGGCGCGGTTGGCCACGCTCTGCGATGGCCAGGGCAGCGGTGAATCCTGGGTGACGCTCAAGCACGCCATGGTGCAGGCCATGGAGAGCGGCTGCGGCATTTACCGCACCGAAGCAGGCATGCAGCAGGCGTTGGACACCCTTCGCCAGCTGCGCCAGCGCTATGCCCAGGTGCGGGTCAGTGACACCAGCAAGATCTTCAATACCGAGCTGCTGGAGTGCCTGGAGTTTGGCTACGGGCTGGAGATCGCCGAGGCGTCGTGCCTGGCCGCGTTGGAGCGTCGCGAATCCCGGGGTGCCCACCAGCGTCTGGACGAGGGCCTGCAGGCCCGCGACGACGTAGGCTATCTCAAGCATAGCCAGGTGTTTTACCAGGGTGATGCGCCCGCCGAGCTGCGCTGGCAGGCGGTGGATACCCGCTTTTCGGCCCCGGCCGCGCGGGTTTACGGGGATGCGGCCAAGGGAGGCAAGGCATGAACAAGCACATCAGTATCAAGCGTTACCTGCCCGACAGCGCAGCGGAACCCTACTGGCAAACCTACGACGTTGCGGTGGAGGACAGCACCTCGCTTCTCGACGCGTTGAACCATATCAAGGAGCAGCAGGACAGCACGCTGAGCTACCGCTGGTCTTGCCGAATGGCGATTTGTGGCTCCTGCGGCGTCATGGTCAACGGCATTCCCAAGCTGGGCTGTAAAACCTTCCTACGCGACTACCCTGACGAGATTCGTATCGAACCGCTGGCGCACTTCCCCGTGCAGCGGGACCTGGTCGTGGATATGGCGCTGTTCCTGGAGCACCTGGCGGCGGTGAAGCCCTACCTGATCGAACAGGATCCGGTACAGACCTTCGACCCCGGCCAGGCGCAGCCCCACACACAAACGCCTGAACAGCTGGCGCGCTATCGGCAGTTTGCCAACTGCATCAACTGTGGCCTGTGCTATTCGGCGTGCCCGCAGTTTGGTTTGAACCCGGAGTTTCTGGGGCCTGCGGCGCTGACCCTGGCGCACCGTTACAACCTGGACAGCCGGGATCAGGGCAAACGCCAGCGCATGGCGCAGCTCAACCGCCATGATGGTGTCTGGAGCTGTACCTTCGTGGGCTTCTGCTCGCAGGTATGCCCCAAGCACGTCGACCCGGCCGCTGCGGTCAATCAGGGCAAGGTCGAGGCCGCCAAACATACGCTGATCGCGCTGTTCAAGGGGTAGGGGTAACCAAGCCGCGTTGCCGTGCGGCAGGTTTCCGCGAGGGCGCTGTGAACCCATCCATGGGCGCTACTTTCGCCATCCTTGGCGAAAGACCCTCGCTACAACCTGCCCCACTCAACGGTATCGAATATCCGTCACTAACTGAGATAGCTCAGTTAGAAAAGGTGTAGGAGATTGGATATGGAAAAATCATCATCACAACGACTGCCGCCCTTGAAGCGCAACTGGTGGCTGAAGCACGGTTTCTTCAAGCGCTATATGCTGCGCGAAGCCACGGTGGTGCCGCTGGTGTTTTTCATTCTCTGCCTGTTGGCAGGGGTGTTCGCGCTGTTGCAGGGCCCGGCGAGCTGGCAGGGCTGGGTGGCCTTCATGGGCTCGCCGCTGGTGCTGCTGCTGAACGCGCTGGCGCTGGTGGCCAGCCTCTATCACGCGGCCACCTTCTTCGTGCTGTTTCCTCGGGTCATGCCGCTGCGCGTGGCGGGGCACAGCGTGCCCGCTGGTGCCATCGTTGCTGGCCAGTGGGCGGGGGTCGTGGCAGTGGCGGTCGTGTTGTTCTGGCTCTTGGGGAGGGGCGGCGCATGAAAACCTCACATCAAAAAGCACCCTTGGGTCAGCCTCGGCAAGCCTATGACGAACCCCTGTGGTGGGGGCTGTTCAGTGCCGGGGGCGTCTGTTTTGCCGTGGTCTTGCCTGCGGTGATTCTGTTCATCGGGCTGTTGCTGCCGCTGGGCCTGCTGCCCGCCGAGGCGCTTGGCCACGAGCGGGCCTCCCGCCTGCTGTTCAGCCTGCCCGGCGTGCTGTTCATCGGCGCCGCCGTGTGCTTGCCGCTGTTTCATGCCGCCCACCGGCTGCGCCATGGCCTATTCGACCTGAGCCTGGGCCAGGACACCCGCAACAAATGGCTGATGTACGGCCTGGCGGCCCTGCTGAGCCTGTTGGCGCTGGCTCTGGTGGTCGTGGGCTGGCTGCGCTGAGGCCCGCCCGCGAACACGTCCGCATCAAAAAGAACGCACACCCCTGATAAAGCACGAGGTCAGCATGATCGAAGGACTCACGGAACAGGCGCTGTATGCCCCCATCAAGTGGCAGGACGCCTCGCAGGAGTACCAGGACATCCTCTATCACACCGCTGAAGAGGGTATTGCCCGGATCACCATCAATCGCCCTGAGGTGCGCAATGCGTTTCGCCCGCAAACGGTGAGCGAGATGATCCATGCCCTGGGCCGCGCGCGCCACGACAGCGCCATCGGCGCGATTCTGCTGACCGGGGCGGGCGAACAGGCCTTCTGCTCCGGGGGCGACCAGCGCATTCGTGGCGACTACGGCGGCTACCGCGACGAGGCGGGCACCCATCACCTCAACGTACTGGATTTCCAGCGTGACATTCGCACCTGCCCCAAGCCGATCATCGCCATGGTGGCGGGCTACGCCATTGGCGGTGGCCACGTGCTGCACATGATGTGTGACCTGACCATCGCCGCCGACAACGCCGTTTTCGGGCAAACGGGCCCCAAGGTGGGGTCGTTTGACGGGGGCTACGGGGCTTCCTACATGGCGAGAATCGTCGGCCAGAAAAAAGCCCGTGAAATATGGTTCCTGTGCCGACAGTACAGCGCCGCCCAGGCGTTGGAGATGGGGCTGGTGAACCACGTGGTGCCGGTGGCCGAGCTGGAGCGAGAGAGCGTGCGCTGGTGCCGTGAAATGCTGCAGCATAGCCCCATGGCGCTGCGCTGCCTGAAAGCGGCGCTGAACGCCGACTGCGACGGCCAGGCCGGGCTGCAGGAGTTGGCGGGTAATGCCACCATGCTCTTCTATATGACCGACGAGGGGCAGGAAGGGCGCAACGCCTTCAATGAAAAGCGCCGCCCGGACTTCTCGCGCTACCCGCGCAACCCCTGATGGCGCTGGCGCTTTACCGCTACTCGCTACCGTTTCGCCAGCCGCTGATGTTGAAAGGTCAGCGGTTGGCGAGCAGAGAAGGCCTGTTAGTCACGATCAACGGCCAGTGGGGCGAGATAGCCCCTTTGCCTGGCTTCTCCACAGAAACCCTCGCTGACGCCACCGCCGAGAGCCTGGCCTGCCTGGCGGCTATAGAGCGCGGTGAGACAGCCAAACCAACGTTACCTTCAGTACAGTTTGGTTTCGACTGCGCCCGGCACCGCTGGCCTGCTTTCCTGCCTGCTCCTTTGCCGCCCTACCCATTGCTGCAGGGCTCCCCGCAAGCGCTGATGAGTGCACTGCCGGAGCGCGTGGCCCAATGGCAGGCTGCTCCACCAGAGCGCATCAAGCTGAAGGTGGCCCGCTACTCGAGCGATGCGGAGCTGGCGTTGATCGCAAGCCTTGCCAAGTGGCTACCCAACACGCGACTGATCCTCGATGCCAACGGTGGCTGGCAGCGCGAGCAGGCACTGCGCTTTTGCCAGCAGCTCTCGCCTGCCCAAATCGATTACCTGGAGGAGCCCAGTGCTACGCTGGCCGACAGCATCACCGTGGCGGACGCCACGGGCATCGACATCGCCCTGGATGAAACCCTGCAGCGCGGCACTGCCTGGGCGCCGCACCCCCGGCTGGCCGCGCTGATCATCAAGCCGACGCTGATGGGCGGGTTCGCAGCTTGCCAGGCGTTGGTTCAGCGCGCCAGAGTCCACCGCTTGCGGGTGGTGATCTCATCCAGTTTCGAATCTCAGTGGGGGTTGGGGCAGTTGAGCTGCCTGGCCCGGCAGTGGGCTCCCGAGGAGCCTGCGGGGCTAGATACCGCCCAGGCGTTCAGCGAATCACTTCTCTCGCCAGCCGGTGAGTTGCGGCACGCGCGGCTGCACTGCCTCTACCACGCCGCCGCTGGCGACGACCGCAAGGAGCTTTCCCTGTGACCGAGACGTGCCCCATTCACTACTGGGCCCAGCAAACGCCGGAGCATATCGCGGTGGAGGCGGGCGCGGTGCGCCTGAGCTATCGCACGTTGAACCGGCGCGTGGCATCCCTGGCCCAGCAGTTGGCTAGGCAAGGCTTGATGCCGGGTATGCCCCTTTTGGTTCCCACCCGAGGGTCGTTGCAGGGCGTGCTGCTGGCCTGGGCCTGCCTGCGGGCAGGGGTGGTGTTCTGCCCGCTGAATCCGGCGTTTCCCGTGGCTCAGCAGCAGGCGCTGGCGCGGCGGATGCAGGTCACCCGGGTGTGCCAGCCGGAAAGTGACTTTGCCTACTCTTCCGAGCTGCCGCTGATTTCCCTCGACTACCGTGCGGAGGCCGACCCCGGCGAGCCACCGGTCTTGTACGCGAGCCAGCGCAGCAACACCATCCTCACCTCCGGCTCCAGCGGCCCGCCCAAGGCGGTGCTGCACCGGGTGGGCAATCATCTGGCCTCGGCGCGGGGTTCGGCGTCGCTGATTCCTGTGGATCCGGATAGCGGCTGGCTGCTTTCGCTGCCGCTGTTTCATGTGGGAGGCTATGCCATTGCGTTTCGGGTCTTTCTGGCCGGGGGGCGGCTGGTGCTGGACGATGCGACTCGCCCGCTGGCCGAGCGCCTGATGCAGCAGCCTATCACCCACCTTTCATTGGTGCCGACGCAGCTTTGGCGGCTACTGAGGGAAGGCTTCGACCCTCGACACACCCAGCTCCGCGAGCTGTTGTTGGGGGGCGCGGCCATTCCCGCGCCGCTGGTCGAACGCTTGCAGCGCCTGGGGCTGACGCCCAAGGTCAGCTATGGGCTGTCGGAAATGGCCAGCCAGGTGTGTACCGGCTCGCCCTCCGCCCCTGGCGTGGTGGGGCAGCCCTTGCCGGGGCGTCAGGTGCGGGTGGTGGACGGCGAAATTCAGGTCAAGGGCGACACGCTATTCTGCGGCTATCTGGCCGATGGTGCGCTGGACCCCGCCGTCAACGACGAGGGCTGGTTCGCCACCCGTGACCGGGGCTACTTCAACGACCAGCAGGCGCTCGTCGTCGAGGGGCGGCTCGACAACGTGTTCATTTCCGGCGGTGAAAACATACAGCCAGAGAGCATCGAGCAGCGGCTGGTCGACTACCCGGGCGTGGCCCAGGCGCTGGTGGTGGCCGTGCCGCACCCGGAGTGGGGCGAGCGCCCAGTGGCCTTCATCGAGCCGCAAACCGATCCGCTCTGCCACAAGGCCCTGGCCGCCTGGGTGCGCGAGGCGCTGCCGGGCTTCATGGTCCCCGATGCCTGGCTACCCTGGCCGCCGCAGGTGGCGCTCAAACCCTCGCGCAAACAGTTCGCCGAGTTGGCACGCAGGCAGTTGGCTGACGTTTAGCCTTTGCGTCAGGCCTGTTCTGGGAGCGCATATTCAGGTGGCGTCAATGGAGGCAAATAACGCTCAAGCAACTGTGCAGCGTGCAGCACCTTGAGGTCCTGGTATTTTCCGGCCACCAAATGCAGGCCCACCGGCAGCCCTTGCTGATCCAGCCCGCAGGGAAGGGAAGCGGCGGGTTGCTGGGTCAGGTTGAACGGGTAGCTAAACGGCGTCCAATCCATCCAGTCGCGGTAGCGCCCGCCCGGCGGCACGTTGTGGCCTGCCGCGAAAGGCGCGATGGGCATGGTGGGCGTAACCAGCAGATCGTACTGCTCATGAAAGGCGGCCATGTGGGCGGTCAATTCGCTGCGCTCACGCCTGGCAGCGAGGTAGGCGGAAAGCGATACGTCTTGCCCGCGTCGTGCAATCTCCAGAAAGCCAGGGTCGAGCGCTGCCTGCTGCTGTTCATTGAGTTTTTCGAGTGCCTGCGTGGCTCCTGCAAACCAGAGCGTATTAAACGTTTTAAGCGGATCGCTAAAGCCTGGGTCTATGCGTTCTACGGTGGCACCCAATGCTTCTAAATATGTGATGGCTTCCTCGACTCGTTGGGCAATATCCGGCGCTACGTCTACATAGCCAAGGTCAGCACTAAAGGCGATGCGCCAGCCCTTTAGGTTAGCCGGTGGCGGCGTGAGCCAATCTGGCGCTCTGGGATTGCCTGAGTAACCATCCCGAGTATCGGGCTGGGCCATGACGCTGAGCATGAGGGCGCTGTCACGTGCAGTGCGTGTCATGGGCCCTAAGTGAGACAGCGTACTCATGGTGCTGGCAGGCCACTGAGGCACCCACCCGAAGGTGGGTTTAATACCGAACGTGCCGGTAAAGCTGCATGGAATACGAATGGAGCCGCCCGCGTCGCTGCCTTGATGAAGCAGGCCCAGGTTGAGCGCCGCGGCCGCTCCCGCGCCGCCGGATGACCCTCCCGGCGTTAGCTCCGTGTTCCATGGGTTGCGGGTAATACCGTGCAGCGGATTGTCGGTGACGCCTTTCCAGCCAAACTCGGGCGAGGTGGTCTTGCCAATCACGATAGCCCCGGCATTGCGCAGGTGACGGCTGATGGGTGCGTCTACCTCCCAGGGGCCATCCGGTGCCGTGGTCGTCGACCCCAGCCGAGTCGGCAGCCCTTTGGTCAAGGTCAGATCCTTGATGGTCACGGGAATCCCGTCCAGCGGCCCGCAGGGCGCCCCGGACTGCCAGCGCCGAGTGGACTCGGCGGCTAATTGGCGGGCCTGTTCTCCGTTGACACAGCTGAAGGCATTGACCCTGGGGTTATCTCGTTCGATGCGGGCCAGGCAGTCCTCCACCAGCGCCCCCGGCGAGAGCGATCCCTCTCTGAAGCGCGCCAGAGCGTCCACGGCCGTCAGGGTTGCTAAGGTATCTGCCATGCTATTCGCCATCCTCGACACCTGCCGCTTCCAGCATGGCGTGCAGCAGCACGTTACAGCCTGCGTGGACGTGTTCGGGCGTGGCGCTTTCGATCTCGTTATGGCTGATGCCATCCTTGCAGGGAATGAAGATCATCGCGGCGGGGGCAACACGGCCAATGAACATCGCGTCGTGGCCGGCTCCGCTGATGATATCCATGTGTGACAGCTGAAGTTTTTCAGCGGCTTGTCGCACGCTATCCACACATGCTTTATTGAAATGCTCTGGCGCAAAATCTGCGGTGGGGGTGAGCTCGTATTCCAGCCCGTGACGTTGGCAAATGTCTTTAACGGCGGTAGTCACCGCTTGGCCCATGGCGATCAGGGCGTTGGGTTCCCAGTGGCGCATATCCAGGGTCATTTTGACTTGGCCGGGAATGACATTGCGCGAACCTGGGTGTAGCGTCATACAGCCTACCGTGCCGCGCCCGTGGGGTTGGTGCTCATGGGCAATTCGGTTGAGCGCTTGAGTAACTTCTGCGGCCCCCATCATGGCATCCCGACGAAGATTCATTGGGGTGGGGCCTGCATGGGCTTCAAGCCCTGTGAGGGTTAAGTCGAACCACTTCTGCCCAAGCCCACCGATGACAACGCCAATGGTGGTGTCGGTATCTTCGAGAATGGGGCCTTGCTCAATGTGTGGCTCAAAATAGGCTTTGATCTCGCTGGGGGAGACCTCATCACTGCCGCGATAGTGAATAGCATCTAAGGCATCGCTGACCGTGACACCATCGGCGTCGGTGCGCGCCATCATAGCGTCAAACGCCAGCTCACCAGTGAATACCCCGGAGCCCATCATACAAGGGGGAAATCGGCAGCCTTCTTCGTTGGTCCACGCGACCACCTCAATCGGCGATTGCGTGGTGATGTTGTGCTGGTTTAGGGTGCGAATCACTTCAAGGCCAGACATGACACCAAAGCAGCCGTCGTATTTACCGCCGGTGGGTTGGGTATCTAAGTGACTGCCCGCCATAACTGTTTTGGCGCTGGGGTCGCTGCCTTCCCGGCGGGCAAAAATATTGCCAATATTATCAATGCGAATCGTACAGCCTTCAGCACGACACCACTGAATAAACAGGTCGCGGCCTTGGCGCTCTAAGTCGGTCAGTGCCTGGCGGTTCACGCCGCCCTTCGGCGTGGCCCCTAGCTTGGCCATCTCCATGAGCGACGCCCACAGGCGGTCGCTGTCAGTGAGTAGGTTGGACTCTTTGATGGGGGTAACGTAGGTATTCATCTCACTCTCCTCGCAAAGTTAACCGGATGTGTTTTCCGTTAGTAAGTCGTGCAGCTTGGAACGGTGATTCTGATGATTGGGTGAGTCGTTGCTGACCAGCATCTGTACCGCCATTTCTGCTTCCAGTGCGCTCATGTGATGTTCAGCATCGGCCATGTGCTCGGCCATGATCTGTCGCACACGCGGGGCATCTTCAGCGCGGTAGGCATCCACTAGCTGCCGGTGGTAATCCTGGTTGGCGTGGTCGAATTGCTTTCGCTCCGGGACGTACGCTTTTTTGATCACCACCAAATCGCGCAGCATGTCGTTTAAGAACTGGCACATAAACGCGAGCAACGGATTCGGGCAGGCACGGGCCAGCAACTGATGAAACTCCAGCTCTAGAAAACGTTGGTGTCGATGATCCTCTTCATGACTCGCACAGCAGGCGCAGGCCGACATATTGGCTTCCAACTGTTGGAAGTCCTGCTCGTTGAGCTTACCCACCACGGAGGCCGCCAGTTCTACTTCCAGCAGTTTGCGTAACTGGTACACCTGCTTACCATCCAACTGCTGGAAGTGCAGGAAGTTACGCAGCATGCGGCTGGCGGGCTCCATGCTGGGCTGATTAATGACCGCGCCTCCCTTAGGCCCGGTTTTTAACGTGATGAGCCCCTCAACCTCTAAGATCTTGAGCGCTTCGCGCACGGTGCCCTTAGCGCTACCGTAAAGCTCCATCAGCGCTTTTTCGTTGGGCAGCCGGTCGCCTTCTCCCAGTGACTCTGCGGCTATCCAGCGCTTGATGTCGTCGCTAATCAGCTCGGCAAGCTTGGGTCTGCGCGGCGAGGTTGAAACAGGGGCTTGAGTCATCAACCCACTCCTTATTGGTGGTTAGCGCTATTGGTGATTTCTTGCGTATAGGCGGGTAAGCGCTCTGGGTGGTACTCGGCATCATAGTCATAGCGTGCTTGGGTAAAGCGTTCCACGACCGCTGTGTCGCGTCGATGCAGCGCGTGGCTGAGCCCAACAAACAGCGCAGCATTCAGCAATAAACCCCAGATACCCGCATGGTAGCCAAACGGTGCGCTGAGCGGGCCAAAGGTCATGAGGAGCACGCAGGCAACGCCCGCCCACAAACCCGCCAGTGCAGCGGTGGGGTGCGCTTTTTTCCAGGTGATGGCACCTATGGTGGGAATGATCAACTGCGCGGTGCCCGCCAGTGCTGCAATACCAATCGTGACCAGTACGCCAGGTACGGTAAGCGCCATGATATAAGCGGCCAATGAGAAACCCACCAGCGATAAACGACCGATATACACAATGCGCGCTTGGCTTGCGTCACGATTTACATAGCGTTTGTAAATATCCATCGTCACCACGGTAGACACCGCGTGGATCTGCGAATTAGCGGTAGACATAGCGGCTGAAGCACCGGCTGCCATGATCAGTGAAGCGAGTAGGTAAGGCGCATACTCCATCAGCATAATGGGCAGGATCTGGTCCGGGTTCTCTACGTTGGGCTCAAGCAGCACGCCTGAATAGCCAGACAGCACCGAGCCTACATAGGCAAAGGCCGCCAATCCCAGCAAGAACGGCATCAAGTTAAACAGCTTGCCGTGTTTCACCGAGTACATACGCAGCCAGATTTGCGGGCCCATAAAGGCACCAATGGCGGTAATGGCAAACAGCGAGAACCACATGGGGTAGCCCATCGTGCCGTTAGGCCCAGGCATGGTGAGATGGTCAGGAGAGGTTTGCTGAAGCTGACTAAATAGCGCTGTTGGGCCACCTACTTGGCTGGAAATGTAGTAACCGGCATACAGCATGCCGAAGAATAGCAGCGCGCCGTAAATAACGTCGGTCCAGGCGATAGCGCGGATACCGCCAATCCATACGTAGATGATAATAATGAAGTAAAACAGCAGGGCGGCGAGCCAGAAAGGAATTAATCCGCCCGAGGCAACCTCGATTAAATAAGCGCCGCCAGTGAGCTGGATCTGCAGATAAGGTACGGTAAAAATCAGCGTAATAGCGGCAACGGTAATGCGCAGTGCCTCACTATTATAAAAATCACCAATTAAATCTGAAGGTGTTAAATAATTGAATCGTTTACCTAAAAACCAAACCCGTTTGCCTATCCAGTAATACATAAAGCCAAACAGGAGGTTCCAAGCTAACGCCGTCAGAAATACCGGCCCGTTGGTATAAAACGTGGCATTAGAGCCGAGGAACGCGAACGCGCTCCACCAAGTGGCCGCGACGGTGAAGAAGACCGCGATACTCCCCATGGCACGGCCTTGAACAAAAAAGTCCTCGCTGGTTTCTTGCGATTGTCGTGCTGATAAAACCCCCACCATCAAGGGGATAATCATAAAAGCTGCAATAATTAATAAGCTACCGGTCATGGTGAACCCCTTTTTTTACAGCTGTTTAGTTGCGTGGACAGCGGATGGTTCGGGGCTGCCCCAATTGGTGAAATAAGCCACCAAAAACAGTGCCGTTAATGCAAACCACCAGAACAAGTTCCACACCAGCAGAAAAGGGAGTCCCATCACCATGGGTTCTATGCGGTTAGCCAGCATAATGAGGGGGCTTTCCAGCATAAAAAAGCTGAAGAGCATGCCGCCATAAATAGACAGCTTTAAGGGTGTTAAGTATTTCATAGCAAGTTAGCCCTTTGTTTATATTGAAATTGTGAGCAGTGTTCATAGTGCACGCAGGCAACAACAGCGCTGTTTGGCGCATTGTCTGTGCGAGTGCTACTTAGGCGTGTTCCACTGATTTGTTGTATTTATTCGTATAAATATAAGAATTAGGCGCTTTGAATCGCTACGTCAAGGTAAGTAGGCAACGTTTGGCGTTGTGATGCGTATGAATTCTCTAACGTGAACTCAAGAAAAGCATAATTTTATAAACGTAGTGGGTGGCGCATGCTGAGGGCATGTCTCATAGCGACGGAGCTGGACACTATGTTTGGTTTAAAAAGTAAAACGACCGCACAGCCAGCGGAAAAAAAGGCTGAGCAGCCTGCATCAGGCACCGCCCTCAACCAGCACTTCTGGATGCCGTTCAGCGCGAACCGCGATTTCCGCGCAAACCCGCGCATGATTGCCGGGGCGGAAGGGCGTTATTACATCGATGACCAGGGGCGCAAGCTGTTCGATTCGCTCTCTGGCCTGTGGACCTGCGGGGCAGGCCATAACCGTGAAGAGATCCAAAAAGCCGTGGCGGCGCAGCTGGGTACGCTGGATTTTGCCCCGGGCTTTCAGATTGCCCACCCGTTGGCGTTCAAGCTGGCGGAGAAAATCGCCAGCCTAACGCCAGCCGGGTTGGATCACGTGTTTTTCACCAACTCCGGTTCAGAAGCCGCCGATACCTCGGTCAAGATGGCTAAGGCCTACTGGCGTTTAAAAGGTAAGCCGGAAAAAACCCGCATGATCGGCCGCGCCAAGGGCTACCACGGGGTGAATGTTGGTGGCACCAGCCTGGGCGGCATTGGCGGCAACCGTAAGCACTACGGCCAACTGATGGACGTGACGCATCTGCCTCACACGCTGCAGGCGGGCCATGCGTACACCCGTGGCCAAGCGGAAACCGGCGCTGAGCTGGCCGATGCGCTGCTGGATCAAATCGCCCTGCACGATGCCTCTACCATTGCGGCGGTCATTGTGGAGCCGATGTCGGGCTCGGCGGGTGTGATTGTGCCGCCAAAAGGCTATTTGGATCGGCTGCGGGAGATCTGCACCGCCCACGATATTCTGCTGATTTTTGATGAGGTGATTACCGCCTTTGGCCGCAGTGGGGCGACCACCGGGGCCGAAGCGTTTGGCGTCACGCCGGATATCATGAACGTGGCTAAACAGATCACTAATGGCGCGGTGCCGATGGGGGCGGTGATTGCCACTGGCGAGATTTTCGACACCTTTATGCACGCAGGCGGTGCCCAGCATGCCATTGAATTCCCCCACGGCTACACCTACAGCGCCCACCCCGTGGCCTGCGCGGCGGGGCTGGCAGCGCTGGAGATGATGGAGCGTGAAAACTTCCCCGCTCAGGTGAACGCCATCGCTCCGTTGTTCGAGCAGAAGCTGCACGCCCTAAAAGGCCATAACCACATTGTCGATATTCGCAATTACGGCTTGGCCGGTGCCCTTCAGCTAGCGCCGCGCAACGGCGACCCCACCATTCGCCCCCGCGATGCGCATATGGCGCTGTGGGAAGCTGGCTTCTACGTGCGCTACGGCGGCGACACCCTGCAGTTCGGCCCTCCCTTTGGCACCACGGAAGCCGAGCTTGAGCGTTTGTTCGATGCCGTTGCGACCACCCTAGATTCATTGGCGTAACCCTGGCCAACCCTGTTTTGGAGTTTCATGATGAGTGTTGTTTCCCACCTGATTAACGGTGAGCTAGTGGAAAGCCAGCGCACGCTGGACGTCACCAACCCTTCTACGGGCAAGGTCATTCGCCACGTGGCGGATGCCAGCGCGGCGGATGTGGAGCGTGCCATTGCCGCAGCTCAAGCCGCTTTTCCTGCCTGGCGCGATACGCCGCCCGCCAAGCGCGCCCAGGTGATGTACCGCTTTAAGCAGTTGCTGGAAGAGCACGCGGACCGCCTCGTACAACTGGTCAGCGAAGAGCATGGCAAAACGGTTGAAGACGCCATGGGCGAGCTGAAGCGCGGCATCGAGAACGTCGAGTACGCCTGCGGCGTGCCGGAACTGTTAAAAGGCGAGTACTCCCACAACGTGGGGCCGGGCATTGATGCCTGGTCTAACTTCCAGCCGCTGGGCGTGGTCGCGGGTATTACCCCGTTTAACTTCCCCGCCATGGTGCCGCTGTGGATGTACCCGATGGCGATTGCCTGCGGTAACACCTTTATTCTTAAACCTTCCGAAAAAGACCCGTCAGCGGCCATGGCCGTGGCCGAACTGCTGCAAGAAGCGGGGCTGCCCAAAGGCGTGATGAACGTGATTCACGGCGGTCGCGAAGCGGTGGAAACACTCTTAGATGCCAAAGCCGTGAAAGCCATTTCGTTTGTGGGTTCTACGCCCGTGGCGGAAGCGATCTATTCCCGCGGCTCGGCGGCGGGCAAGCGCGTTCAGGCCCTGGGCGGTGCGAAGAACCACGCGGTGATTCTGCCGGATGCCGACCTGGAAAACGCCGCCAACACCCTGATGGGCGCTGCCTACGGCAGCTGCGGCGAGCGCTGCATGGCGATCTCGGTAGCGGTGTGCGTAGGCGATGAAACTGCTGACCGGTTAGTGGAAACCATGCTACCCAAAATCGCCCAGTTGAAGGTGGGCCCGGCTACCGATAAAGGCCTGGATATGGGCCCGCTGGTCACCGCAGAGCATCGCGATAAAGTGCTTGGGTTTATTGAAGATGGCGTGAACGCTGGCGCTTCGCTGGTGGCGGATGGCCGTGGCCTGACCGTGGCTGGCCATGAAGAGGGCTATTTTGTGGGTGGCTGCCTGTTCGATAACGTCACCGCTGAGATGCGCATTTACCAGGAAGAGATTTTTGGGCCGGTACTCTGCGTGGTACGGGTCGGCAGCCTGGACGATGCCATGCAGCTGATCAACGACCACGAATACGGCAACGGCACCTGCCTGTTTACCCGCGATGGCGAAGCCGCCCGCCGCTTCACCGATGGTATCGAAGTGGGCATGGTGGGGGTGAACGTACCGTTGCCCGTGCCGGTGGCGTATCACAGTTTTGGCGGCTGGAAGCGTTCGCTGTTTGGCGACCTTCACGCCTACGGCCCAGACTCGGTGCGCTTCTACACTCGCCGCAAAGCGGTTTCCCAGCGCTGGCCTTCCGTCAGCGAAGCCACACGGGCGGAGTTCTCGTTTCCTACTAACCAGCGTTGACGCGATGCGCTAACTGCGCCATCTTCACTGCACCACCGCCTGCATCATTGTTGGGCGGTGGTGTATTTTTTGGTGCGTATTATGAGCGGTCAGGGTTGCAAAGGGATACCAGCGTGGCGAGAACACAGGACGAAATTCGGCAAACGAACGTCAAAAAGATCCTTCAGGCGGCGGAGCAGCTGTTTGCCGAAAAAGGCTACGCCGGTGCCTCCATGGGCGACATTGCCCAGTTAGCCGACCTGCCAAAGTCCAATGTGCACTACTATTTCGCCACTAAGAAAGTACTCTATCAAGAGGTATTGCTGGCGCTATTAGAGCTATGGAAGCAGGACGCGCTCTGCTTTGAGCTGTATGAAGACCCCCGAGTGGTGCTCTCCACCTACATTCGCGCCAAGATGAACCACTCTCGCAACCGCGCCCACGGCTCCAAAGTGTGGGCCGCTGAAGTGATGCAGGGTGCCCCGATGCTCAAAGAGCGCCTGCGCGATAACCTTTATGAATGGGCCAAACTAAAAGAGTCGAAAATCCGCGAATGGGTCGATTCCGGCCAAATCAATCCCGTCGAGCCTTCGTACCTGCTTTACATGATCTGGGCCTCCACCCAGCACTACGCGGACTTCGACTACCAAATCTACCTGCTCAACGACGACAAACCTCTGGACGACTTACAGTTTGAAAAAGCCGTGCAGTCGGTGACCTCTGTGATTTTAAGAGGCATTGGGCTGACGGCTTAGACTTTCCAGGCTTACTTGCTCAGCAATCAAACAAAAAAGTTCGTACATAATGGTGGCTCCAAGCAGTGCTGTGTTGCCGCTGGGATCGAAGGGTGGGGAGACTTCCACTACATCGGCGCCGATAAGCGGTATGCCGCGAAAGCCGCGCACTAGCTGCAGGGCTTGCAGGCTGGTAAGACCGCCTACTTCAGGGGTGCCGGTCCCAGGCGCGAAGGCGGGGTCGATGCTATCGATATCGAAGGATAGATATACTGGGCCGCTGCCCACGACGCGGCGTGCTTCAGCGACTGTCGCTTCAATGCCCAGCGCATCTACTTCTTCCATAAATATTACTCGCATGCCGCTAGCGTCTGAGTAGTCCCAGCCTTGTGTGGTGTTTTGGGCACCGCGAATGCCAATTTGCACCGTGCGTTTGGGGTCAATCAGGCCATGTTCACAGGCGAGGCGGAAGGGGCCGCCGTGGTGAAATTTTGAGCCCTGAAACTCGTCCCAGGTGTCGGTATGAGCATCAATATGGATCAACCCCACCGGGCCATCGGCCGCTAAGCCACGCAGGATGGGATAGGTAATCAAGTGGTCGCCACCAACGCTTAGCGGGATAACGCCTGCTCGGCGAATCGCCGAGTAATAAGTGGCAATATCATTGGAGACCTGCTCAAGGTCGTAGATCGATGAAAAGCGAACGTCGCCTATGTCGGCAATGCGTGCCTGAGCAAAAGGGTCTAGACGTGTGACATGGTGCAGGCTGCGCATCATACTCGACTGGTTGCGAATCTCACGCGGGCCATGGCGGGCGCCTGGGCGATTGCTGACCCCGCCATCAAAAGGAATGCCGACCAGGGCAATATCGAGTTCGTCTAACGATTCGGCTAGCGGCGCACGCAAGAAGCTGGCTATTTCGCGATAGCGTGGCTCCTGGTGCGGTAGGTAGCTTTCGCCGGTGGCGGCATTGCGGCGAGTGCCGTCGGTGCCCTTGGCCATGTGGCTCTCCTTATCGGGTTAAGCTCGCCAAACTGGCGGCCAGTAGTTGCGTGCCTGCAACGGCATCATCAAGTTCAGTATGCTCATCAGGGTGGTGGCTAAGGCCATCGCGGCAGGGTACAAACAGCATCGCTGTTGGGCAGTGGTTGGCGAGGTGAATCGAATCGTGAAAGGCACCCGATACTAATCGCGGTGCAGTAATACCTAGTTCATGGGCGGTGTCATCAAGCAGAACGGTGAGGGTGGCGGGAAACGCCACTGGCTCAACGCGCGATAGCGATGTCAGTGTTGCTTTGCAGCCTGCCCAGGTCTGCTGAGCGAGCTCATTGAATTCGGCTTCCAGCGCTTTTAGCGTCGCTGCTTCGGGGTGGCGTAAATCAATAGTGAAGGTGACCTGATCGGGAATGGTGTTCACCGAGCCAGGGCTGACGGCAAACGTGCCAATGGTAAAACGCACGCGGTCTTCGCTATCTCGGGCGGCTTCTCGTAGTGCGGTTGCCAGCGCACAGGCGCCCTCTAGCGCATCGCGACGCATGGCACGCGGGGTGGTGCCCGCGTGGTTGGCGCTTCCCGATACGGTGACTTCATACCAGCTAACGCCTTGAATGCCTTCTACAACGCCTGCAGAGACACCCTGGCGCTCCAGAATAGGGCCTTGCTCAATATGCAGCTCAAGAAAAGCATGCATCGGAGTTGCCAACGGGCGACGGGGAACGCCTGCAGCGTCCAGTTCCGCCAGGCAAGTATCCAAGGCACGTCCCAGACTGACGCCGTCGTTGTCTTCGACTAAGCGCGTTTCATCCAGGCTTCGCACGCCGCAAAATACCGCCGAACCAGAAGTGCCGGGTGAGAAGCGCGCCCCCTCTTCATTAGTCCAACTCACCAGTGAAAGAGGGCGGCGCGGTGTAAACCCCGCCTGCTTAAGCGCGCGCAGTGCTTCAAGCCCTGCCAGCACGCCCAGCGCTCCATCGTACTTGCCACCCGTCGGTTGGCTATCCAAATGACTGCCCGTAACGACAGGCTCAAGCGCGGGGTCACTACCGGGCACATCAAGAAACACGTTGCCGATCGCGTCGACGCTTGCCCTGGCACCCAGTGCGCTGGCCTGCTCAATCAGCCAAAGCCGGGCGCGGGTGTCGTTGTCATCAAGCGCTAAACGCGCTACACCGCCGTCTGATCGGCCGCCCATCTTCGCGACCGTGGCTAAGTCGTTGGCAAGTCGTTCCGGGTTTACCGCTGCTGCTATCGCCGCCACATCAATGACGGGCTTCTCGGTTGGATAATGAAGGTGGCTTTCCATCAGGCTCTCCCTAGGGGATTTTATTCGTAGACTTCAAAATGTACCTCGACAGGTACGCAGTCTGCACCATTGATGGGAATAATGTCTTGCGGGCAGGCGGACATCGCCACGATACAGTCCATCTCAGCGCGTAGCTCGACATAGTCACCGGGTTTGGACACAGGCGGGCACCAGTCGACTTTCATCTGGTCATTAACGGGAATGTTCATCCATAGATTGAGCGGCTGAGGCACCTCGGGAGTGACAACGCCTATCGCTTTCATGGCTAAACGCAGGTTATCGGCGCAGCTATCGTGGTAGCCCTCAACACCCAGCGTCATATAGCGGAACAGGTCGCAGGCGGCCATTAGCGTGTCGTGGATACCCGGCGAAGTGTCGGCGGTGAGGGTCATGATCGGGCGGCGGCGGTTACTTATCAGCGGGTCGCCTGCCTGAGGAATCAGCGCGCTCAACCAGGCACGCCCGTGCTCCCAAGACATGAACTCGTTGATATTATCGGTGCTAAACGCCCAGGTGTCGCACACTTGGGTACCGTGGGTATTAATAATACGGATGGTTTGTCCGGCTTTTAGACGCACTGCCCGGCCGCCACGGGCGGCGACTTCGTAGCGCTTGCCTAACACCGGCGTGCCGTCGGGGGAGATGGGGTTTTCCAAGCTGTGGTTATGGCCGCAGGGTTCGCTGTTGCTGCGCGGCAGTTGCTCAATGCGAGCGTGGTCAAAGCGTGTATCAGAACTCATGGGATGCTCCAGGTGTTTTAATCGTGTTTAGGTGACTGAGTCAGTCGATATGGCGCTCACGCCAGGTATTAAGAAACTGTTGAAGGCGTTCGCTTTTTGGTTGGCGGAACAGGGTTGCGGGCGGGCCGCTCTCGACCACGCGGCCTTGATCCATAAAGATCACGCGGTCAGCCACTTTGGCGGCAAAGCCCATTTCATGGGTGACGATCACCATGGTCATGCCATCGGCGGCTAGCTTTTTCATGACATCCAGGACTTCGCCAACCAGTTCAGGGTCGAGCGCCGAGGTAGGCTCATCGAAGAACATTACTCTGGGCTTCATGGCGAGCGCCCGAGCAATCGCCACCCGCTGCTTCTGGCCACCAGAAAGGCTCTCGGGAAAGTGGCCTGCACGGTCAGCAAGGCCAACCTGTTCGAGCATGGCCATGCCTTCCACTTCTGCATCCTGCCGGGAAAGGCCGTTAACCAGACGCAGCGCTTCGGTCACGTTCTCCAGTGCCGTGCGATGGGGCCATAGGTGAAAGTGCTGGAACACCATGCCCACTGGCGCGCGCACTTCATCTACGCGCTTTTCACTGGTGCGCACACGCTTGCCGTTGCGATCCTCAAAGCCCAATAGCTGGCCGTCGATATAAACGCTGCCATGATCGTAGGGCTCCAAGAACGCCAGACAGCGTAGCAGGGTGGATTTACCCGAGCCGGAGGGGCCAATCACGCAGACCACTTCGGAAGGGGCGAGGCTGAAGTCGATGTTGGTCAGCACTTCCAGATCGCCAAACTGCTTACTGATACCGTGTGCCTCAACAATGGCTTTTTGTCGGGTAGGCGTAGGCGGTGAGAGTGTGTCAGCCGTTGGCATGGGAGTTATCCTTTTGAGCGACATGGCGCGGTTGACGATTGGCTAAGCGTTTTTCCAGCGCATAGCCGCCCCGGGCGACCAGTTCAATCATCAGCCAGTAGAGCAACGCAACCGCCAAGTAGGGCTCGATGACCTGAAACGTCTGATTAACGATGGTGGTGGCGTTTTTGGTCAGGTCATCCACTGAGATAATCGAAATCAGCGCGGACTCTTTCACCAAAATGATTAGCTGATTGGTGCCGGGCGGTACGATCAGACGTGCCATCTGAGGAATCTGAATACGTATCAGCGCGTGCCAGGGTGAAATGCCGAGCATTCGCGCCGCCTCAAGCTGGCCTTTGGGAATGGACTTGAAGCCGCCACGATAAATTTCCGCAAAGTAGCCTGCGCCATACAGCCCAATACCGGTGACACCGGCAATCTCAGCATCTAGCCGTAGGCCAATGCTGGGGCCGCCGTAATAGAGTAAAAACAACAGAATCAGCAGCGGGATGCCGCGGCAAATTTCCACATAGCAGGCCACCGGATAGCCGAACAGGCGTGGATTAGCCAGCCGTAGCGCCGCCAGCACCAGCCCCAATGAAACGGCTAGTAAGCAGCCGAAAAAGCAGATCCACAGCGTATTCCACAACCCTTGCAGAATCAGCCCACGGACGTCCCATAGCAGGGCAATATCAAACATAACGGACACTCCCCTATTCGGTGGCAAGACCGCCGGTCATGCGGTGTTCTAAGTAAGCGCTGAGTCGTGCCAGCACCAAATTGACCGCGAGATAAAGCAGCGCGGCAGCCAAATACGTTTCCAGCGGCTGAAAGGTGCGTGAGGCGATTTGCTCGCTAACGCGCATTAGTTCGGTAACGGCAATCACCGATATTAGCGATGAATTTTTGAGAATCGTGATGATCTCGTTCGTCAGTGGCGGCAGCGTCAGGCGAAATACCTGAGGCATGATGATGCGCCTGCGGGTTTGCCACGCCGAGATGCCCGCCATGCGCGCCGCTTCTATTTGCCCAGCGGGAATGTGGCTGATGCCGCTACGGAAAATTTCCGATTGGAAGGCGGCCGTATTCAGCGTAAGCGTCAAAATAGCGGCGGTAATAGGTGCGATCTCAATGCCGATTTCGGGCAGTAAGTAATAGACCAGCAGCAGTTGCAGCAGGATGGGGGTGCCACGCCAAAAGCTGCGGTAAAGCCCGCAGGGCCAGCGCACTAGGCGATACCGGCTGGTCAAACCAAAGGCCAGCAAAACGCCTAATACCAACCCCAATGCGATGGCGGAAAGCGAGACCACCAAGGTGGTGGTCAAGCCTTTGAGCAGCACAGGGTAGTGGTTGAGCAGAATCTCAAACATGTAGCACCTGTAAAATGAAGAAAAACGGCTTCACCAACTCAACCCTTTTTACTCGGCCGCTGGGAGTTCTAACGGTAGATCCATCGGGCCACCGAACCATTTTTCCTGTAGCTCATTCAGGGTGCCGTCTTCATTTAGGCGTTGAATCTGCTCATCCATAAAGGCGTTAAGGGATGCGCTCTCTTCGTCATCGCGTCCGGCCCAGGAGAAGTAAACCGGGTCGCCGAAAGTGCCGACCACTTCAAACACATCAGGGCGGGTGCGCTCGGCTTCGAGCAGGTTAGGAAGACTATTGATCACCACATCGACACGGCCCGTCCCTAGCTCGGCATAGGCCTCATCAACGCCTGTGTAGGTACGAATATCTGCAACGGGTGTTCCCGTTTCTTCTAACTCTGCGGCCAATGCCTCCAGCGCTTCTAACTGCGCTGAGCCTGCCTGAGCGGCGGCTACTTTGCCGGCGATATCTTCAGGTGAGCTGATGTCATCCTCGCCAGCGCGTTTGAGCATTGCCATGGTGGCATCGGCAATGGGAGCGCTTAAGTGGTAGCGCTCCATACGCTCGGGCGTGGCGGTGACCGACGTAATGACGTAGTCAAAGCGCTCTCGCTCCAGCCCCGGCAGAATGCCTTGCCAAGGGAGATCCATGCGGATCAATTCGACGCCCTCAAGCTCGCTCATGATGTGTTCCATGATGTCGGCGGAGTAGCCGACAATTTCGCCATCTTCTATGTATTCAAACGGGGCGAAGCGCGCTTCAGTGCCGACGGTAAAGGTGGCATCGGTGCGAATGTCGTCTAACAAATCGCTATGAGCGGTAGTGGCGAAGCTAACGCCAAGTAGGAGGCCAGCGGTAATAGTCGGGATACGTTGCATGGGGATGCTCCTCGGGGTGGTGATACTCGAATCAGCGGCTATCGCCTACTGAGCAAGAACCCCTTGAGTTAAGCAGGCGTTATGCAACAATAAAACTGTTATCTTTCGATGTTCATACCCATTTTATTGATGTTAATTGCACTAACTTAGAGCATGCCGATGAAACTCTCAGCCGCTGACCTGAAAAGCCTCTCTGTATTCCTTGCGGTGACCGAGCACCGTGGCTTTGCCGGTGCGCAAACGGCGCTGCATATGAGCCAGTCTGCTATCAGTTTTCATATTCGTGCTCTTGAGGAGCGGGTAGGGTTCACTGTCTGTCATCGGGGGCGGCAGGGGTTTGAGCTAACCGAGCGGGGCACCATTGTGTATGAGCGCGCTAAACAGCTGCTCTCTTCGGTAGACGATTTCGACAGCGAGATGAGCGAGCTGCGCAGCTCCGTTTACGGCACGCTGCGCTTGGGCGTAGTCGATAACACCATTATGGATGTCGAGCTTGATCTGCAAGGCGTGATTGGCGAATTCCTACGTAAGAATCCACAGGCGCGTCTCAATATCACTGTGGGCAGCCCTGATCGCTTGATTGGCGAGATTGCTAATGGAGCCTTACAGCTCGGCATCCTGCCGGAAACGGCGCAAATGGAAGGCTTGCAGCACCGTCAGGTCTACACCGAAGTACACGGTATCTACTGTGCAAAACGGCATCCGCTGTTTGCTCGTGACAGCGCTCAATTAACGGTTGAGGACGTCATCAATCACCCCTTTGTGGTACGCCCCTATGCCAACCTGCAAGAGCTTCAAAGTTTCCCCAATGCCCAGGTAGGTGCCCATGCATCCAATATGGAAGCCCAGGCGCTACTGATTTTAAGCGGCCACTTTATTGGCAATTTGCCCCACTATTATGCCAACCACTGGGTGGAGCGGGGCGAACTCAAAGCGCTGCTGCCGGATCAGGTGGAGATCGCTTCGCCGTTTTGTGTCGTTACTCGAGCCGGGCGACGCCCCTCGCTTATTGTGCGCTCATTTATTCAGGAACTTGTCGCCCGGCTTTGGCAACAGTCGCATCTGGTTGAAGCGTATAAAGGGGATGAGCTGTTGCCCAAGACTGGCTCAACTGATGATGCATCGTTCGATTAACTTGGCGCTAAAAATATATCCCCTCTACCCACCAAGACCGCCTGCCCCCCTACCGTCACATACCCAGGCGTTATATCACCATTGGCCGCCGTATAAATAACGCTGGGCCGTCCCATTTCAACGCCTTGATGAATCTTGCACTGCAGTGCCTCGTGCTTGAGTGAGGCTAAGTAGCCGGTTAACGCTGCTGCGGCGCTGCCGGTGGCTGGGTCTTCGCAGAGGCTGTCGTGCATACAGAACATGCGGCTGCGAATCACGGTCTTTTGTCCCGCTGAATGCTCCCTCGCGTACAGGTAGATTTGAACCGCACTGTTTGGCATCACGGCACTTGCCCAGAGGGCGGAGGAAATACAGACGCTCTCTAATGCTGCGATATCCGATAGCTCAATCAGGTGAAAGGGCAACCCGAAGGAGGCGATGACCGGATCGCCCACTACCTGATGGATATCTAACCCCAACAGCTCAACGGTGGTGGGGCGATCGAGAGTGCTGTCTGCCAGCATAACGGCCTTGGATGTTTTGAACGTTGCCCTACCGTTGGCCCATGTGATCGCGAGTTTCCCGATGGGCGGATGAAGCACCAAGGGTTGCTCTGGGTGAGCGAGTTTTAACGCCGCCAATAGGTGGGCAGTGCCTACCGTAGGGTGTCCTGCAAACGGCAGCTCCCTGGTCGGGGTGAAAATTCGCATGGGGTAGTGTTGTGGCGCTGACTCGGCGCTCAAGAACACCGTTTCCGCCAGATTTAACTCATTGGCTAGCGCTTGCATGGTGCAGGTGTCCAGCCCATCCGCGTTGAGAAACACGGCCAGTGGGTTGCCCGTAAAGTGCTGGTCGGTAAAGACATCCAGCAAGTAATACTCGGCGGTGGTCATACATCCCCCTTATTAGAGAGCGTCTGTTTCCAGAACGTTTGTTTTCCCTCCTGGCAGGCCTGTTCACGGGTGAGGCCAATATCTTTCAGCAAGTGGTCATCTAGCGTGAGCAGCTGCCGACGGCTGCGGCGGCGCTGTTGGTAGCGGCTTAGCTGGTAACGAAGCTGAGTGAGGCTGAAGCGTGGCATGGCGGCTCTCCGAGCGGTGGGGTGCCTGTTTAGGTTACGCAGCCTGCTGGTGGCAATACAGATATAGATTTTTTTATTTTTACGGTACAGATGGGGCGTGTTATACCTCTGTATGGCGAAACGAGATGCCTTCTGTATGGCAGATGAACCGAGCGGGGGTGGGCGTGATGACGCGTTATGAAGAGGTGGCGGCAACGTTACGGGAGCGGATTGAGCACGGGATTTATCGCGTGGGCGACCGGTTACCCTCTATTCGCGCGGTCTGCCAAGAGCTGAATGTGAGTATCTCAACGGCGCAAGAAGCGTACCGCCAACTCATGGACGCCGCACTGATTGAGTCGCGGCCAAAGTCGGGCTACTTCGTGCTGCCGTGTCGTATTCCCTCCGTTTTGCCCTCTGTTTCGCGACCAGCCCAGTGCCCGCTGGATGTCTCCCAGTGGGACCAAGTGCTAGAGCTGGTAGCTACCCAGCGAGACGACAAACGGCTGCTGCTTGGGCGCGGTGTGCCCAATCTTGAGGTGGCGTCGTTAAAGCCATTGTCGAAAATCCTCGCCGGGCTGCACCGTAGTAACGATCTGCACGGCTTTAATTACGACAAACTCAGCGGTAGCCCTGAACTGCGCCAACAGGTGGCGCGCTTGGCGGTGGCATCTGGCTGCCTGCTGCATCCGGATGATGTGCTGATTACCACCGGCTGCCAGGAAGCGCTCTCCATTGCGCTTCGCACGCTCACCCAGCCCGGCGATGTGGTGGCGGTAGATTCGCCCAGCTTCTACGGCACCATGCAGATTCTGAAAGCCAACGGTTTAAAGGCGCTGGAGATTCCCACCGACCCGCAAACCGGTATCAGCCTGGAAGCGTTAGAGCTGGCGCTGGAGCAGTGGCCTATTCGCGCCATTCAGGTAACGCCCACCTATAACAACCCGTTAGGCTATACCATGCCAGAAGCGCGCAAGCGGGCGCTCTATCAGCTTGCCCAACGTTTTGATGTGGCCATTATTGAAGATGATATTTATGGGGATTTGGCATACACCCAACCCAGGCCGCTCACGATAAAATCCTTTGATACCGACGGGCGCGTGCTGCTGTGCAGCGGTTTCTCGAAAACCTTAGGGCCGGGCCTGCGCGTGGGCTGGCTGGCCCCTGGCTGCTACCGGGAAAAGGCGCTGCATATGAAGTACGTCTCCACCGGCGCGTCTGCCACGTTGCCGCAATTGGCCGTGGCGGAGTTTGTCGCCAAGGGCCATTTTGAGCGTCATCTACGCGCTGTTTCCCGCCAGTATCAACGCCAGCGGGATATCATGATTAGCTGGGTGCAGCGCTACTTTCCGAAAGGGTCAGGCATTAGCTACCCGCAAGGGGGCTTTTTACTCTGGGTAGAGCTACCGGCGGATGTCGACTGCGTGCGCCTTAACGAGCGCTTAGCGCAACACGCCATCCATGTGGCGCCGGGGGCGCTGTTCTCTGCATCGGGTAAGTTTCGCCAGTGCTTGCGGTTGAACTACGCGTTTACCTTAACGCCTGCGATGGAAGAAGCGGTGCGCACGGTAGGCGAGCTAGCGCGTGAGATGCTCAGCGAGGTACGCGAGTCCTCACTGGCGATGAAGTAAGAGCAACGAGGTGTTCATTCAAGAAGGCCGCTGAAACGCTGCGCGCGCCTGTTCAACGCGTTCGCGAGTAATGCAATTTA
>Ga0208029_1000373_pt1 | contig 29756 bp, 42 predicted proteins | sample MalvireepMed_s12_FD_184242 | JGI IMG/M metagenome (GOLD analysis project Ga0208029, IMG submission 184242) | Marine viral communities from the Global Malaspina Expedition - Malaspina viral metaG DeepMed_s12 (SPAdes) (version 2) | ecosystem: Environmental > Aquatic > Marine > Oceanic | place... | reverse complement strand
ATTTAGCCGTCAGGGGTTCATCCCATCACAGAAGACTACCCGTACTGGGCTATTGGAGAACGATGTTTTTGAGGTGCATCAAACAAACGCAGGGAGGGAGTTAGATACTGGCAGGAGCAAAGCGGGCGCACAAATTAATTTGGACACGAGAAAACATAAGGCGCATCCAGCGAACTTCCCCATATTGATACCTCAGTCATTCATGGCGTACCTATCAGCACAGGACGAATTAACGGTTGACCCCTTCGTCGGTTCCGGCACGACCATCATCGCAGCCGAGCGTCTGGGCCGTCGGTGCTATGCGATGGAGATTGAACCGAGGTATTGCGACGTCGCGATCAAGCGGTGGGAAGATTACACCGGGCAGAAGGCGGTGAAGGTCTGATGGCAAAACGCAAGCAGCCGGGGCTATATCCGACGCCTCAGAAGAAGGCGGAGTTTGAACTGCGCCGGTATCAGATGCTGGAGCTTTACAAAGGCGGTGCGACCGAGAAGCAGATCGGGGAGACCCTGGGCGTCGACAAGTCCCAGGTTCACCGGTCGATCAAGCGGGTCCTCAACGACCTCGCCGAGAAGTACAGCGGCATGGCCGACCAGATACGCGGGCTACAGATGGAGCGGTACACGACGCTCCTGTCCCGGTGGTGGCCCCAGGCTCTCGCCGGTGACGAGGCCGCGACGAAGATGGTGATGTCGATCATGCACCGGATCAGCGAGATCAACGGCGTGATTCCCAAGGAACCGTTAATCACCATCGACCAGCGGGCGATCAACCTGACCCAGGGCGAGGTCACATTCAGTATCGAGGCAGCAAGTGGCAACTACCTCAACGGCAACGGCCCCGACGGTGATATATCGGAGACCCAGCCTCTACCCGAAACAACAGGCGGCGATATTCAGCCCTGACCGCTACGGGATCATCGAGGGCAGTACGAAGTGCGGCAAGACTGTCGCCTGCATCGCGTGGATTCTGGAGCAGGCTATGGGCGGGCTGCGGGGTCAGGCGTTCTGGTGGATCAGCCCGGTCTATCCGCAGGCCAAGGTCGCCTATCGGCGGCTCAAGCGCGGCCTGGACGACACCCTGTACACCGCCAACGAATCCGAGCTAACGATCACGCTGGTGAACGGGGCGATCATCTCGTTCAGGTCTGCCGAGAAGCCGGACAACCTCTACGGCGAGGACGTCTACGCCGCCGTGCTGGACGAGGCGACGCGGATGCGGGAGGAAGCATGGCATGCGGTACGTTCGACCCTGACCGCGACCCGTGGCCCGGTGCGGATCATCGGCAACGTCAAGGGCCGCCGGAACTGGGCGTATGCCCTGGCGCGTCGGGCCGAGGGCGGGGAGCCTGGGTGGACATACGCGAAGCTGACGGCTTCGGACGCTATCGACGCGGGGATCGTTGACTCGGAGGAAGTCGCGCAGGCTCAACGGCAACTACCGGAGAACGTGTTCCGCGAGTTGTACTTCGCCGAACCATCCGACGACGGCGGGAACCCATTCGGGCAGGAAGCTATCCGAGCCTGCATTGGTGACGTCTCCGGCGATCCTCCGGTCGTCTACGGGGTCGACCTGGCGAAGAGCGTGGACTGGACGGTCGTGATCGGCCTCGACGCCACGGGAGCCGTCTGCCGGTTCGACCGATACCAGTGGCCCTGGGAGGAAACCGTCAAGCGGCTGGCCCAAGAGATCGGTGCGACGTCTGCCATCGTGGACTCAACCGGGGTCGGCGATCCTATCGTCGAACGGCTCCAGCGGGAACTGTCGAACGTGGAGGGCTACCACTTCTCCTCCCCATCGAAGCAGCGACTCATGGAGGGCTTGGCGATGGCGATCCAGACCGGGGAGGTCAGGTATCCGCAGGGCGTGATCGTCTCCGAGTTGGATGCCTTCGCCTACGAATACACCAGGACGGGCGTCAGGTACTCAGCACCGGACGGGATGCACGACGACTGCGTGATGGCTCTGGCCCTGGCGGTATATGGGCGTACAGGCGCGGCAGGGGTCGGGGTATGGTGATCATATATCTTCCGCTGGCGTGGGTCGTCAACGGTCAATCCGTTAACGGATACGCCAGGGCGTGACGGATGAAACCAAAGTGATGCGTTGTGTATGTTGCGGCAAACTCCTCGCGGAGAAGGCCGCTCCCGGTACGGTGATCGTGTGCAGCCGGTGCAAGACCCGCAACGAGGTGGATGATGAGTGAACTTATTGATGTAATGGCAGAGATGGGTAGGAGAGGCGTATGGGTGGAGGGATTTAATGAGGACAAGTCTAAGATCGAGCTTTCAAGCCCGGTTATTATCAGCGATGAATATATAGTCGACCTTCTTCTCACGTATAAACCAGTTATCTATTCACTGGTTTGGGTTCGCGACGATGGCAGTCGCCCTGGGCCTATGTTTGACGCGGTGTGATTCGTCGTGGTATCTTCCATGACAGTGGCCCGATCCGGCGCAGTGTCCGAGGCTCACGCCCGAACGCCGGTGGAGGTCACTATTGGCGTTCTGGGACACGCTGTTACGCAAGCAGCAACAGGAATTATCGACCACCGTTCCACTCAACCTCGACGTGGGGCAGGCCAGCTATCCTGATGTTAACTATGCCAGCTTCGCATCCGAGGGATACAGCAAGAACGAGATCGTCCACGCCTGCATCAGGGAGCTGGCGACCTCTGCGGCATCGCCCCGGTACTATGTCCAGGCTCCGTCTACTGACGGCGGCAGCGTTGAGGTCGAACGCGGCCTCCTGTATGACCTGACCACCAAGCCGAATCCCTATACCGACTGGTACTCATTCATTGAGCGGCTGGTCACGTTCCTGATGGTTGCGGGCAACGCCTACGTGATCAAGGAACGGGGCAAGGGCGATCAGGTCTCGGCGATGTACCTCCTACGGCCTGACCGAGTCACCATCGTCGCCGGGGACTACGGCGCAGAGAGCTACATCTACACCGTCGGCGGCATCGAGTACGGCGTCGAGGCGCGGGACATGTGCCATCTGGCTCTACCGAATCCCGCTGGCGATATCTACGGTCTCAGCCCTCTCCAGGTCGCGTCCCGCACGGTCAACCTCGACCTCAACATGACCGATTTCGCGAAGGTCTATTTCCAGAACGCGGGCGTGCCGAGCGGCTTGCTCAAAGTGAAGCGTCGCCTGACCTCCCAGGAGGAGGCGTCGACGATCCGATCGCGGTGGCGGTCGCAGTTCGGCGGGGTCAATAACTTCCACCGCGTCGCGATCCTCGACGATGATGCCGAGTATCAGCCGATGTCGAACTCGCCCAAGGACATGGAACTGGGCGGGCTGCACAACCTGACCGAGTCCCGCATCTGTGCGGTGTTCGGAGTCCCACCGATCCTAGTCGGGGCCAACGTCGGACTGCAGCGGTCGACCTTCAGTAATTACCGGGAGGCTCGGCTGGCGTTCCACTCCGAGACCCTGGAGCCGATGGTCGCGAGGATTCTCCGGTATTTCAACGCGAACCTATTCGACGAGTACAAGGGCAACGAGACCCTGGCGGTCGATTGGGCCGCGATGCGGGCAACGCTCGACGATCAGGCCGCGACGACGACCCGGCTGACAGCCCTATTCGCGGGCGGCATCATCACGCTGAACGAGACGCGGGAGGCATTGGGATTCGACGCGGTCTCGGAAGGTGCGCTTCGGCGTATCCCGTCGAGCGTCTTTGAGGTTGCCGAGGGCGACGCTGCACCAGTTGCGGTAGATGCCGCGCCGATCGAACAAGCCCACCCGATTCTCGCCCAGGTCAAAGCTCCTCGCGTCGTCCCTCGCGGTCGTATGCTGGCTCGTCGCATCCTTGAGGAACGCGAGGAGGAAACCGACGCCCTGGCAGCTAAGACCCTCACGCATTTTCGCGGTATCCGCAACCGGGTCGACGGCATCCTGGGCCGTCACATGGAGCGGCAGACCACCTCGACGAAGGCGTACCCGTTTGAGACCGTCGACATGCTGCCGCCGATCGAGACCGGGAACATGGAGAAGATATTAGAGGCCGCGTATCGCCGGGTCTCCAAGCGGACGTTCAGCGCGATCAACGACGTGGGCGTCGCCGGGACTCTCGACTGGAGCGACAAGCTGCCGACGGTTCAGCGGGTACTGACCCAGGCACCGACACGGGCCGCGATGATCCACCGGACAACCTCCAAGGCCATCGGCAGGGCGGTCGGTATCGGCCTGGAACGCGGGTACTCGATCGAACAACTGGCGCGGGGCGTACCGGACGACAAGTTCCCCGGCATCCGTTCGATCCTGGGCGAGACCGAGAACCGGTCAAGGCTGATCGCCCGAACCGAGATCATGAGGAGCCAGAATCAGACCACAGTCGGATTCTACAAAGAGCAGGGCTTCGGATATGTGCAGGCTGACGACGTAGACGGCGACCCTGACGACAACTATATCGACCCAGGCGATCCACACGGGCGCACATGCGCTGAACGTCACGGTCAGGTCTACGCGTTGGACGCCGCCCAGAATATCGACGACCACCCGAACGGGACGCTCAACTGGACTCCAATGCCACGCGGATATAAGCCGGAGGAGACTCTATGATTCACAAGACGATGATCGCGAGCGCGAAGGCCGTCGATGAGGCCGAGGGGATCGTTGAGGCGTACACCAACTCGATGGGTGTGATCGACGCCGACGGCGACATCGTGGAGCCGACCGCCTTTGATTCCTCTATAGCGGGCAACCTCCCGATCCCAGTCCTGTCCGGTCACGATCAAGGCAAGCTGGTCGGTAAGGTCGTATTCGCACAACCCAGACATATCGAGGGCGACGAATATCGGCTGTTCACGCGGATGCAGATGAACATGGACACTCAGGCAGGCCGGGAGGCGTTCAGCAACGTCGCGGGAGATTTCGTCAGGGAGTGGAGCGTCGGGTTCAACATCCCGAAGGACGACGACATCACGCACGAAGGCGAGGACGTGTCGACAGTGATCCGGCGCATCGGGAACCTTGACTGGGTCGAGGTTTCGTCGGTAATACGTGGGTCGTCTCCATCGACCTCGACAGTTGCGGCTAAGACTGCACCGACAACAACTGAGGAGAAGGGCGCGATCCCGTCGCATCTGACGGCATGGGCCGAGGATGCCTGGGACGGTCAACTGATGCGGGGTCGGATCAAGGGTGGGGCGGCGATCCTCAGAGCGTCCCACGCCTGGGTCGATCCAGAGGGCGACCCAGAACTCAAGGCGAGCTACAAATATCTGCACCACCACGTCGGGCGTAACGGCAAGGGCGGTGCTGCTAATGTCAGGGCGGTCACTACCGCTCTCAGCAACCTCAACGCTCGCAAGACGTCGATACCAGAGAACGACCGGCGCGGGGTCTACAACCACCTCGCTCGCCATCTCCGCGACGCGGGTCGGAAGCCGTCCGAACTTCGGTCAGCCGAACTGCCCGACCACTCCAAGCCGTATCCGAATTTCCACGCCTGCAGGATGCGGGAGCCAGGCGAGTTCGACCGATTCCGCACCGCCGCCGAGACCATCGACGACAAACCGGTCGAGGTGCTATACGGCAGGGAGACAGAGACCGGGGATTGGGCCATCGCATCGTACCGCCTGCCTCTCGATGACTGGACAGAGGCCGAGGCTCGTGCGTTCTGCACGGATCACGATGGCATTAAATTTGAGCCAGCAACCGGCGAGGACGACTCCGACGCAACGGACGAAGCCGCCTCCGACACGGCCCCAGAGGTCGCCACGGACACGGCAGAACGATCGTTGCGCCTACAACGAGCCAAGCTCGCCCTGCATGGAATACACCAAGCGAAGGAGTTGTGATTTGAACACCAAAGAGACGAGACAGGAGGCCAACGCCCTGCTCGGTCAAGCGGAGACGGCTCTCACCGGCGGCAACGTCGAAGAGTTTGAGCGCATGATCGGCGACGCGCAGGCCAAGATGGAGGCCGCCGACAAGGTCGATCAGGCCGCGTCCCAGTTGAAGGTTCTCCAGGGCGAGTTCAGTCGCCCGACCAACAGCGTACCGATCGCCGACAAGGACGTCGCGGCATACGACGCGAATGACACCGGTGCGATTAACAAGGCGTCCTACAAGCCCAGTTCCTGGGTTAAGGGACTCCCGGCGATGGCGCAGCCGATGTGGGTACAGGAGCAGATGGGAAGTACCCAGAAAGAGGAGGCCCGGTTCCAGACCGACACGTTCGTGAAGTGGTTGAGGTCTCCGTCCGACGACGTGTTCTGGAAGACCGCCAGCGTAGACGAAGTTAAGGCCATGCAAGAGGAGACGGATGCCGAGGGCGGGTTCTTCGTCCCAGAAATGTTCATCAGCAGCACAATACACGACCCAGGAGTACCGGGTTCTCAGCTTCGGCCCCTTTGCACGGTGATCCGCGTGTCGTCCAAAGACGGCTATGTGCCGACGATGGGCAGCGCGACCTGGGCAGCGATCGCCGAGGAAGCCGCCTTCTCCGACCAGACTCCCGTAGTCGGTCAGGTTGCTTTCTCATTGGAGAAGTCCGGCGGTCTGGTCAAGACGACCCGTGAGTTGCTGGAGGACTCAGCGATCAATCTCCCGGCTCTGCTAACGCAGATATTCCAGGAGTCCGCGGGCAGGTTTGAGGACGTGGGCATCATCAGCGGGAACAACACCACACAATACGCAGGGATCATGTCCGATTCCGACGTGGCGTTCTACACGATGGCCGGATCGACAAGTGTCGTCGTGGCAGACCTCATCGGCACGTTCTACGCCTTGGAAGCCCAGCATCGGGCGAACAGCACCTGGGTCATGAAATCGGCTATTAACTCGCTGATTAACCAGATTCAGGTCACCGGAAACGGCGTCACTGGGATCGCCAACATCACCACCGCTCCGTCAGCGTTCATCCTGGGTCGGCCAGTGGTGGATACCGACGTCACCAGCGGACTGGGCGGCAACATCACCAGCACCGAGAAGATCGCGATCTTCGGGGACTTCCGGCAGTACTACATATTCGACCGGGTCGGATTCACCATAAGGCGCAATGACAGCCTGTACATGGAGAACGATCAAGTGGGCTTCTTTGCTTCACGGCGAGGCGACGGTCAGGTCGGACTGGCGGCAGCGTTTAAGATTCCCAGAGCCGCATAGTTTAGCGGCAACAAGTGGGGGCGGGGCTTCGGCCTCGCCCCCTGGTCGGGAGGAGATTTATGGCAAAGGCCAAGAGCCTGGTGAATGTCACGTTCGGCGCAACCGGGGAGGTGTACGAGATGGGCGAGGTCTACGACGTCCCCGCCGCACTCCTCAAGAAATACCCTGACTATTTCAAGAAGCAGTCAGCGAAGCCCAGGAACAAGCAGGCCGCGACCGGGGAGAATAAATAGTGGCGACCCGTCACACATACGCGACCGCTGACGATCTGCGGGATTACCTTGCCGGCACGAGCTACTCGTCCGGCTGGACGTCTGACGCGGGTTCGATACGGCGCATCCTGGAGGCGGCGAGCCGGAGGATCGACGACTACTGCGGCGGCGGTACATTCGGGCCGCTGACCGAGACTCGGTACTACGACATCGGAACTGGTAGTCTGCGAAACTCTCCGCAGTATCAGATTGTCGCGACAACGGACGACATCAAGACCTCTATGTCGACTCCCGGCGTCGTGCCGCTCGACGGCTGGATCGTCAGCCCGACCACGGTCACGGCATACGGCGCAACCGACCGGGCGACCTCGGAGACGTTGACTGAGGGCTACAACGCGGACTTCTGGCTGATGCCCTACAACTCAACACCGAAAACGATCTTGAAGTTGAACGAGGACACGACCAAAGGGTTCGACGCAGGCCAGCAGACCCTCTCGATCCTCGCCACCTGGGGCTACACCGCTGACACGGTCAGTGTCACCACTTCTGATGCCATAGGATCAACAACGGCGACATCCGCGTCGGTAACGTCTGCGACCAATCTCGGCCCCGCGCAGACCATCCTTATCGACTCGGAGCAGCTATATATCACGGCGATCTCTGGCAATACCCTGACCGTGGAGCGGGCCGTCAATGGCACGACTGGAGCGACCCATAGCGGCGGTGCATCACTCTACCGGTACGACTATCCGGAGCTGGTCGTCCAGGCCTGTCTCGACCTGTCCAAGATCGTGTTCCGCGATCGCGACCTGGGGACAGTGACGACTATCGGCTCCGGCGACGCCGCGATCACAACCGCAGCCGGGGAGATCAATTCGATCCTGATGACCCTCGACCAGTATCAGGCGACTGGCATATCCAGCGGGGTCTTCTTCTAATGCCACCTCCGGCAACGACGTTCAAGCTCAAGGGGCCGGTCTTTGGGACGCCCACCCAGGTCGGTCTCGGATTCACCGAGGCGGTCAACCAGGGACTGCTCGACCTCGCGACCATCGAGGGATCGAACAAAGTTCTGGAGCAGTTGTGGGGGCCACCGGTCTCGCAATACAACAAGGCTCCACGCGCTTCTAAACACGGGCGCAAGACCGGTGAACTGCGGCGTCACATCGGGGCCACAGTACCCGAGGACGGCATAGCGGTTATCGCGGCTGGTGAACAGCACGGTCGGCAGAACCTTATATATTCCGCGTGGGTCGAGGGAATCAGTAGCCGGAATCAGAGATCGACGTTTAAGGGCTACAAGATGTTCCAGAACGCATATGACCACATCAACAATAATCCGAAGCTGTACGAAGACTATATCGGGGACGCTCTGATCGAGGCGTTCGATTGAGCCGGTCAGGGGCATTGGCCCAGATCGACACGCTCCTCGCGGCGATCTCCGACCCGGCCTTCGTGGCGGTATATCGCGGGGAGCCGCTGGCGATCTCAGGAACGCCGGTGTTGGCGTTCTGGCTGACCGGTCGCCGGGACGACTTTGAAACCCTGGGCGACATCGGGTCGCGGGTATCGGTCACGGTGCGGGCATATTTTAGGATGCAAGACTCGGCAGATGTTCGCGAAAGTATCGAGGAAGCGGTTTGGGATGCGATGGTTCAGATCGACACCCAGCTTCGTTCGGACGCCGACCTCGGCGGGAACGTCACCGACTCGTCAGTCGGGGCCGCTACGGTCGGATATCAGAATATGAGCGGCGGGGTGTTCCGCACGGTGACCGTCCCGTACGAGATGGAGCTATTGGGCGAGATCACTATCACACCGTAACGGCCCCAGGATGACCAGAGAGCGATTTAATCACGGAGGACGGGTATGGCAAAGGTAAACGGGCTGAACGTCCGGCTTTACGTCGAGGGATATGACCTGTCGGGCGATGCCAATGCCTTGAATGGCCTGGGCTATACGTCCGAACTCCTCGACGTGACAACGCTCGACGTCGAAGCCAAGAAGCGGATTGTCGGGATCGCAGATGCGGAGATCAGTGTCGATGCTTGGTTCGATGCAGCGTCGAACCGATCCCACGCGGTCTGGACAAGCAACAGCGGCAAACAGCCGACGGCTGATCAGGAAGTTCTCATTCCGATGGGGTCAGCGGTTGGCGATCCCTGCGTCGGTCTGATCTCCAAGCAAGGAACATATAGCACGACCCGCTCTCCTGGGTCTGCCATATCTGCGAATGTAACCTATACGACATCGAACGGTGCAGGGCTAGATTTTGGAACCATGCTGACCGCCCATGATGACACCCATTCGTCAGCGGGTTCGGGAACGGTTGTTGATGGTGGCGCGGCAACGTCTAACGGCGGGGCCGGGTATCTGCAAGTGCTTAGCGTTGCCTCTGGCAGTGTCACGGTCAATTTACAGGAATCTACCTCCAGCGGTGGTTCATACTCCAATTTCATGACGTTCTCAACTGTAGCAACAGCGGGTGCGCCGACATCGGAGAGGCTGACGATGGAAGGAACAGTTCAGAGGTATATAAAAGTAACGACGACGGGGACATTTAGCGACGCGAAGATTGCAGTGGGATTCACGCGACTATAGGAGGTCGAAATCATGGCGAAGCAGACAGGGCTGGGCGATTACTTGGCAGTGGACGACTCCGGCGGCACGGCGAGAGATATCTCCAATGACATCGGCGACTATGGGATCAACATCCCACAGGAGTTGGTCGAGACCACCGGCCTCGACAAGTCGGCGCGAGAGCGGATCACGGGCATGAGCGATGGCGACGTGACGATCAACGGGTTCTTCAACGCTGCGAGTAACAAATCTCACGACGTGTTCAAAACGCGCACCGGGACTCGGACGTTCGACTTGAGGATCGGTGGGAACTCCTCATCCAACCCGAAGCTGGCGATGGAGACGGTTGTGTCGGGTTATAGCATCACTCGCGGGAGCGACGGTGCGTTGACATGGTCGGCTACTCTAAGCCTCGCAGATGGTACGGTTCCCGCTTGGACTACAGTCTGATGGTCATCAGCACTAACGGCGTTGGTATCAGGCCGTACACCGTACAGCGGCGTCGGGCCGTCCTTGAGTTTGCCGATCCCGAATATGCGGGGATGCACATCGAGACCCGGCTCGACGTCGATCTGCGGACGTTCCTCGACCTCCAGACCCTGGCGGGCGGTGCGGATGCTGACCCAGATGGCCTCCGCGCTGCCTTCCGCATGTTCGGTGACGAGATACTGGAGACGTGGAACCTCCACGATGAGGACGGCACCGAATTGACTGCGGACGCAGATGGGTTCCTGACCCTGCCTCCCGCGCTCGGTACGGCGATCCTCGGCGCGTGGACGTCTGCGGCGACGACATCGGGGGAAGTCTCGGCCTCGACATAGCCCGCTGGAAGGCTGTGCGAGGCGGGACGTATCAGGACGGCAGGCCGATCAGCAAGCCGGTCGAGTTAGAGATGGCTGAAATCGTCGACGGTATCTGCCAGCGGTATAGCTGCCTGCCGTCGGCGGTATTGGCCGAGGATGTTGGGATACTGCGGATGCTAACCATCGTGAGCGAGGGCAAAGTGGAGGAGACGAGTGGCTAACACAGTCACCATAACGGTTGACGCAGACACCAAGAAGGCCGAGTCCAACGTCAAGGGCATGGGCGGCAAGATGCGGTCGGCTATGAAAGGCGTCGCGATGGCTGGGGCCGGTCTGACGGTCGCGGCTGCGGCTGCGGCGAAACTCGGCCAAGAGTATCAGGAGGCGACGAATACAATCGCCGCCGGAACCGGTGCAACCGGCGAACAACTGGAAGGGCTGACCCAGTCGTTCAAGGATGTCTGGGCAACCGTCCCACAGGACGCGGCAACGGTGTCTGCTGCGATCGCCGACATCAATACCGAGATGGGTCTGGAGGGCGAAGCCCTTGAGGATGTGACGAAGGCGTTCCTCGACGTATCGCGGGCGATGGGCGAGGAAGCAGGGCCGATGATCAAGTCGGTCGCAGACTCGATGTTGGCTTTCGGTGTACCGGCAGAGGAGACCCGCCTCCAACTCGACAAGCTCACCGCAGTCTCCCAGGCTGTCGGTGTTCCGATGTCCGCACTGGCATCTACGATCGTCAAGTTCGGGCCACAATTGCAGACGATGGGTCTGAGCTTAGACGAGGCCACCGCGCTGGTCGGCAACATGGAAGCGGCAGGGCTATCGGCCTCCAAGATGATGCCGGGTCTGAACACCGCCGTCCAGAAGCTGGCGAAGGAGGGCGTGACCGACATATCGGCGGGATTGCAGGATATGATCGCCAGCATCCAGAACGCCGAGACAGAAACCGAGGCAATGGCGATTGCGACGGACAACTTCGGTGCCGGGGCCGGTGTTCGATTCAAGGACGCCATCGACAAGGGCGTGTTCAGTCTCGACGACATGCTGAAGGCGATGGGCGAGTCCGAGGGCAAGGTCGCGGAACTCGGAGCGGCGACCCTGACGATGAGCGACAAATTCGACATCATGAAGAACCGCACGAAGGCTGCGCTGGCTCCTATCGGGAACATGGCGACGGCCCTCGGCCCGATGGTGATCATGATGCCTGCGATCGCCACCGGCATCTCCGCGATGGCTGCATCCCAGACGATAGCGACGGCGGCGACGTGGCTCCAGACGGCGGCGATGACGGCTTTGAACCTCGCGATGGGGCCGATCGGATTGATCATTATTGGAATCGGCGCGGCAATAGTAGCTGGGATTCTCATCTTCAAGAACTGGGACAAAATTGTCCTTGTATTGAAGAAAACCTGGGACACGGTCTGGAACGCGATCAAATCCTTATTCGATACAGTTATGGGGAAGCTGGAGTCGGTGTTCAATTCCAAGCTGGGTTGGCTTCTCCCCGGCGGTGCGCTGCTCAAAGGGCTGTTTTTCCTCAAGGACAATTGGGACACGATCTGGAACGGGATGAAGACCACGGTTTCCTTAGTCGTGGACGGGATCAAGGGATACGTGAATCTCCTGATCTCAGCGTTGAACCTGATGATCCGAGGCGCGAATATGATCAGCATCAAGGTTCCTAAGTGGGTTCCTGGGATCGGTGGGAAAGGCTTCTCGCTCAACATTCCAGAGATACCGAAACTCGCGAAGGGCGGTATCGTCCGATCGCCGACCCTGGCGATGCTCGGAGAAGCTGGGCCGGAGGCAGTGGTGCCGCTGGGTCGTGGAGGAGCAGGTGGGATCACGATCAACATCCTCGGCCCTACATACGGGTTCGACGATTTTGAGGAGAAGGTCACCGAGGCGATACAGGACGGCGTTCGCCGGGGCGGGTTCGGCGGCATCCTAGCGACAGCGTAGAGGTATACGATGGCAAACGAACTAAAACACGGCTCAGTCGGAACCGAACTAACACAGGCCGAATGGGAAGCGGTCGGGACACACGTTATCGACTCCCAGGCCACGGGCGATATCGTCTATGCCTCGTCCTCGTCCCAGTTATCCAGACTGGGCAAAGGGGCCGACAATACCGTCCTGCACCTCGCGTCAGGCATCCCGGCGTGGTCGGCGACCCTGGCAGGCCTGACCCTTACGACTCCGACGATCTCCTCGACCGGATTCGCCAACGCGAACCACGCACACGCGGCAAGCAATAGCGGCGGGACGTTGACGACAGTCGGAGCCTTGAACGCTGGCTCGATTACGTCGGGATTCGGGACGATTAACAACGGCTCGTCGACCATCACGACGACCGGGGCCATAACGGGGGGTTCGCTGGTCGCCGACAATATCACCCTTGACGGGAATACCATCTCGACAGATGGCGACCTTCTGATCGCCCTGGCGGGGTCATCTCCCACCCCTGACACTGACCGCCTACATATTTGGGAGGGGTCTGCGGGAACTGTTGCATCCAATGGAGTGACCCAACTGACGATTGAGCATTCTGACGATGCTGGCATCCAGTTCCTCACACCGAACGATAAAGTAAACTACATCATCTTCGGCGATGCGGACGCTAACAATACAGGGCTGCTCAGTTACAACCACGACGGCAATATAATAACGATGAAGGCTGTTTCAAACCTGATGGCCTTGAGTGTTAGTGGAGGAGTTGACCTCCAGAGCAACGCTGCTGGCCTAGTAAACGTCGGAGCATCGGGCAACGATTGGACGGCTACGACACTGTCGCACGACGGCACGGGCGGCACGCATCTTGCTGGGGGGTTCTCGACACAGCGCAGGGATACGTCAGGCACGAATACACCGGCAGGTGTTTTCCGATTTGAGAACCGCACAGACGGGGACATGGCTGATGGATTCGGTCTCCATATACAGTTAAAGATTGGAGATGCAGCCGCCACCGCTCAGAATTGTGTTGAGCTTGAGGCTATACGAGCGGGAGCCGATAACAGCGGACAGTTTGCGGTAAATGTTTATGATGCGAACACTCGGAACCAGGGCATGATTCTGACGAAGACGGGCGTTCTAAGCGTTGACCTCAGTGGTTCCGGTTCCGCAGCCCAGGTAGATTTATTCGACGAGTACGACGATGCCACGGAGTTGCAGAGATTCGCGTATTCGGGCGAGGGCGTCGAAGATTTAGTGCCGGAGATCACCGAGGAGCAACGTCTGGCAAATCGGGAGCGTATGGTCGAGATGGGTATCCTGATACCAGTCGCTGAGGCTTCTAGCGGTTACCATATGCGGATTCAGCCGTTGACCCGACTCCTGGCTGGCGGTATCTACCAGAACCGCCACCGGATGGACTCGCAGTATGACGAATTGAGCAGACGCCTTGAGGCGATAGGAGCGTAGCATGGCAACGAACGAAGACGTCCGAGAGCATCTGGAGGAGTTGCGGAATAGCGTGAACAGTGCCGTCAACACGGTGGTTGCGTGGCAGCAATACGGAACGAAACTCACGGCAGGGAATCAGACCGCCGAGCTTGCCAAAGTAACGACCGTACCGACAGCACGGCAGCACGCCTCCGACTGTGCGATTTGCACGGCCTGGGATGGTTCCGTCCGTCCTGTAGAATCTGAGTAAGGAGCCCAAAATGGCAGCGAACGAAGGCATCACCGATGCAGACTTGCAGGCTTTACTCTCCCAGAACGTACTCGCCGCCGAGCAATTGAGGAGAATCATCGCCGAGCGGCTCCGCGAGGAATTGCAGGCCGAACTCGATGACCTCAAGTCCACCACCAACGGGGTGAATGTCAAGACTGGGGATGTTGTTGAGGTGGCCTAATGCCCGGTTCTTATACCCTCCTCGTCGATTGGAATAATGACGGGGATTTCACCGACGCTAACGATGACATCAGCGGCGATACCCTGTCGCTGTCGTGGAGTCGTGGGCGGGACTATGCCTCGGCCCTCCAGGGCAGAAGCGTTGCCGGCAAACTGACCGCGACGCTGATCAACACCGAGGGCAAGTACAGCCCCAGCAATACATCCTCGGCCCTGACGGGTAACATCCTCCCAGGCCGATCGATCAAACTCCAGGCCGGGTCAGGTTCATTCCCCTATACGTTCCCGGTGGCATTCAACGACGGCGTCCGGTGGCAGGGCAAGCTCGACCGGATCAAGCCCGCTCCGGCGGCAGTGGGTCGCAAGACAGCGACCCTCACGGCGTTCGGTACGCTGGGATACCTCAACCAGTTTGAGACCCAGTTGGCAAGCCAAACCAACCGGCGCACCGATCAAGCTGTCGGGGACATCCTCGATGATGTGGGATGGACTTCAGCCGATGACCGCGATTTGGATACTGGCAAGACCACGATCAGCCGATTCTGGATGTCGGGCAAGAAGACCATCGACGCCCTGCGGCTCGTCGAGGAAGCCGAGGCCGGGTTCATCAAGGAAAGCAAGTCGGGGCAGGTCGCCTTTGAGAGTCGGTATCATCGGCTGACCGAAACGGCCTCGACGACCTCCCAGGCCACGTTCTCAGATGCTGACGGGGCCGTACATACGTTTGAGCAAATCCAACAGGCCGATCCGTTGTCGACGATCGTCAATCATGTCGAGGCGACGGCTCGGACGTTCGACACGGCAAGCGTTGCTGTACTCTGGACGCATCCTGAGACCGGCTCGGCATCGCCCACCCTGGCACCGGGCGAGGCGAAGACCTTTGAGGCTGAATTTCCGAATCCTGATGCCGCGAATAATGCGATGGAGGTCGATGCCTGGACGACTCCGGCAGCGACGACCGACTATCTTCTCAACTCGGCATCCGGCGGTGGCGGCACAAATCTGACGAGCGACATCACCGTGACCCAGACCAAGACGGCAGAGCGAATGGCGATCACGGTCACCAATTCGGCGACCGGGTCGGATGGGTATCTCACAAAACTCCAGGCGCGAGGCACGGCAGTCACAACGAAAAACCCGTGCATCGTGCGGGCGATCGACACGACCTCCCAGGGCATATATGGGGAGCGGAAGTACGTCGCGAAAACCAAATTTATCCCGACGACCTCCGAGGCTCAAGACTGGTGCGATTATCACGCGGTGATCTACGGCTCGCCGACCAATATTCTGACGATGGTCGTCCCGGCCTCTACGAGCGGCAATATCGGGCAGGCATTATCCCGCGATCTATCCGACCGGATCACGATCACCGCGACGAACGATGCGAAGTTGGGCATCGACGCGGATTTCTTCGTCGAGTCCGAGAAGCACACCGTGACGGCTGGCGGTATGCAGCACGTAACGTCCTGGCAGCTATCGCCCGCCTCCGGTGGGTATTCCCAGTTCTGGGTGCTGGGCGTCGGAGTCCTCGGCACCTCGACCGTCCCGGCGTTCTGATGGCCTGGACAACACCGAAAAGCTGGACGAGTTCTATGGTGACCGCCGCGATCCTTAATGCCCAGATCAAGGCGAACGAGGATGTCCTATCAGCCCACGCTCACAGCGGTGCGGCGGGTAACGGCTCCTCGACGCTCTCAGGCGTCTCTCTGGCGGCCCTAACGATCCCTGTGCTGGCTGACCAGTCCGGCAACCCGTCGACGGCTGGGAGGATTCAGAGGAACGGGAATAACCTTGTATACTATGGGGCCGCGCTGGTCGGGCTGTACGCCGACGCAGTAGCGGGAACCGCAAGCCTGCGAACCCTGGGAACAGGATCGACGCAGGCGGCAGCGGGGAATCACACGCACTGATGGGCATGACGACGGTGACAGCGAGGCCGATGATCCAACAGGCGAAGCGAGAGCCACCGCCCCGGCTGCTATGGCTGTCGAGGATCGTCAGCAAGGGATTCGCTTACGAGTTCCCATTCCGGTTCCCGGCGCAGTAGGAGGTAGCAAATGGCATGGACGACTCCGCGGGACTGGACTGGCATCAGCGACGACATCGTGACGGCAGCGATGCTCAACGTCGACGTCCGCGATAATCTCACAGTCCTATCAACACATACCCACACCGGGGCGGCAGGGCAGGGCGGCGCGAGTATGTCCGGCGTGACCCTTGCGGCCCTGACTACCATGACGTTCGCCGATCAGAGCGCGAATCCCGATGCGGCGGGCGAACTACAAAGGAATGGAAACGATCTCCTGTGGTACGGGTCGAGCGTCGTGAATCTGACGCAGGCAGATGCGTCGGCGGGGACTGCGTCCTTGCGGTCGCTCGGCACGACCTCGGTGAAGGCCGCAGCCGGGGATCACACACACACGCCAGCAAGCGAAGCGGTGGGCCAGAACGAGGACTTGGCGACGGTGACATCATCCGAGACAACCGTCGCAACCGTGACCGCTACTCCAGGGGCGACGTTGCGATCATGGGTCATATGGGGAGGCGTCCATCCTCGCGATACTGCGGACACGTATACGTTCAAGCTGTATTTCGACACGACCGTACTGGAGACTATTACATCCGTGACTGGTGGCGGTGCTGGCAACACGCTCAAAGACCTTGTCGGATTCTCGGCGGGATTGGCGGTGTCGGCTCATACGGTGAAGGTGACAGCCCAGCGGACGGCAGGATCAGGGGACAGCATCTGTGATGGGATCGTAGGATTCAGAGAGGTGTCAGGATGATCGAGTTCATTGCTAAATTCTCGCCGAGGCTTCAAGCCGTGCTAGCTTTGCCGAAGGAACTCCAGGACGTGTTCGTCGCCATCGAAGACCTGATCCATGACCGGGCCGGAGACCCAAAGGTTCAGGCCGTGTTGAACGAGATGCGCGACGTTCAGAGGAAGCTCGCCATGATACGAGGGGACTGATGCGATATCTGTCGTGGATACGGGTCGCGCTGGTGTTCCTGTTCTGGGGACTCCCGCTTCGGCTCGTCTGGCAGTGGCCCCGTAGAGGCGTCTCAGCGGCCCTCAGAGGCGTTCGCTGGTGTCTCAGGTGGTTATGGGCCGGGATGTGTAAACAGGCCCGTCTCCTGTGGGGTTCGCCCCTGGCGTTCTATCGGAGCCTGGGCCGTGGTCGGGATTGGGTCGTCGCGAAGATCGAATATGCCCACACCGAATCGAGCAAATGGCGGGCCATGTGGACGGGCCTCAAAGCACCATACTCATTCCTGCGAATGATGGGCCTGTCGCCGCAGATGGCGATCGGATTGCTGGCTGTCGGCGGCACGGCGGGCGGTGGCGTCGTCGTCAACGAGACGATCCTGTCGGAGCGGTCATTCGGTCGTGGCGACTCCGGCGTCTACTCCGCACCGATGGATGTCCCGACTTCATACAGCGAAAGCGATAACACACTCAAAGTCGACCTGGGGACGACTCCCGTCGGTGAAATCACCATCGAGAATGTGACCGTGGGTACGGCCTTCACCGGCTCGACGCTCCCATCTGGGCAGAGCAACGTGATCGTTGTCGGCGGGACTGCGGCCTCATCAGGATTCACGGCGACGTGGTTAGAGGTCGGCCACCTCATTATCAACCGCTGGCGATGTACTAATTTTACGATGAGCGACGTCGAGGCTCATACGCTGAATATCCGGTACAACGCCTCAGACGGCCAGAGCATCAGCCCAGTGGCAGGGACTCCCAGAGCGCGGGCCATCGGCGGGGGAAATCGAGCCGACTCGATGATAACGAGCGGTGGAACCTATGACCAGATTCGCATCGGTGCGCCGACGAGCGCAGTTAATGGAAAGGTAGACGTGTTGAAGTTGAGCAATATCCACACCAAGGGCGGGCCGTGCATCCTGTCGCGCATCAAAGCAGGGACGATTGATGTTGAATTTTTAGAGGTGGGCGCAGGGAATGGATTTGGCACAAAGGAATTCGTGATAGCGACCTCGACGATATACAAGAGCGCGAACATCACCGACAACGTCGAGGTCAGCATCAGCCCGCCGTAGGAGGCATCGTGGAAAATTTGACCCAGATTTTCGGTAAAATCCGACCGCAAATTTTTCTCGCGTTGGTCGGGTTGATCGTAATCGCCATCCTATCGATTCGGGCGGCCCAAAACGAGATTTCGGTGGGCTGCATCGCCGGGATCATCGCGCTATCGAAGGACGTCCTCCAGAGCGATGCCTAAGAAAACGAAGGCCCGCCCGCGCCGACGACGCCCAGCACATCCCAAGGAGAAGGTTGTAACGATGCCGGTCGCATCCGTCGGCCCGTGCCGCAATGCCCTTCGCCCCGGTTACAGGTGCGAAAGTTTCGACGCGGAACTCGCGAACGGCCTCTGCCTGCCGTGCTGGGATCGGTCGATGGACGATCCACCGGCACCCAGGCAGGCGTGATATACTCGGTGGGTCTCCCTTCTCAGAGCCGAGGTCGCGGCACATAGCCTCCCGCGATTCTCGGCTCTACTTATTCACGCCCTGGCTCTATCCCCTATTCTGACCGTAACGGATACTCCACGGTCAATCCGTTAACGGATTCATCTTAGACGCCGCTCGCCCTGCAAAGTAGGACTACCACGCCGACCCTCCTGATCCCGTGCCGCTCTGGACGTTTGCCCCTATCCGGTCTGCCGTCTGCCCCTTCTTAAAGAATAAGGATGGGCGTTTGGGGGCACTTTTGCCTGATTTGCCCTGTTTTTGCCTGTTTTCGGGCAAATCAGGCAAAGTCTAATCAGATTCGTTGTAAAACCTGTTGACAACGGTAAACCATAGGACTATATTTATATCTAACAAACACATAACACATACCGCTCACGGCAAGATGGCGGGAACGAAACGGACTAACGGCCGAATCGCCCGGATGCGCTAAGACCAGAGTGAACTGGTCACGGTAGGGTCACCGGAATCGACCGGTCTGACGAGGGTGCCAGTAGCACCTAGAAACCCACACAAGGAGAACGACATGGCGAAGAAATGCGATGCCGTGATTGATTACCGGCCATGCTCAAAACGAGCGACGATCACGCTGATACCGGATCACGTCCCAGGCCGAAACTTCGTGAAGACCTACTGGTGTAACTCCCATAAGGAGACGAGATAATGGACGACCACCTGAAGAACTGCATGTGCGACGAGTGCGCTGGAGCCTGCGACGAGGACAATCCCACATGTGGCGAGTGCTTCCTGTGCGAGGCCAAGGCCGACGACGACAAGTGGTGGGCGGTCAACCGGGCCGACGTCCTCCAGATATAAACCATACCGGCGGGGCTTCGGCCCCGCCCTGGTCGCGGGAAGCATCCCGCCTGACGAGACCCGGATGGCAACCGGGCGAAACCAGAACATCGAACCGAGAAGGAGACACGATGAACATGACGAACGGCGAGGCGCGGCGGGTCGGCAAGTACCACACCGGGATCAAGACGAAGGTCGGCGGCGTCAGGATGCCGGTGGCGAAATACGAGGCGGTCATGGCGGTCTTTGAGAAGCAGGGAATGTCCTTCTCCGAGGGCATGGAGCGGTTAGTCGACACGCAGATTCTACGGACGCGATAACACCCTACGGGGAGAAAGATGAGGAGACAGCGATGACCTACGTCATAGACGCGAAGACACCGAGGGGACAGGCGGGGCAGATGTTGAGGGCGGTCAACGCCGAGGCGACGGCTATGGGCATGGACAAGACCGCCATTCTGCGGAAGGGCGAGACGCCCAGAACATACGAAGTGATATGGGAAGACGGCCCGTATGAGTGGGGCATCATAGGTGGCCTTGGCGGGCGCATCTGGAACGAGGAACTCGGTTGGAACCCGTACCACAACCGGGACGGCAGCTTCGTCACGCCCACGTTCCAGTTCGCAGACCATGTCCGCTTTGAGCATTACTACAGCTTCGACTTCACGTTCTATCCTGACTGGTAGCAAGACGGCTGATGGGTCGGGGCCACGCGGCCCCGATGAAAGCCCCACGGCAGAAGTCCAAAGGACTGCCGAAATCTAGGGCGAGAGAGGGAGACATGATTGTAAGGAAGTTCACGGGATACGGGCCGGGCGCACTCCGGTGCGATTGCGGTCTGCCGCTCAAACGGACGAAGGCTGACAACCTCGTCCACCTGCACGGCAAGTACAGCGTGCGGGTTCACGATGTGGTGATGCGGATGAAGGCCGAGGCCGCTGCCAGGGCTACGAGCTAGCACTGTCGTCCGGCGGGGTGATGCCACACCCCGCTCAACGGCTGTACGAGCCGAATATGGGTGGCGACCGACGCCAGAAGGAGATGAATATGAAGAGGCTATGCGACCAGCCTGAGATTGACGGCCCCGACTGCGAGTGCTTGCTCGACCTGGAGTCGGTGTGCGACTTTGAGTGCGCCGTCTTGCTGAACGGTGTGTGCTTTTGGTGCAAGACCCCGACGGTCAAGCTGGTAAAGATAGGAGTGCTGGCATGACCGTCGTCACATGTCCAATCGAGGGAACGTATCTGGTGCGGGACGAAACGCAGCCCATTGCGCTCGGTAAGACCACGACAGATCAATCGGTGGTCGTGTACGAATACCGATTCGGTTGGGTATGCAGCGTGGACGGCTACTCAGGCGACACAACTCGCCCAGGTTGCGAACACATCCAGGCCGCGCAGGCGTCTAGGAGTTAAGCCCGAAGCGTCGCCATGCAGCCAGTATGGCGGGTCTCAACCGGGCCGGTGGTTCGGGCCATCGGCATGGAATCTGAGATTGGAAGGAGCGAGACGTACCGACCCGATACGATCTGAACAGAGGAAGGAGACCTCAATTGCAGACCCTAACGTCGAAAATACTAGACGCGAGAGAGCGGGTCATCGAGATGGCCCCGATCGACCGCCGAATGAGGCTGGACAGGCTGGCATACTTCCCGCCGACCAACGCCGACGAGGTCGCGACTGTGCGGCCCCTGGCAGACCCTAGCGGTGTGCCAGTGGTCGAGACCATGCCCGCGTCCATCAAGCTGACGGGCCTAGCCGAGAAGCAGTTGCTGGCGCGGGTAGGCTACCCGACCAAGCTGGCGCAGGCTCTACCGAGTCAGAACGTCATGATGGACGTGAACTGGCTCTTGCAGAACACGACCAGGGAGCGGATGGGGATGCTGCGGCTCGTCCACGGTGACGAGGCGAGGGCGGTGCTGGGGAGCCAGTACCAGCCGCTCGACGACCTTGAGCTTCTGAGCATCCTCGGCGACATACTGCCGGGGGCCGAGGTCAGGTATCACAGTTTCGGCGAGGTATCGACCCACATGACCGTCACCATGCCGGAGACGGAGACAGAGTTGCCATACCGGGCAGCAATCTCCTCGCCCGATACGGTGCGGCGCGGGCTGCACATCATGAACTCCGAGGTCGGGATGAGAGCCATCACTATCGAGGGTATAGTCTGGCGGGACGTTTGCAGCAACGTGATGCCCGCCGTCGGCTTCGGTGGCACCGACAACTCCGGCATCGGGACGACAACCGACAGCGCGGGACGCATATACATTCGCACAGACCGCCGTGGTCGGGCCTTACAGGGCGGCAAACAGGGCGGGTGGCGGTTCATACACCGGGGAGACCCGAACGCCCTGCGGACGTTTGTGCGGGATGCCGTCGAGGATTCCAAGATGGAGTTTGAGGGGCTGCTCGGCCAGTGGCGGCAGTCGATGGACAAGATCGTCGGCAACGCGACAGACGCCATCGCCGCGGTGAGCAAGGCCGAACGCCTCACGGCTGACGATCTCGCCAAGGTCTTGGTCGGTTACGGTGAGGAGAGGGCCGAGAGCGGGGAGCGTTGGGCCGACTCGGTGTTGGGCATCGCCAACGCCTTCACGCGGGCCGCTATAGGCTACACAGACCCAGAGGAGCGGTACGCGATCCAGGTGGCGGGAAGGCAAGCCCTGGTGCATCTCAATTGAGGAACGGACAGAGCATAGCGCAGGGCGGTGAGGCGATGGTATTCCTCGCGTCGATGCGAGGCCAGTACATCGTCTCCCAGGCGTTGCATTACGGGATCGAGGCATTGACGGCGGTGGAGCCGGGAACGATGCAGGAGAAGAGCAACATCAGCGACATGGAGTTCCTCCGCGACAGCCTGTTCAATTTGTACCCGCTGCTCCGCGAGGGCTAGGTCGAAAGTAGTTGTTGGTGGTATAATAACCATCTGCCACCAGCGGCAGGGTCAGCGGTGCTGGGCATCACCTTAAACTGCCCAGTCTGAAATCGAAGGGAGGTGAGAATATGCCGAGAGGACGGTGGGGGACGGTAGGCGAGGCTGCGCTGCATTACGGCGTGACCCGTCAACGGATCAACCAGTTGATCGCGAAGGGCGGGTTCGCCGGGGCGAGGCTAGTCGATATGCCACGCGGCGCGGTCTGGTATCTGCCATTCCCGTTTGCGAGGACAGAGTTGAGGAATGGACGGCCTCCGAAGGCCGAGAAGGGGAAACGATGAGGCTATCAGATGTGCAGCATACGGTGGACTTGAGCCTGGAGGAATTGGTCGATGAGTTGGTCGCGGCCCGTGCGACCCTCGCGGCCCAGCAACAGGCGGTGTGGTATCTCGAGAAGGCCGCGATCGAGGGCATGAAGGAGCGCGGGGCGACGGTGGTCAAGACCGACGCGGGCGAGGCTACCCTGCGAACGCCGGTGTCCTACGACTACGGCAAACTCGCACAACTGCGCGAGATCACCTGCCCCGGTGATCTGGTGGGCTATACGCCGGAGCGCGAGGTCGTGAAGGTCGAACGCGAGCGGTGGAACATGACCCAGGGCAAGACCCTGGCGAAACTGTCGAGCCAGCACCGGGCGATTATCGAGGACGCGAAGATTTACGGCGACCCGCAGATCAAGTTCAAAGAGAGGAAGGGCGACAGATGATGCAACCGATCGAGACACAGGCGACGATTCTGAGCGTCGAGGACGACGCGAAATGGAAGTATTCCATAGAGGCTGACATTCCAGCGTTCGACGGCGACAGGTCGTACCGATACCTCGCATGGGCGAAGCGGCAAGGCCCACCGCCCCAGCAAGGCGCGACGGTGATGGCGACGTTTGAACCGTACCAACGGGCGAAGTATTACGTGCAGCGGGGCGACATCGAAGACGGCCCCGTCGACGGAACCGAGAAACACTATCAGATCACCTGGAACATGACCGCGTCCCGACCGATAGAGGCCAGTAACGGGGCAGGGGTGGTAGATAGTACCGGAACGGCGCAAGAAACGCCTGTACGGTCAACCTCGGACGCCGTAACTGCCCCAGGGACGACGTATCTGGCGGCTCCCACTACTGATGAACGGCTAGCGAAGGAAATTGCGAAGTTCCGCAGAGAGATCGAAGGCGTCAATGATCGCAAGGCCGTTTCGGACATTCTCGCGATGGTCGAGCCTGGGACGTACACGGTCGACGGATTGATCGAGGACGCGGAGAAACTGGCGGCGTGGTATAACTCGCGGATGGCTGCGAGGTGCGGGTCTCCGCTGGTGGAGGCGGCACAGGAAGCGGGCGCGGTCGTGACCGAGGTCTACGATCTGAATAGCAACGAGACCGATGGAGTCCCGGCGATCATCAACCGGCCCGCCCTCGCGGACTGGGTCGCCGAACAGGGATGGCAGAAGGAGAAGATCGCGGGCGTCCTACAGGATGCCGGGTATGCGTCCTCGGCGGCGTATCTTGAAGAACCTGGAAACACGGTGCAGGGGCTGGCATCGTTGTTGAACGAACGACTCGGTTGGTGATCAGCCCGCTGCACTGTTCGGAGGCATACTGCGACACGCACGACTACCAGATCAACATGTCTGGTATCTGTCTGCGGCAGGATGCTCTCCGGCGGTCGCAGAATATGCCCCGGTCAAGTTCTCACGACGAGGACTTGGCTGGGGCTATTTTGCGTTTAGGGGATATTCTGGAGAGGATGGAGAGGCGACAGCCCAACTGGTCGCCGCCCCAGCCTGCACCGGAGCAACGACGACAATCTAAGAACAGGACGGGAGGGACGCCGTTATGACGATGGAGAGGCTAACCGTCCCGGTGCTGGAGGCACTCGGGACGTCGTACATTGTGCGATGGGACGAGGGCGTTGAGATACGCCTCGACAGGATATATGAGCATCGAGATTATCAGGTGGACGCAGAGGTCACGATCAGCGACGACCAGGAACTGTCGCCCCATCTCCTGGGGCCGGTCCGGACCTCGATCACCAAGACCTGGAGGTCAGTGATCGCCGATCTCGACAACGTGTCGGAGCGGGGCGACTGGCGGCAACGTCTGACGCAGGCATCGATCCTGGTGCTGGAGAGATACCGGGCCGGGGTGCCGATCGTGGCCCTGGGAGCTATGCAGCCACCGGAGGCGATTGCCGAGGTCTTGCCGGGTATCGTGTGGGAGGGACTCCCGACGTTGGTGTATGGTGCAGGCGGGATCGGCAAGTCGCAGATGGCTCTGGCGTTTGCGTCGGCATTGCATACCGGCACCGAGGTCGGTGGCCGGCAGGCGCGGCAGGGGAACGTGTTGTTCTTGGATTGGGAGACGAGCGACCGGATGACATGGCACAGGAACCGGGGACTGCTCCGAGCGCGTGACATCGAACCGGGCGACTGGCCTGATCCCGACTATCCCGACGCAGGCCGGACGGGGATGGTCTTCTACCGCTTCATGTCTGGCCCGATTTGGGACTCGGTCGAGTTCCTCAAGGCCGAGATCGCCCGCATGGGAATCAAGACGGTCGTGATCGACTCGGCAGGCCCAGCCTGCGGCGGGGAGCCTGAGTCGGCTGCACCGACGCTTAAATTCTTCGATTCGTTGCGGGACATGTCAGACCCGTCCGATCCGGTGCAGACGATCATCCTCGCCCACGTTACACATGAGGCGCGGAAGGGCGGCAAATCCAGCCCGTTCGGTTCCGTGTACTGGATCAACCTGCCCAGGAACGTCTTTGAACTTGCTGTATCAGCCGGACAGCGACAGAATCACTCCGACTATGCGCTACACCACCGCAAATCAAATACAGGCTCTCTCCGGCCTCCTCTGGGCTTCCGGCTTACGTGGGGCGACGACGGTTGCACGATCGACGACCTCGACATCCGGCAGAACTCCAAACTGGTCGCGACGTTGCCACTCGGCGAACGGGTCGGGATCGCGATCGGCGAGCATGGGGCGATGTCCACCGCCGACCTCGCGGAGCTACTCGACGCCCCGACCCGCAGCCTATCGGCGACCCTGTCGGGCGACGACCGATTCGTCAGCAAGAACGGCGCGTGGGAGACCACCGAGCCGCTGGGGGTGGACTGATGCAGAACTCAGCCCAGGCGAGGTTCGATTTCGACATTGACGAGGGCGAGATGGAGAAGAAGTTCTGGCAGTTCCATTCCGATCATCCAGAGGTATACCGGACGTTGGTGCGTTTCGCCCGCGAGTGGCGGGAGCGGCGCGGGCCGGATGCCGTCTGCGGGATCGGTGCGCTGTACGAACGAGCGCGGTGGGAGATGTGGTTTGAGTCCCTCGGCGATACGCCGCCGCCGAAACTGTCCAACAATCACCGGGCGTTCTACGCTCGATTGTTGATGGCTCGACGGCCCGATCTGGCGGGAATCTTCAGATTGAAGCGGCAACGAGTCCAGGCGACGTTCGGCCCAGACAACGAGACCCTGGAGCCGGATGAGTACATATCGTGATGTTAATCCTTAACATTTTGGATGTTAACCTTAACACGACAGCTACGGAGGGACGATGAAAGAACTGAATATCGGCGACATGGTAGAGATGAATGGCGATTGTGAGTGCAGCCCCGAACCGATGCCAGTGCTGCAACGGCTGCGGCGTGAACCGGAGCCGATTTGGTACGACAGCCGAGACTGCTATCACAAGCCCAATACCGTGAAACGTGTGTTCCGCGACGGACGGAGCGCATGGGTCAGGAACCGGTACGGCTATTCCCGGCGCATCCACGCCAGAGACCTGCGTTAACAGCGAACGTGTTAACGGTTACTCTTAAGAACTCTTAAGAGTTAACTGTTAACTCTTCCCCCTAGCCCCCCCTAAAGGGGGGCGTAGGGGGGAGTAAGAGTATATAAAGAAAAAAAAGAGAGGTGATCGGTGGATATCACTCGGAGGATGATCAACCTGAGTTGGGTAAGCCTTCTGCATGGGGTCGAGTGCGGTATGGGCGACATACTGAGCCTCAAGGCCGACTTTGCTGCCGTCCTCGATGAACGGCAACAAAAAGTATTAACACTCCGGTGGGGTCTGGAGACTGGTATGCCGCAGACTCTGGACGTGGTAGGGCCACAGTTAGGAGTCACACGGGAACGCATCCGACAGATCGAGGCAAGGGCCATCCGTAAACTGAAAGCCGAGAAGAAACGGAAGGAGAACGATGGAAACGCTAACGGTTGAATTCCAGCCTGATCGCAGGCTGTCAAAGAACGGTCTGCGGAAGGGTCATTGGAGAACGACGCAGCCCTTGATCAAGCAGGCCAGGGAGGACGCATATATCCTGGGGCTGATCGAGGCCGAGGATGGATGGCAGACACCGGATCGGTGCAGGGTATCGGTGAAGCAGTATTGGTGCGGTAAGCCGTTCGATTGGGACGGCCTCGCGACCCTGTGCGGCCCCGTGATCGACGGGCTAGTGGATGCAGGGGCCATGCCGGTCGAGGATGACCCCAGTCATATATTGGAATACACTATGACCGCGGAACGGGTCGCCACTCGCGCTGAAAGCCGGGTCGCGGTCACCGTCACGCCGGTCAGCGAATAGGAGGCGCAGTCATGCAGAAAACTCCGCGAGGGCCGTATTACACGCAAGACCCTGAATGGTACGATGCCCGCCGGGAGTGCATCCTCCAGGCCCGCCGGGAGGGGTTGACCCTCAAGAGGATCGGCGACACCTGGGGAATAACACCTGAGCGAGTGAGGCAGATTATCATGAAAGAACTCAGGAGGTGCAGCCGTGATACGTGAGGTTGTGCAGTGTGAAGAATGCGGGGTCGGTGGACTCGATCCCGTGGAGGACATATGCGGCGATTGGATCGGCACCGAGGACAACGGTTACAAATGCCCTGACAAACTCTGCCGCGCTTGTCGGGGCGATGACGATCTGACCGAGGAGGAGGAGTGGACTCATGCAGATACGTGATCGGATCAAGGAACTGCGACGAGTCCCGGCATCGGAGCTATTGCCCAACCCGAAGAACTGGCGCATCCATCCTATAGCGCAGCAGGATGCCCTTAGAGGCGTGCTGGCCGAGGTCGGGTATGCCGACGCCCTGATCGCCCGCGAGACGCCGGAGGGGCTGATGCTGGTCGACGGTCATCTGCGGGCCGAGACCACGCCCGACGCAACCGTCCCGGTGCTGGTGCTAGACATCGACGAGGCCGAGTCAGACCTGATGCTGGCGACGCTCGACCCGCTGGCGGCGATGGCGGGCCGGGACGAGGAGCGGCTCACGGAGTTGTTGTCGACGGTGTCGTCTGATAATGACACGGTGAACGCCCTCCTCGAGACCCTGGCGAACGGGTACGAGCCGCTGACGTTGTTGGAGCCTGACCCGCCGGACGAGGGCTTCGACGTTGACGACGCGCTGGACGATGTCGAGGAAGACGATTACGAGCCGACGGTACAGCGGGGCGAGGTCTGGAGTCTGGGGCGGCACCGCCTCATGTGCGGGGATTCTACTGACGGCGAGGCTGTTGGATTGTTGATGGCGGGAGAGAATTTTCAATGCCTGCTTACTTCTCCGCCTTACAACGTGGATGTGGTTTACGGTGTTCACGACGACAAGCGTACATCTTGGGATGAATATGGAGGGTGGCTTAGAAATGTGATTGCTGCGTGGGTGCAGCAGATGGATATTGGAGGGGCTTGGGTATGGAATATTGGGGTGTCGCCGTCTACGTTCCCATTTCAACAGGGAGTGCTGTTGGCTGAGTTTCTTGAATTTGAACGGCAGCTAATTTGGAGGAAAGTGGGCGTCCCAGTACCTTCCTCATACCATATGAACAACAGCCTCTTGGCTCGGCACTTCACACCCAACTATACCCACGAACTGATGCTGATATTTAGCCGTCAGGGGTTCATCCCATCACAGAAGACTACCCGTACTGGGCTATTGGAGAACGATGTTTTTGAGGTGCATCAAACAAACGCAGGGAGGGAGTTAGATACTGGCAGGAGCAAAGCGGGCACACAAAGTAATTTGGACGCGAGAAAACATAAGGCGCATCCAGCGAACTTCCCCATATTGATACCTCAGTCATTCATGGAGTACCTATCAGCACAGGACGAATTAACGGTTGACCCCTTCGTCGGCTCCGGCACAACCATCATGGCAGCCGAGCGTCTGGGTCGTCGGTGCTATGCGATGGAGATTGAACCGAGGTATTGCGACGTCGCGATCAAGCGGTGGGAAGATTACACGGGACAGAAGGCGGTGAAGGTCTGATGGCAAAACGCAAGCAGCCGGGGCTCTACCCGACGCCTCAGAAGCGGGCCGAGTGGGAGCTTCGCCGGTATCAGATGCTGGAGTTGTACAAAGGGGGCGCGACTGAGAAGCAGATCGGGGAAACCCTGGGCGTCGACAAGTCCCAGGTGCATCGGTCGATCAAGCGCGTCCTCAACGACCTCGCGGAGAAGTACTCCGGCATGGCCGACCAGATGCGCGGCCTGCAAATGGAGCGGTACACGACCCTCCTGGCCCGGTGGTGGCCCCAGGCTCTGGCCGGCGACGAGGCCGCGTCGAACATGGTGCTGAAGATCATGCACCGGATCAGCGAGATCAACGGCGTGATTCCCAAGGAACCGTTGATCACCATCGACCAGCGGGCGATCAACCTGACCCAGGGCGAGGTCACATTCAGTATCGAGGCAGCAAGTGGCAACTACCTCAACGGCAACGGCCCCGACGGTGACGTACAGACGGCCCAGTCTTTACCCGAAGCAGCAGGCGGCGATCTTCTCGGCTGACCGCTACGGGATCATCGAGGGGTCGACGAAGTGCGGCAAGACGGTCGCCTGCATCGCGTGGATTCTGGAGCGTGCGATGGGCGGGTTGCGCGGCCAGGCGTATTGGTGGGTCTCGCCGGTCTATCCCCAGGCGAAGATCGCCTATCGGCGGCTCAAGCGCGGCCTGGAC
>Ga0208029_1000372_pt1 | contig 29830 bp, 28 predicted proteins | sample MalvireepMed_s12_FD_184242 | JGI IMG/M metagenome (GOLD analysis project Ga0208029, IMG submission 184242) | Marine viral communities from the Global Malaspina Expedition - Malaspina viral metaG DeepMed_s12 (SPAdes) (version 2) | ecosystem: Environmental > Aquatic > Marine > Oceanic | place... | reverse complement strand
GGCTATTCCCAGAAGCAGTTAAATGAATTTGCACGGAAGCTGAATGAACGACCGAGGAAAACACTCGACTACCTGACACCTGTGGAGAAGCTACAAAGTATATTTGCGTTGACCGGTTGAACTCACCACCACCTTCTTTGAAGAGTGAAGCGCCCTCGCCTGTTGCCACTACCTCTCCAACGGCATCCCATCCAAGTACTTTGATCTGGCCTGGTTCCGGCTCCGCCCGCTGGCGTACCTTGAAGTCAACAGGGTTCATGCCGATGGCTTTGACTCTGACCAGCAGGTCCCGGCCTTTTGCGACGGGACGTTCCATCTCAACATTTTGCAGCGCATCAGGGTTTTCGATAGGAAGAGATTCCCGATATCCAACAGCTTTCATTATCTGTCTCCGCAATGACTTTCGAGTAGCGCACAGTATGGTCGCCGTTTACACTCGGATAAACGGGAAAATTTGTTAAACATATTCAAAGAATTTTTGAAAATGAGTCTTGATGATCTGATCGTGGTTTTGAGGGTCGCTGAATTCCGCAACATTACCGCTGCCGCCACCAGTCTTGATATGCGAGCTGCCACAGCCAGCGCCGCAGTAAAGCGCGTAGAACAGGAGCTGGGTGTAGAGTTATTCGTACGCTCCACGCGAAGGTTGCGGTTGTCTGCCGCCGGCGAGAAATACTTGCCTTACTGCAAGCAAGCGATTGACTTGTTGAGCCAGGCGCAACAGAACCTTCGATCTGAAGTTGACTCTGTAACAGGCGAAATCCGGCTTTCGGTTTCATCCGATCTTGGTCGTAACCGCGTTGTGCCCTGGATCGACGAATTGATGGCAACGCATCCAGGTTTGAACCTCAGAGTTCAGATTACTGACACCAACGTGGACTTTTACCGGGATTCGGTCGACATGGCGCTTCGCTACGGCGCGCCCAGTGACACCAACCTGTATGGCTTCAAAATTTGCGATGTGCCGAGCCTGCTTTGCGCATCTCCTGATTACCTGTCGCGTCATGGTCGCCCCATTCATCCTGATGACCTTGAGAACCACAACGGGCTGTTCTATCAGTTGCAGGACATCCCATTTGACCTCTGGACGTTCAAACGCGGAGACGAGGAATATCGAGTCAAAATGACGGGCGATCGCGCCTCAAACGATGGCGATCTGGTTCGCCGGTGGTGCGTCGCTGGTCGCGGTCTTGCGATAAAATCGTGTCTTGATATGTCGGATGATCTGCTTGCAGGCCGTGTCACCACAATCATGCCGGACTATGCGCCGCCGGTATCCGAGCTGTGGCTGATTTGTCCTACCCGACAGTCAATAACGCCGGCAATGAGGTTGTTGAGGGATGACCTGCGTGCAAAAGTAGGCGAACTGATGAATGCAATGATTGCCGGAGGCTTTTTTCCTCCGGATCGCTTGTCCGGAGGAAAAAAAGACGCCTGAAAAACAGCGGGTGCGTTATTGATGATAAGAAATTCTCATTAACGTGCAGTACACCACTGGCAGCACCACTAACGTCAATACCGTTGCAACACCCAAACCGAACACGATAACCAGCGCCATGCTCGCGAAGAAGGCATCGCTGAACAGAGGAATCATTCCCAACATGGTGGTTACGGCCGCCATAAGCACAGGTCGTACCCGGCTTACCGCGGCCTCAACCACCGCAGTGAATGCATCATCCTGCTGTTCTAACTGAATATTGATCTCCTCAACCAGCACAATGGCATTCTTCAGTACCATACCGATCAGACTCAGAGTCCCGAGCAGCGCCATGAATGTAAAAGGCGCGCCGAGCAATACCAGTCCACCAATGATTCCAATCATCATGAGAGGAACAATCATCCAGATAGACAGAGCCTGTCGGAAGCTACCGAACAACAGCATCGAAATAATGAACATCCCCAGCAGTCCAAGAGGCAGCGAGGAGAAAAGCGAAGTCTGAGCTTCGGATGAGGTCTCGTACTCTCCACCCCACTCAATCGAATAGCCGTGGGGAAGCTCCAGCGCGTCGACCTGCGGGCGGATCCTCTCCAGCACACTCGCCGCCGTCTCCCCCGACAAAGGCATGGGTTCGGCATAAACCGCCAACATCCGCTCCCTGTTTCTGCGTTTTATCAACGGATCCCGCAGTTCCGTATTGATGGCATTGATGACGTTGCCCGCGCTGACATAGCGGCCCTGCTCTTCACTCCAGACATTGATCGAGGTAAGGTTTTCGATGTCAAAACGCTGCTCCTCTCTTGACCGCATAATGATCGGAATGAGGTCGCTCCCCTCACGGTACACTCCAACCTGCTGCCCCTGATTATTCAGCAACAACGCCTGGTGCAGTGATTCGCGAGATACGCCAAGGCGCCGGGCCTGTTCTTCGAGGAACTCCGGTACGATCACGGCTTCCCGATTACCCCAGGACAAGCGCACGCTGTCGGCCAGAGGTTCATTTTCAAAAATTGCCTGCACGCGCACACCGATTTTCCGGAGTTCTTCGGGATCTTCTCCAAAGATACGAGCTTCAAGACTGGCTTTGGCTGAGGGCCCCACCTGCAAAGCCTGCACTTTGTAATGCACGTTCGGGAAGTCTGTACGCAGTTGCTCAATGACTTCCTCCATACGGGCCTCTCTCGACGCCTTATCCCGGGTCTCTACGATCAATTGGCCAAAACTGGCGTATCGCTGCTCCGGTGAATACGTCAACGTAAAACGCTGGGCTCCGCCACCGGTGACACTGGTCACCTGAACGACCTGGTCCATGTCATTCACGCGCGATTCCAGCCGCTTTACGGTCTCTTCGGTTTGCAAGATGTCGGCGCCCTCGGGCAACCAAAGGTCAACAAAGAAGAGTGGCGTTGTGGCATTCGGGAAGAAAGCATTCTTAACCTGTCCCGAGAACGATAGAACCCCAGCCAGAAGCGCGATCGCAAGTGTTAATGTCACGAAGCGATAATGAATCGCGTAGGTCAGCAGGCGGCGGAAGACGACGAAAACAATTCCCTTATAGGGGTCGTTATCGGATGACTGCCCGACACTCTCGAGCTTGTCGGGATAGAACATATCAAAGAAAAACGGGGTCAGAGTGAGTGCCGTCAGCCAGCTCAGGAAAAGCGAGTAGCACAGAACCCAGAACAGGGAGCCAATGAATTCTCCGGTGGTGTCTGGTGAAAGGCCGATAGGAGCAAAGGCCGTAATGGCAATCACGGTAGCGCCGAGCAGCGGGTACCGGTTCTGCGAGACCACTTCTTTGGCTGCCTGCCTTTTGGACTTGCCCTTGGAAAGGCCAATCATCATGCCCTCGGTGACGACGATGGCATTATCGACCAGCATCCCCAGCGCAATGATCAGCGCACCCAATGAAATCTTCTGGAGCTGAATACCGTGTATTGCCATAAGCACGAATGTACCCATGATGGTAATCAGCAGGATCAGCCCCATGAGCAGGCCACTTCGCAGCCCCATGAACAGCAAAAGCACAATAATGACAATGCCCACCGCCTGAGCAAGGTTCATGAGAAAAGCAGATACTGCCTCCTCGACTACTTCAGGCTGGTTATACACTGTGTTCAGTGTCATGCCGATGGGTTGCTGTTTTTCCAGGCGTTTCAAAGCCTCATTGAGACTCTCACCTACATCAACAACGTTGGTGCCCTCTGCAAATGACACGCCGATGGTCAAAGCAGGCAATCCGTCAGAGTGGTAAAGCAAGGCGGGTGAGTCATTGGTCACCCTGCGAACTTCGGCCAGATCGCTGAGCCGGATAATACCCGAATCAGCGCTTCCAACTGCCAGTTGCTCAAGTGCCTGAACGGAATCAAGCTGACCGGTTGGCTGAACGGATAACGACAGCCCTTCACTGCGCAGGTGGCCAGCGTTGCCCACCGTATTCTGCGCATTCAGAAGGCTTGCCAGGTATTCTGGCGAGATGCCAAGAGCACGCATACGGTCACGGTCCAGTGACACGATCATCTGCTCGTCGACACGACCACCGATACTGACTTTTGCGACGCCCTCCAACAATCGCAGTTCTCGCTGAATGAGATCCGCATGGTCACCAAGATCTTTCAGCGAGTAGCCGTCACCACGCAACGTGAGCAGCAGGCCGAAGACATCGCCAAAGTCATCGTTCACGATGGACGTGTTCACGCCTGGTGGCAGACCAGGCTGGGCATCATTAATCTTTCGCCGAAGGATATCCCAATACTGGTCTAACTCCCCTTCTCTGACCGTCTTCTTGAGTTGGACAGTAATCTGCGACAAGCCGTCCGAGTTCACCGAAGTAATGTCATCGATGCCCGGCATCTGCTGGATCGCTTTTTCCAGAGGCAGCGTAACCTCCTCCTCGACTTCAAGAGGCGTTGCTCCGGGATATTGGGTGGTCACCAAGGCGGAACGTAACGTGAACTCCGGGAATTCAAGCTGGCCAAGACCCAGAAACGCGAACATGCCCCCAACCCCAAGCAACAGCGTGACCATCCAGCTGATGGACTTCCGATCAAGAAAATAATCGACCATCTCAGAGCCCGCCCTCTTTTTCCCAGGGACGGACCGAACGATCCCTGTTCATCCGGTGAGCGCCGGCAACCACGATTCTGTCGCCCGGGCTGAGCTCTCCCCGAACAAGCACGCCATCGTTCATTTTCTTACCCGGCTCGACATCCACCGGCTCGACGCTGCCCGTGTTATCGCCATTCTCACCATCGGCAGCAGCCACGTATCGCCAAACCACGCTAGTGCCGGGTTCTGCGTCAGGTGTTACAAGCGCCGCGGTTGGTATCAGCCACGACGGGGCGCTCTCTCCAGCCAATGTGCCGTAATCAAGCAGAACGGTCGCGCTCATCCCCGAAAGCACTGTGATGTCCTCGGGTTCAGGGAGCGTTACGGTAACCTCATAACTGAGCGACCCCTGAGAGGCATTGCTGTCATGCTCTTTGTAGCTCGCGGCGTAGCGTTTATCGGGAAGCTCGGGAAACTGTACCCACGCGATAGTGTTGCCATTGGCGCGAACGTTCCTGGATCTCTGTGGTTGAAGGCGGCGGACCTGTTGTTCAGGCATCTGGAACGAGACGTCGATAGAGCCGGGCCGTTGCAGTTCGGCAATGGCCTGCTGCGCTGATACAACCTGAAAGACATCCACCGGCACCCGTGAAATGACGCCATCAAATGGCGCTTTGAGAACGGTATAGGAAAGTTGGTCCTCCGCGCTGGCCAGTTGCGCTCTGGCAGAGAGGTACTCGGCCTCGGCCTCATCGAAACGGGCCTGACTGATGGCCTGGCGCTCCAACGATATTCGCATTCGCTCGAAGGTGGCCTGTGCCAGATTGAAATTTGACCGGGCGTTTTCCAGGCGGGTTCTTGCGTCCCGATCGTCCAGGCGGGCAACGACCTCCCCTTTTTCCACAGTGTCGCCTGCTTTAACGGCCAGCTCCGTCAGCTCTCCTCCCACTCTGAAAGAGAGTTCTGAATGGTCAGACGCCGAGACTCTGCCCGGATACTGATTGAGCGTGCCTGACTGCGCCTGCTCCAGCGTCATGAGCTTTACCGGGTAGACAGTTTGCTGTGTCAGAGGGGGCGCCTCCGCCGAACATCCCATCACCAGGAGGCTCGAAAGCATTGCAAGCGCTTGTAGGCCTCTCAAGGGCATGGAGGTACTGACCATCTTGAATTTCATAACGCGTCACTCTCCAGAAAAAATTAGGTATTCCGACGATCGGCAACCGCATCCCAAGCCATATTAAACGCTAATTCGATATGCTCATCGGTACCTTCGAACGACCCTTGCAGGCATCGTTGAACGAGGTGGTAAATCGGGCGGAACATAAACGTTTCGAGAAGTGGAAAAGGTACCGGTTTGATCAGCCCGGATTGCTTTCCCTGATCAACTGCATTCAAAAGATTTGCGGCTCGGCTTTCGTTTCGTGCCTGGATCTCGGGAGTCATCCAAGCAGAATGCGTGAACGTCTCGTGGTAGCGGAATAGTTCCGGACGCTCAAGGCCGATCCGGAACAGTGTGTGCCACTGGCGTCGCAGTCCTTCACGCAGATCTTTCCCGCGAGAAAAACTGTCCAGCGCCGCATCAATGACCTGATCGCTGACGTAATAAAATGTCGCCAATAAAAGCTGTTCTTTATCTTCGTAATAGATGTACAGCGTGGCTGGTGACAAACCCGCAGCCTTGGCTATCTTGCCAACCGAGGTTGCTGAAAAACCGTGATCTGCTACTTCCCTCACGGTAGCTTCCAGGAAGGCTATTCGTTTCGAGTCGTCTCTTTGCCGCATTTGTCTGCTCAACGCTTCAAATTGGTCGGCCTAAAATAAATGAACGTTCACTTATTTTCAAACCGAAAATATAGGCGTATACCGAAGTAGGTGCCCTACTGAAGACTAAATTCCTGATCTTGCAACCTGGGGAATTGGCGCCGCGTTTGCCATCGGCTGGACACCCTGTATAGGCCCCATACTCGGGGCCATATTGGCGCTCAGCTCCACGCATGCCAATGCTGAGGCGGGCATGCTGTATCTGGCGGCGTATTCGTTGGGGTTGGCTCTTCCTTTTCTCGGAACCGCCCTGTTTATTGAACACTTTCGGCAACGAGTACGCTGGCTCAGTCGCTGGAGTAGACTGCTGAGAGCGCTTGCTGGCTTGGTGCTCGTTGTAATGGGAGTAATGGTGCTCACCGGTCGGATGACACTCTTTGCGTCGTGGATGTTGTCGACGTTTCCGGTTCTCGGAAGGCTTGGTTGAGCTTCCTACAGCCAAACTACAGGGAACGGTCCATGGCTTCATGCTCAAATACTGCGTATAAACAGGTTTCATGAACAAATGGGGCCGCTATTTCGTTAACTAATGGCTTTGCATTGCCGAACCATTGAAGCGGCTCATTGTTCTTCAGGACTGAATTAAAAACCGGTTCGCAGTGGAGGATCTTGAACGTTCGCTTTTGTTTAGCAGCGGACTGATCGAGGCGTCCGGTTGAGGCCGCAGTCCTGCGAGGTCATTGTAGTGGTCAATAAAAAATGGACAGACCACACGAATCACTGTTGAATGCATGAAAGATAACCCTAAGGACCTACATGAGCATAAAGCCTTCCAAGCTATCTCAGCATTTATGGAAGCGTATCCAGGCGGACAAGTTGAGCACGCTAACTAGTTGACGCTGGATGCAATGGCTCTGAGTTCATTCTCCGAGCAAAAACCTTAGAAAGAACCCAAATAACGATAGCATGCTAACATTTGGCCAGAAGCGGACAGACTCGGGAAAAGGAATCACCCCCAGTGGCACAGCTGGAACTGGGGGTATTTTTGGGGGCACAAAGTCAAAAAAAGAAATTTATATAGCTTATATTTCAATACGTTAAATATAAATTCGATACCTGCCGGGGGCACCACCTTCCCTGCGCCACAATCAAACCCCAACCACCTTCTTCCGGTCCACAATCTGCCCGTCCCGCACAATAAACTCATAATGCGCGGTTTGAACAATCGATTGCACCCGCTTGGGCGTAAACAGCCCCCAACATGTGGCACCCGGGTTTCTTACTGACCAGTACTGGATCCCTTCGGAACCGGCTGAACGAAGCTGTGCACCGAGTGCGCGGGCGGCGGAATAATCCTCAGGGTGATAAATGTCGCTGGATTCCGGCAACACCGTTGCGTCGTGAATATCTTCGCCAGCAAAGGTGCAGGCCAGCCCCCGGAACATCAACCGATCGAACTTCAGACCTTCAATGTTGGCCAGGTACCGGCCCTGATGGTACTGCACTTCCGAAAGCGCGGTCTCAATGGTATCGGCGATGTACAGCATACCGAAATCACCGGTGCTGAACCGGCTTCCCTCCGGTGCAACGTGGGTAAAGGGGGCTGCGGCATAGTGGCAACCGGGAATACCCCAGGGGATTTCGTTCAGGTCGATGTAATTCAGGCTGCCGACTTCCTGCCGGAGCCTGGGGTTGGTCAGTGCCTGCAGGTCGAACAAGTCCTGAAACTCGTCCGAATCCGCTACATCGTTAAAAATGTCGATGGGTGGCAGCCGGGTGTTGATCAGGCGAAAGCCCTTGGTTTTTGGCAGGGTGATGGCGGGTAACTGCGGCACCATTACCAAAGACCGCCCCGCAGCGCATCAATGCGCCGGAAGGTTTCGTACAAGGCCGCGAAATCACCACTTTCGATCACCTCCAGCGGAGCCCTGCCATGGAAATACGGATTGTGATTACGCTTGTGCATGAAGCCGTACACGTTGTCCGGGTTCTCGAACACAATGCGCAGGGCTTGGTGCATATTCAGCAGGTAACTGATCCGGGTAAGCTGGTCTCGGTCCAGGCGGGCACTGTCCGGATCATTCCGGTATTTATAGAAGGTGGCTTTGGGCAGGCGGAGAATGGCCTGCATCTGGTCGGCATTGCATCCCCATTTCTCAAGAATATTGAACGCCGCCTTAAGGCCGCTGACTCCCATCTTGCGGGCTTCAGCGGGCGATTTCTTCTCTGCCAGTGCACTCATGGCCGACCTCCTGTAACCAATTCGGCTTCACGCCTGATATTCCCATTCTAGACTCATGTTTAGAATAAGTCTAAAACGGGAATCGCGTGAGAATTCCGCGTACAGTAAGCCTGCTGCGGCCCGGTGTTCAATCTGGCCGCAACCGACTACTCTTCGTAGATCATCTTCCGCGTCATGCCGCCATCCACCACAAAATTCTGCCCTGTGATAAATGACGCCTCCGGCGAGATCAGGTAGGCAACCATGGCGGCAATATCCTCCGGGGTGCCCACGCGGCCTGCGGGATGTTGCTGGTGATCTGACGCTGACAGTGGCTCCGGTTTTTCAGTCCTTCCCTGCCAGCCACGGGTATCAATCCAGCCGGGGCTGATGCAGTTCGCACGAATATCCGGGCCAAGGCTAACCGCCAGTGCATGGGTCAGCGCAACCAGGCCACCCTTGGTTGCCGCGTAGGCCTCGGACTCCGGCTCGGACTGAAGCGCCCGGGTAGATGCCATATTAACGACGGCACCTTGAGCTTCCCGAAGATACGGAACCGCGTGTTTGGTCACCAGAAACGGCCCGGTCAGGTTCACGTCCAGGCGGCGCTGCCACTGTTCAAGGCTTAGCTCTTCTACCGGCCCGGTGTGGGGGTCAGCAATGCCGGCATTATTGATAACGGCGGTAAGGCCACCTGCCCAGTTCACGGTTTGCGATATTATTCGCTCGACATCCGGCTCGCTGGCCACATTGCCCCGGACAAAAAGAATGTCGTGTTCTGAACTGGCCACCAGTTGCTCGCCAGCAGTTTGGTCAGTGTCACAGAAGATCACCTTCCAGCCGGCCGAAGCCAGGTGCATCACAATGCCCCGGCCAATACCTTTTGCCCCGCCAGTTACCAGGGCCACGTTTTGTGTTGATTCCAAGTTCAGCTCCAACAGTTCCTGACCTTCACTCCACGGCCGGCGTTACCCCTGCCGGGCAGCAGCTCGTGCCGTTTCGGCACCAATGCCCGATGAAGCTCCGGTTATCAGCATGACCGGTTGATCTGTCATAAGTGCGCTCTCCTGTACTCTGGGCTTTAAAAATACGGCTATTTGATAATAACTGCAGTCTAACAGCTATTCTTCAAGGGGGTTTTGGCTGAAAACAACGGTGCCATCAGGTTAGAATGCGGCCTGATCCCGCCAACCGGAACCCCTCATGGCCCGCTTTGATGAAATTGGCACCGCAACCATTCCCGGCAACGGAACCCGTTTGCGTTTGCTGCAACGCAATGACGAATTCTCCATCAAGATTGCCGGTGCGCCCGGTGAGCTGATGAACAGCCGGTTGCACGGCTCGGAAGACGCTCTGGCCACCCTTGCCTGCGAACGTATCGCACACCTGCCCGAGCCCCGGGTGCTGATTGGTGGGCTAGGCATGGGCTTCACCCTGGCGGCGGCTCTGTCTTCACTGGGCGACAGCGCCCAGGTGACGGTGGCCGAACTGGTTCCGGAGGTTGAAGCATGGAATCGCGGGCCCTTGGGCGCCGCCGCAGGTTACCCGCTGAACGATGCACGAGCCAGGGTACACATTGGTGATGTGGCGGAATTGCTCAAAGAGGGTAACGGCAACTGGGACGCCATCCTGCTGGATGTGGACAACGGCCCGGAAGGCCTGACCCGCAAGGAAAACAACTGGATTTACTCGCCGGAAGGCATCGCCGCCGCCCAGAAATCCCTGAGCCCGGACGGCATCCTGGCCTATTGGTCCGCCGGTCCTGAACAGGCCTTCACAGAAAGGCTGCGCCGGGCCGGTTTCTCGGTAGAAGCGGTGGTAGTGCGCGCCCTGCGCCCGGGCAAAGGCGCAAGGCACACCATCTGGCTGGCCTGGTAGGCTTAAACGGCCCGGTCAGACCGGGCCGTGATCAATCGCCGACAACGCATCGTTCACCTGAAACACCTTGGCATTCACCACCGGCACTCCGAACCCTTTAAGGCGTGCCGAATGCATGTCCAGGTACTTCCGGGCGCTGGCCTCATCTTCGAACAGATAAATACCGCCCGCCTCCCTGGTTTCCGCATTCTCGGTCCAGATCTTCCAGATAAACCCGGGTTCTTTGGCAATGGATTCCGCCAGCTCTTTCATGGCATCGGCCATCTCCTGCCCGAACGGGCCATCAAAGGGAAAATCCACCTGCAACAATGTTTTCATCTCAGAATCTCCGTAACGGGGTCAGACCCCCGGTACACTTTGCCGCAGCAAATGTATTGGGGGTCTGACCCCGGTTGGTTATCGGCGGGCGGGGATGAACCAGAGGCACACCCGGGCCAGCCATCTCAGTATCAGCAACAAGGGTAACAGGATCAGGAACCAGCCGGGCACCTGTATCATCCACGGTGGCACACCGAGGACTTTTGCGGCCCCGGCAAACAGGTCGTTCAGTAATACCGGATGGCGCACGGCTACGTAGGCAAGTGCCGCCACGGCCGGCCACTTGGCATAGCCGATCATGGTTGATGCCATCTGCCCTGCCCTGGCCAAACGGGAGCCATAGGCAGCTGAGCGTGCGGTTACGGTAGTTGCCCGGGCGGTAGTGGCCGCTGCCCGACCGGCTTTGAGGAATTTTACCGCGCTGCCGATCACTACGGCATCCACAGCCGCCCAGCCAATGTCACTGACACTGATGGGCTGGTCGGTTCGGTAGCGGGACTCCAGGGTGCGAATGCCGCTGGTGAAAAACCGGGTAACGCCTTCGGTAATACGTTCGGTCCAGATCCATTCAATGCTGCCATCCGGCGCCACCACAAACTGGCCGGTGAAATCCTGCCCTTCCTTGTTGGCAAAGTTCACTGCATACCAGGCCCGCTGTTCGGGTGTAAGGGTTTCTCGAGTTCCGGCTACCCGGTTCAGCATTTCGATGGAACTGACCGGGTTGCGGTAGAAATGGATAACCGGTGGAATCAGGTATTCGCCGTGGGTTTTCAGGGCTTCCCGGAACTCCGGTTCTTCACCGAACAGTTCCAGTAATTGGCGTGTGTGTTCAGGATAAACCTGCAAGGCCGCCTGCGCCTTTAACAGCAGCAGGCGATCACTCCGATAATCCAGTAGCGTGGCCTGCACCGGCAGCGATTCTGAAAGTAGCTGCGAATCTGCCCCGAACACTTCCTGGGAATGCAGGCGCACCAGTCGTTCTTCAACCGGCTGTGGCTGCAGCCGAAGCGCCACCAACACGGCAACCACGAGCGCTATCACCGCCAGCCAGGGCCAGCTCCGGCGGCGATGGGTTCTGAACAGCGCGGGCTCCGACATTCGCCACTCCTGCTACCCTGAAAAGACTCAGTCTACACGGAAAGCTTCCACCATGGGTTCAATGCCCGGGAACATTCCGATGGCCAGCATGACCACGCACAGGATAACAAAGACAACGCCCGGGATGATCCAGCGGCCGATATGGCCCAGTTCCTTACCGCGCTCCTTACAGCCGATCAGCCCAAGGTTATCCAGCAGCACGGTCAGCGACCAGCCAAATACCGGATTCACCAGGGCAGACGAAAAAATCACGATGGCTGCAGACTCGGTGGTCTTGCCCTTGCGGGTCATCTGCATACCTGCCTCCAGCAATGGCAGGAATACGCCCACCATCAGCGCCACACTCAGCACCGGCGGCCATACCGCCAGGTCCATCGGGTAACCCAGCACCGCGGTAGCTGCACACAACAACCCGGTAAGTACCGCTCCCGCCGCAATGGGCCGCTTGGCAATGGCTGCGGGCACAATGTAAGTACCCCAGGATGACGCAATGTTACCGCCACCCAGCGCCGTTCCGACTACCTGGCGGGCCGAGGCAGAGACCATGGTATCGTCGATATCCATCACCACACGTTCGGTTTTCGGCGGGTAGTTCAGCTTCTGAAATACCTGGTGCCCCAGAAAATCCGGTGACCACATGGCAACCGCCAGCACCGCAAACGGAGCCACTGCCATAAAACTGTAGATATCCGGCAGGCCGAGCTGCCATCCGCTGGTTTCGCCCCACCAATAGGCCGGGTTCAGATTAGGAATGCCCGGTTCAGTCACAAACTCGAAGGGCGCGCCGAGTGCAAACGCCACCACGGCGGCAATCACAGACCCCAACGGAATCGCCAGCCAGCGCATTTTCACGTGCTCCAGCCATGCGTACATCACGATGGTAATCAGCACGACCACAAAGGCAATATGGCCTTTATCAAACCCTTCCGCCCAGGTGAACAGGCGGCCGATCTGGCTGGTAATTCCGATAAACCCGAGGTAGAGCAGCAGGCCGCCACATACGCCGTTGCTGGTAAGCCGGGCCAGAAGGCTGCCGCCCCGGGTTATACCCAGAATGAAGCCAAGCACGCCGATCATGATGCCCAGTGCCATGGGATGCCCACCGGATGCCACCACCAGCGGAATCATGGGAATCAACGGGCCGTGGGTGCCGGCCAGGTTACTCGTAGGGTTCAGGAAACCGGACACCAGAATAACGAACAGGAGCGCCGCGATGATCATTTCAAAGCGCACGTTCTCAGTCACGAATTCTTTGGACAGACCCAGCGGGCCGGCGAACGCGGCCACGATTGCGGCAACCATCACCACTTTGCCGATGGTCGCGGCCATGGCGGGCACCAGGTCTTCCCACTCGAAGCGGTAATCACGGAACGGCAGGTTTGGCCGCCACCGCCTCGGCGCCATCACCTGCAGTTCATGCTCCAGGTATTCCCGACGTGTTGCAAAGTGCGACCGGGGTTTTCGATCAGATAAATAGCTGTTGTTAGCGTTGTTGTCTGTCATAACCACTCGCGATTTGGAATTTTTATTAAGGCGCGGATACTAGAGAGACAGAAGCACACTAACCATTGGCTCTTTGGCTAAGGCTGGAGTTAAGATAGAGCTGTGCGACCGGAGGGTGTGACCACAAACGATGGATATACTTGAACAAAAGCGCCGTGTAATCACCACGGCCATCATCGCAGTGGTGCTCACCGGCATTGTGATTGCTGCGATTGTCGCCACCCCGCTGATCAACCAGCTGCATTCCCAGGCCTCCCGCTCGGCCGGCAATGTTGCCGACGCCAAAACCCAGAACATCCAGGCCATCCTGGACCAACATCAGGACCTGGCCCGCCAGACCGCCAGCGAGCGCCTGACGGGCGACAAACAGCCCCGCACCTTCAAACTGACTGACCCGGACGGTGCCTCGGTACTGGCGTTCATGAGACCCTTGGGCGATTACAACTGGGAAGTTCACATGAATTCCCAGGTCTCTGAGGTATACGCTCAAGTCACAAACGATATCAGGCGCTCCCTGTAACCGCCGATGCATGCACTGGTGTCCCAGACATCCGAGATCGCCAGATCCACCGAAGAACTGCGATTGGCCCACCAGGTGTTCGAACACACCCAGGAAGCCATAGCCATCTGCAAGACGGATTTCACCATTGTCCGGGCTAACCCGGCCTTTCTGGAGAGGGCCCAGACTAAAGCCAGGGAGCTGTCCGGGCGCAACATGATGGAGTTTCTTGATGCAGGCAACCAGGACCGGGATCCCGTCGGCGAACGCTTGCACCGCCAGCTGATCGCCGAGGGTGCCTGGCAGGGAGAGGTCTGGCTCAGGAACCCCAAAGGTGAGGTGTTCCCCAACCTGCTGACGGTGTCTGCGGTGCGTAACAATCAGGGTCAGATCAGCCAGTACATTCTGTACCTTCAGCGATATCAGCGAGCGGGTAAAAAACGAGAAACAGATGGCCCGGCTGGCACACTATGACCAGCTCACCGGCCTGCCCAATCGTGCCGCTCTGGAGAATTACCTGCAACAAGCCATAGAGCAGGCCCGTCGTTCCAATGGCCACTTTGCCCTGATGTTCCTGGACCTGGACAAGTTCAAGCCGGTTAACGACACCCACGGCCACCCGGTGGGTGACGAACTGCTACGGGTGGTGGCCAAGCGTCTGAAACACTGCATGCGTAGTGGCGATATCGTGGGCCGGACCGGCGGAGACGAATTTGTGGTGATTACCGGGCCCCTGAACGGCGACGACGGTGCCCGGCACATTGCAGAGAAAATGATTGCAACCCTGAATGAGGTATTCCAGATTCGGGGCCACACGATCGGTATTGGCGCTTCCGTCGGCATTGCCCTGTATCCGGATAACGGCATGACCGCCGAAGATCTCATGAGGGAAGCCGACGCCGCTATGTACCGGGTAAAAGCCGGTGGCCGGAACAACCTGGCCTACGCCTGACCGCCCTGCTCGTACTCCTGAACCAGCTGGTCAAGGAAGTACATACCAGCTGAGCTCAGGAAATACCGGCCAGCCCCGGAGCGGAACACCAGATTTCGCTTTTCCAGGTAATCCAGCGCTTCACTCAGGCCTTTCTCGAATCGAGCTGCCCGCAGAATGTCCTGGTACTCCTCATCGGCCGCAAGGTTGGCCAGGTCCTGCTCGTTCAGGCCGGCTTCCGGCCGCCCCAGGTAATCCAGGTCCCGCCCGCTACGGGCGAAGTAACGGCCAATCAGTAACAGCACCACCTGCACCCGGAAGGCATTCTCATCGTGCTCTTCGCTTTCATCGTCACTGCTTTCTTTCAGGAAGAAGAACGAGCCGGTTTCGTTGAACACCAGTTCGCTGCCCAGGTGTTCGTAGAAAGTGCGGAAATGCGAAAGATAATTGTATAGCAGGTTGTAGAGCGGATTGGCCCGCAGCTCGGAACGGTTGGCATCCCAGACATCCCGCACGATCACGCGGCCAGCCTGGAATTCCCGGTAGATGGCGGCACTGTGGGCCGGCAGGATCTGGTCGAAGCTGCTGGTTTGTGGTTCGTTCAGGTTGTTTTCTGCATCCCGGGTTTCCGCGAAATCAGGCATGGTCTGGCTCTTGCTCGGTGTGAGTCGTAGTGGTTTCGAGGCGGCGTTTTCGGTAAACAAACTGCTCGCTGTCGGGCGCCTGTTCCAGGGTTCGGAAACGATTGGTGGTCGTTACCTGCATCCCCTCGGGCGGTGCATTGACCAGCCGGTTCAACGCCGCCAGCAGGTCCGGAAAGCGATAGCCGGGAATAAAACCGTCCAGCCGGCCGTGGAGTTCCCGTACCAGGTCGGTCGTGGGCCGTAATTCCAGCGTTTCCAGCCACTGGTACAGCTGGTTGATGCGCTGAACGTCGATGCGGCTGTGGCGACCGCTGCCGTCCACTTCCTGAAGAACTGGCACCTCGGCTTTACGGCGCAGGTCGCTCAGGCGCAGGTCCAGTTCGCTGAACAACAGCTGGTAATAGCTGGAGGATTGGCCGAAGGCGTAGTGTTTCGGCCGCTGCTGCGCCCGCAAACCCACCAGAAAGCCCGTGCTGCGGGCAAAATCGCCGCCTTCCAGCCATTTGCGGCGCAGGCTGAGGGTTTCGGTGTCGTCTTTGAGCGCACGCAGCTTGCCGTAGAAATGCTCCATGGCGTTGTACTGGGCCATACCCCGGCGGGTTTTGCGCAGGAAGTGTTCGACCTCCTGGGCCACCGCCTGAATGGGCTTGTACAGGGCGTTCAGGCTGATAGAGGAACGGAACAGCTGATCCGCCAGGCTGTGGTCGTCGTGCCCTTCCAACAGGCGCACCATGGCTTCCAGGGTTTCGAACAGGTTGCTGCCGTCAGGCAGCCGGGTGTCCGGGTTCAGGAAAACCAGCGTGGGTTTGATATGGCGCTCGTACAGGGTCACGATCTGCTCGAAAAGGTTCTGGCGGAACTCCCGGTATTTCTCCGGCGCCCGGCTGGCATCACCGGACAGGTCCGCCAGCTGGGCGCTGATGGTCTGCATGCGCAGCACGTTCTGGCGCAACAGGCCGATCAGTTGGCTGACCCGCTCGTTCAGGTCGTCCCGCAGCTCAGTGTAGTCCGGGTCGGCCTCGCTGAAGCTGCTGGTTTCCAGACGGTTGCGCACGTCCCGCAGGGTCACCAGGTGGCCTCGAAGGCGGGCGTCAGTAAGCTCCTGGTAGAGCGAGGCGTTACAGGCCCGCATCAGATTGATCAGTGCGTCCTGAAATACCAGCCGGCGTTCGCCGTCGGCCTTGATGATGTCGATGATCAGCCCACTGCGAAACAGATTGTCGGTGTTCAGGGCCAGCCGCACGCGCTCCCGATCGGCCTTGCCTAGGCCTCGAGTGTAATCCATCACCTCGGCCACCAGGTCGCTTTCCCGGATGAACCGGGCTTCATTGCGGTCCATGCGCTCGATCATCCGGAACAGGATTTTCGGGTGCTCAAACAGCAGCCGGGTGGTGTCCAGGGTGCTGAAGCGTTTACTCATCCACCGGCTCCAGCAAGCTGTTCTGGGTCTGGTCTGCCCAGTGGCTCAGCGGTTCACCACCAGTAAAACCTTCCGCTCCACCCCAGAACACCAGAGTGCGTTCCTTACTGTAGGGCCGCGCGGTGCGCATCTGCCCTACTTCCAGGTGCCGGCCGATCAGGTAGATCACTTCGGCGCTGGCGCTGTGGGTCGCCGCGGAAAACAGGTTGAAACCCTGCTTACGCAACCGCTCCAGCAGCGACGGCATCTGGCTGATATCCACGCTGGCCAGCTCATCCAGCACCATCGGGAAGGACAGCTGCACGCCCGGGTACAGCACCCTCTTGAGCAGCCGGTACACCAGCTCCAGGTTGATCAGGGCGGTGGTGGAGGTGGACTGCCCCTTCTTATCCAGGTTGGCGGCGTTCTCCTTGCGGGTGCGGTAGGAAATGCCGGTGATGACTTTGTCCATGGTCAGGCGCTTGCTGCCGCCCTGCTCCCCGAAAAAGTCCGCCACGAACACCCGCAGGCGGTCGTAGAAGGCGTCGGACTGCAGCTGGTTGCCATACGGGTCAATGTTGTTGGCTTCTTCCACCAGATTGCGGAATTTCGGGTCGGTGTGGATGTCCACCCGGATTTCCACCAGATCGTTGATGCGCACGCCGTCCAGTTCCCGGTTGAGCTGGGCCTCGAACCGTGCAATGTGTTCGTGGTTGGACTTCAGGGCCTGGCGGTAGCTGGCGACGGTTTCATTATGGATGCCAACCTGCTGCTCCAGCACACTCCAGCGCTCGGCCATGCCGGCGAATAGGTCTGAAAGGCTCTTGAAAGTGCTTCGGATAACAGACGATGCCGGGCTGTCTTTCTGCAATTCGCCTTCGGTATCTTCATGGATACCCAGGTACACAAACTGGCGCAGGTGGTCGAGGATATTGCGGCGGCGCTCTTCCAGGTCGTCCAGCTGGCTTTGCAGCTCGTCGAAGGCGGCAGCCGATACGCGCTCAATGTCCAGCGGCTGTTCCGCCTGCACGGCTTTCAGGTGCGGGAAGCGGTGCTCCACGGTGCCAACGCTCTTGCTCAGGGCCGCCAGCTCCCGCTCCCGTTCTTCAATGCGATCTTTCTCGGCTTTCGCTTTCGTGGCTTTCGCCTGAACCGCGTCCTGTTTTTCCTGCTCCAGCCGGGCCTGTTCGTTCAGTTTGGCAAGCTGTTCTTCGGCGGCCTGTTTTTCTTCGGTGGCGTCTTTCAGGGTGGTGGCTGCCGCAGGGTAGCGCTGCAGCGTTTCCAGGTCTTTCTCGATAGACCGGATTTCTTTCTCCGTGCGCTCGATCAGCTGAGGTCGGTCGTGTTCCTGATTGGCGGTGTCGGCCAGCTCTGAGCGTTCTTTCTCCAGACCATGAAGTTCACCTTCAATATGATGGCGTTGCTCGGCAAAATTGGTGTGCCGGGCCGGCTGGCTCTGGTACTCAGTATCAAACCAGTCAAAGCCGCGATCGTTGGGGGCAAACAGGCGAGCGAAGGCTTCAATGGTGGCTTTGCTATCGGCATCCAGATCCTGGCCGGGGCTCGCCATCATCAGTCGGGGGTCAACCGCCCTCAATGGCGCGGCGGTGGCTTCGTCCAGCTGGTTCTGCAGCTGCCACTGCTGTTTGCTTTCCCGGTCTTTCAGAGTATCCAGCTTGCGCTCCAGTTCCTGCTTCTTGCGCTGAATCTGCTCCAGTCGGATTTCCGCCTGGGCGGCGCTTTTCAGGGCAGCAAGGTGGCCTTTCTTGCTTTCCAGTTCTTCGGTCTGGATCTCTGCAATTTCCTGCAGGGTCATGTCGCCATACTGCGAGATCAGCAGCTCACCGTCTTTCTGGCTCTGTTCGGCCTGCATGATGCGCCGATCGGCGGAGCGAATCTCACCCTTCAAACCGCTGGCATCCTGCTCCAGTTTTTTCAGGGTTTGCAGCACGTGGCGCAGGGTGTCGTTCTGTTCGTTATAGGCTTCCAGAGCCACCCGGCGCTTGGCCGCAATATCGGCCAGGGCGTTGGTCACCCCGTCCCGGAAGGCGGCAAAGTCGTGCTGACTGCGTAGTAAGGTCTGATAGGCCTGGTAGTCGCGATTCAGCTTTTCAAACCTTGGCCGCTCTTTCTCGATACGGTTGAGCTGGGTTTGCTGCTGTTTGAGCTGGTCGTGGCGATTGAGGAAATCGTCGATATTGAAATCAAAGGCATCATCGGCAAACTTTTTGTCGGCCTCGATGATGCTGGCCACGGCGTTGGCCATGGCCTGATCGTCTGCCTTCATCTCGAACAGCAGCAGGATCAGGGTGCGCAGTGATTGAACTCGGCGTTCGTCCGATTCGCCCAGGGGCAGCACGGAGTAGCGCACCGCGTCGGCGTTCATCAACTCACTGCTGTAGAGCATGGTTTTCAGTTTGGCCGGGTCGTTGACCAGCCTGGTCTCTTTCGAGAGCTTTTTCAGCGCCTCCGACAGCCGGGTGAATGAGAGCTCCGGCACCGCCTGGCCAATGCTATCTTCATCGTCGCCGTTCCAGAACAAAGGTCGCAACTGGTCGTAACTGACCGGTACAAAGGCCCGGCCGTAGCTAAGCTGGCTTGCATTGTCCCGATACAGGATCTGACAATGGGTGCCGGCCGGGTTCTCCGCTTCCATAATCAGGAAGCTGAACTGGCTGGGGAAATAGTGCTGGTAGCTTTCCTCGTTGGTGTAGAAACTGCCGGCGCTGGCGTTGCGGAAGGCAAATTTCTTGCGGCTGTTCTTGAAGTTGTTCTCCGGCAACAGGAACAGGCGCAGGGAGTTCAGCAAGCTGGATTTACCCAGGTTGCCCGGCCCCAGAATCAAGCCGTGGTTGTCTACCGGAATTTCCACGTAACAGAAGCCGGCGGAGTCCACCAGCACCAGGCGGCGAATGCCGAAGGTGAACGTACTCGCGCTCGCCTGTGAATCACTCATCCAGAATCATCTCCTGTTCCATGAATTTGCCGGTGGCCCGGAAGGCATGCGCCAGCGACACAAACCCAAGATCTTCCGCCAGCGACAGGGCTTTTGTAAACCTTTCGGTGGAGTCCGGGGTTTTGCGGAAACGGCTCAGCCAAGGTTGCCAGTCAGCCGGCTGCAGATAGCAGGCCTTGTCGCCCAGTGCCGATCGCACCGATGAAAACATCTGCAGGCCGCCGGCATCGTAATCAAAGGCGCAGAGCACCTCATCGTAACTGGTCAGCCAGTTCAAATCCGCAGTACCGGTAATCCGATTGCCGCCACCGAGCACGACATCGCTGTTTGTGAGATCAACTGTCTGGCCCAGGCAGTCACCGGCAAAGGCCAGCATCTGTCGGTAGTAAAAAAAATTTCGCTCATTCTCCACCACCAGCACCCGGGGCGCTGGCCGAAAACCGATATCCACCGAATCTCCGGTAATCACCACCGAATCCAGCCGGTTGCCTGTCAGGGCGTGATGATACACCAGCAGAAAACTCACATCGGTGCCGTGGCGGTGGGAATCGCCCTTCTTCGCCGCATCTACTCTGCTAACGGGCGAAGTGGCCTGTCGATGTAACTCCGCAAACGCAGCTTCATCAAGAATGGTTACCTGCCAGCGATTGGCGCCAACCTTCTCCGTTGCGAACAGTTCCCGATGCCGCCGGCGCAAGGCATCCGGCAGCTTTTTCAGGAAGGCCTCGTAGTTGATCGCCTGGCCCTTAAGGATTTTCTTGAGGTAGTCGTTCAATGGCTCACCTGTTGCCGCCTTGGTAAACTTGCCGAAAAGTTTACAACCCGAGGCAGATTATGTCCCTGAAGTACCGTGTGATTCCCGTCACCCCCTTTGAACAGAACTGCACCCTGCTCTGGTGTACCGAAACCAACAAAGCAGCAGTCGTAGACCCGGGCGGAGATCTGGATCGCATTCTGGCAGCGGCCCAGGAAGAAGGCGTTACCCTGGAGAAGATCCTACTCACCCACGCCCACATCGACCACGCCGGCGGTACCGCGGAGTTGGCCAAATCCGCCGGTCTGCCGATTGAAGGACCGCACAAAGAAGATCATTTCTGGATTCAGGGCCTGGCCATGCAGGCGCAGATGTTCGGGTTTCCGGCACCGGAAGTGTTCACGCCCAACCGCTGGCTGGAAGACGGAGACACGGTAACGGTGGGCAATGAAACCCTGGAAGTGCTGCACACCCCGGGCCACACACCGGGCCATGTGGTGTTCTTCCATCGCGGCTCAAAACTGGCCCAGGTGGGCGATGTGCTGTTCAACGGTTCCATTGGCCGAACGGATTTTCCGAAGGGCGACTACAACACCCTGATTCATTCCATCCGGGAAAAACTGTTCCCGCTGGGCGATGATGTGGCCTTCATCTGTGGCCACGGGCCCATGTCTACCTTCGGGCACGAAAAAGCCACCAATCCCTTTGTGTCTGACCACCGGGGCTGACTGCCCCGGCAACCAACAGCCCTAGACCTGAAACGGCGCCGGATCACCTTTGCCAACCCGGATAACTTCCGGGGCATCGCCGGTGAAGTTCACCACCGTGGTGGCTTCCATTCCGCAGAAGCCGCCGTCGATGATCAAATCCAGTTCGTGTTCCAGGGTATCCCGGATTTCGTAGGGGTCGGTCATCGGCTCGCTTTCCCCCGGCAAAATCAGGGTGCTGCTCATGATCGGCTCGCCCAGCTCACCCAGCAACGCACGCACAATCTCGTTATCCGGCACCCGCACACCAATGGTACGGCGCTTGGCGTGTAGTAAGCGGCGTGGCACTTCGCTGGTGGCATCCAGGATGAAGGTGTAAGGCCCTGGAGTGAACGTCTTCAGCAACCGGTACTGGGTGTTGTCGACCTTGGCGTAGACGCCGATATCAGACAAATCCCGGCACACCAGGGTGAAGTTGTGCTTGTCATCCAGCTTGCGGATACGCTTGATGGTATCGGCCGCCTGCTTGTCGCCAAGATGGCAACCCAGTGCGTAGCCGGAATCGGTGGGGTACACGATCACGCCACCCTTGCGCAGAATTTCCACGGCCTGGTTGATCAGCCGCTTCTGCGGATTTTCCGGGTGAATCTGGAAAAACTGACTCATGAATCTGCTCCCTGTTCCAGTTTGGCCGCCATGGTGGCATCACCCTTCGAGCCACCCATGCAATTCGGCGAATCCGGCGTAGCCTGGCCACTGGCCTGCCATTCTTCCGGCGTAAACAGGTGCAGCGACAACGCGTGCACCGAGCCTGCCAGTTCGTCTGCCAGCACCTTGTAGATCGCCTGGTGCCGCCGAACCTTCATCTGGCCGGCAAAATCCGGTGAAACCAGGGTCACCTTGAAGTGGGTTTCCGAATTCGGCGGCACCGAGTGCATGTGGCTCTCGTTCTCTACCTGAAGCAACCTGGCTTCAAAGGCATCTGCCAGTTTGGTTTCAATGGCACTCTGTACTTTCATCTTCGTTTAACTCCCGCAATTCCCTGAGTGGTCAGTCTACTACACATTGGACCTTACCCCCGAAACCTTGACAGCAATCCGGCAAAGGGCCACATTCCCGAACCGATCCAGCAACGCCAAGACCCCATGCATCTTTACATAGCCGAAAAACCCAGCCTGGCAAGAGCCATTGCTGCCGCCCTGCCCGGCCCGCACCAGAAAGGTCAAGGCTGGATTCGTTGCGGCCAGGGCAAAGACGCCGCCACAGTGAGCTGGTGCATCGGCCACTTGCTGGAACCGGCCGAACCGGCCCGCTATAACCCGGCCTGGAAAAAGTGGCGGTTGGAAGACCTGCCCATGATTCCGGAGCCATGGCAGCTGTCCCCCAAAGACAGCGTGCGCCAGCAACTGAAGGTGCTGGAATCCCTGATTCGCCAGGCCGACACCATTACCCACGCCGGAGACCCGGACCGGGAAGGCCAGCTGCTGGTGGATGAGGTACTCCGTTATGTGGGCACCGAGGCGCCGGTGCAACGGATACTGATCAACGACCTGACCCCCAACGCCGTTGCCCGGGCCATACAGGCGCCCAAAGACAACCGGGAATTCCGGCGCCTGTCCCATTCGGCCCTGGCCCGCCAGCGCGCAGACTGGCTGTATGGCATCAATCTGACCCGTTTCTACACGCTCACCTATCAGCAACAGGGCGAACAGGGCGTGTACTCGGTCGGCCGTGTACAGACCCCGGTATTGGGGCTGGTGGTAGAGCGGGATAACACCATCGAGGACTTTGAGCCGAAGCCCTGGTTCCGGATTGAAGGCGAATTCCGCGCCCGTGAAGAAGACGCAGACCAACGCCCCTTCACCGCACGATGGCTGCCACACGAACAATTCCAGGATCACCTGGACGAAGAAAACCGCCTGCTGAGCCGTGAAATCGCAGACCAGATTGCCGCAGAAGTAAACGGCCGCCCGGGCACCATTGTGGAATCCCGGTTCCGTGACCGGCCGGAAACGCCACCACTGCCACTTTCTCTGTCTGCCCTGCAAATAGAAGCCGGCCGGCTGTTCCGCATGGGAGCCAAAGACGTACTGGATACCGCCCAGAACCTGTACGAGCGGCACCAGCTGATCACTTACCCCCGTTCTGACTGCCGCTACCTGCCCGAAGGCCACTATAACCAGTGCGAGCAGGTTATCCGCGCCATCGGCCGTGTCGCGCCGGAGCTGGAAACGCAGTTCGGCGAACTGGACACCAGCCGCCGCTCCGCCGCCTGGGACGACAAACAGGTAGACGCGCACCACGCCATCATTCCTACCGTGCGGCCGTCGGCCAACGGCAAGCTGACTGCGGCAGAGCAGAAAATTTACGGGCTGATCAGCCGCTACTACCTGATGCAGTTTGCGGCAGATGCCGTACACCGGGAAGGCAAGCTGACGGTGAAAGTACTGGAGCACAAGTTCCGGGCGACCGAAACCGCCATTCTCACATCAGGCTGGAAGGCCCTGGAGCTCCGGCTACGGGAAAACAACAGCGAACCGGAAAAGCCCCCTCTGCCAAGGCTGGAGCGAAACGAACCGGTGCTGTGCACCAACGCTGGCGTAAAAGAAAAGAAAACCCAGCCACCCCAGCATTTCACCGATGCCACACTGCTGTCGGCGATGACCAACATTGCCCGTTTCGTCGCGGACCCGGAGCTCAGAAAAACCCTGCGGGAAACCGATGGCCTGGGCACGGAGGCCACCCGGGCAGCGATTATCGACACCCTGTTCAAACGGGACTATCTGTTCCGGGAAAAGCGCTACATTAAGGCCACAGACAAAGGCAAAGCGCTGATTGCCGCCCTGCCGGATTCCATCCGCACTCCGGATCGTACCGCTGTCTGGGAGGCGACCCTTGAAGGCATCCGCCGTGGCGAAGATGACCCCCGGCAATTCCTGGCCAGCCTGAAGGAAGAAATCACCGGCTTTATAAACCGGCGCCCGAAACCAGCCAACGACGACAGCGTTGCCGGCAACGAAGCCATCCACTGCCCCAAATGCCGGGCACCGATGGTCGAGCGGGACGGCAAGTTCGGGCGCTTCTATGCCTGCACCCGCTACCCGGATTGCAAGGGCACCCGGCCGCTGGAAGACAGCCAGCCGAAAGACGGCACCAGCCAGAAACCGGTACCCTGCCCGCACTGTTTTTCACCCCTGGTGCGCCGGCACAGCAAGAAAGGCTGGTTCTGGGGTTGCAGCAACTTTCCCGGCTGCCGGCAAACGGTGGACGACGACAATGGAAAACCGGCGCTTACATCAAGGAAATAGCGCCTGCAGGGCTGATCGAACATTGAATTTCTGGAATAATGGCCGGATATTGCAGATAGCCCTATTAACGAAGGAAACGCCTGATGCGCATTGCGCTTCTTGAAGATGAGCACGAACAGGCCCAGCGGATACAGACCATCGTCTCCGAGAAAGGCCACCATTGTGACAGCTTTCCCACCGGCCAGGCCTTTCTGGGCGCGGTTCTGCACCGCAGTTACGACCTTATGATCCTCGACTGGCAGATCCCGGACATGACCGGCATCGACGTTCTGGAGAACGTGCGGGCGCACCTGAACTGGCCTATCCCGGCCATTTTCCTGACCCAGCGAGACAGCGAATCAGACATAGTACGTGCCCTGGATGCCGGCGCCGACGACTACCTGGCGAAACCGGCGCGGGCTGCCGAATTACTGGCCCGCATCAATGCCCTGGCCCGCCGCAGTAACCCGGACAGCGAGAAAGAGGTTCTGGTATACGGCCCGTTCGAAGTGAACACCCAGCAGCGCAGCATCAGCCTGCACGGTGAGCCACTGAGCCTGACCGACAAAGACTTCGACCTGACCCTGTTCCTGTTCCAGAACCAGGGCCGCCTGCTGACCCGTGAAATGTTGCTGGAACGGGTATGGGGGCTGACCAAGGACATCAACACCCGCACGGTCGATACCCACATGAGCCGACTGAGAAGACGGCTGGGGCTGAATCCTGAAAACGGATTCCGCATCAAAACCATCTACCAGCGCGGTTACAGGCTCGAAGCCGTTGCTTGACCGGAAGCTCTCACCGTGGGGCCTTGGCCTGCTGGTCCTCGGGGTGCTTGCTGGCAGCTACGTTCTGACGCTGCTCGTATTCGGCTACCAGCTTTCACCTGTCAACCTGCTGGCGATACCGCTGATTGCCCTGCCGGTGGCCGCGGCGGTGCAACTGGCTGTAACCAACCGGCTGCTGAACCGGCAGCTCGACAAAATGGTCAGAACGCAGACCTTGTCACTGCCGGAACCGTCGAAAAGACAGCCCCATCGCTTACTGGAACATTTCCGGGCCCTGCTGCGCCCGGAAGGCTGGTTGCTGGCAGAAGACGGCGACTTACTCGAAAACCATGGCATGAGCCTTGCCGAGGCCCCGCCACTGCCGGAACCCGGTGAGTGGCAGCACCAGCAGCAGCAAAGCTGGATCCGGCTGACCCGGGGCGAAACCAGTTACGTCATCGGGCTCACCCTGCGCAACGACCTCAGCCGGGAAGTGATACAGCACTTCCTGCACAAACTGGAACTGGACTCGCAACCCGCTACCGGCCCGCTCAGCCCCGGGCTCGGCCACTCGCCGCGCTTGCGCAAGGTGATCCTGGCCAGCGAACGCCTGGCCCAGATGCAGGCTTTTATCAGCAACAGCTTCGAACACATGCCGGACGGCATTATCGTAACCGACGAACTGGGGGTTATCCGGTTTGCCAACCAGCACATCGAAGACTGGTTCCGGGAGCCCATGCCCAGCATCACCGGCATGCCCCTGACCAGCCTGCTGGAAGGCCACGACCCGAAGGATACGCCGCCCTGGCACGAAGTGATTTCCGAAACCCTGACCCTGAAAGAAAGCCGCACCCTGGACGTTACCGTGCATGGCAAGGACTTCCTTGTTCACTTTGCGCCTTTCGAACTCCCCGAACACGGTCAGTTCGGCATTATCGCCAACATATCGGACATTTCAGAACTGCGGGAACAACAACGACAGCACCGGGAGGCCATCGACTTCATCTCCCACGATGTGCGCTCGCCGCTGGTGTCTCAGCTGGCCCTGATTGAGCAGTTGAAGCGGGACCCCGCCAGCATAGACGAACTGCACCTGGACCAGCTGCGGATGCTGGCACGGCGCAGTTACAACCTGGCGGAAGAATTCGTGCAACTGGCCCGGGCCGAGCAGCTGACCGAGCCGCGCTTCTACGAGTGCGAACTGCTGGCCATTGTCGAAAACGCCCGGGACAGCGTGTATGAGCAGGCCCAGCGCAAAAACATTTCACTGCAACTGATCGGCACCGAAGACCTGTGGATGCGAGGCAATGCGGAGTTGCTAGAGCGGGCGGTCATCAACCTGCTGACCAACGCCGTGCAGTACAGCCCGGAAGACGCCACCGTGAGCATCCACGTGTATCGCGCTGCCCACCTGGCCTGCCTGGCCATCGCCGACGAAGGCTGCGGCATCGACACCGATGAACTGCCCTACCTGTTCGACCGCTACCACCGGCAAAAGCGCAGCGAGCTGGCCGGCACCCTGGGCGCCGGCCTGGGATTGTCGTTTGTGAAAACCGTAGTGGAGAAGCACCGGGGCGAGATCAAGGTAGACTCCCTTCCCGATGAAGGCACAACCTTTACCCTCAGGTTTCCGCTTTCGGATCCGATGCTTTGACAACCGCTTCACAAACCTGGTCCTGGGTAAGGCCTTCGCCCTTCACTGTAATATCTGCATAGCGGGAATAGAGCGCAAAACGCTCGTCGAACAACTCGGAAAGGGACTGGTCCGGCCGGCGGGAAATGCCCCGCAGGCTGTAGTCACCGATTCTCTGAATGACCACATCCAGCGGAATATCCAGAAAAACCACGGTGCCATTGGCTTTCAGGTGGCGCATGGCGGCATCACTGTAAACAGCGCTACCGCCGGTGCTGATAACCTGGTTTTCCACGGACAGCTTCAGCAGCACCTGCTCTTCAATATGGCGCAGGGCCTGGTAACCGTCCTGGTCGACAATCTCCTGCAAGGTGCGGCCGGCCTCTTCCTGGATCAGAAGGTCGGTATCCACAAACCCCATACCAAGCCGCTTTGCCGCCAACACGCCCACGGTACTTTTTCCGCTGCCGGGCATGCCGATAAAAATCAGGTTTCGAGACATCGCCCTGTTACCCCTCTTTGCGCTCGGCCGCGCGGCAGGCGGCTGCGGTAAACAGTACATCCGTAGAAGAGTTCAGGGCCGTTTCTGTGGAATCCTGCACCACACTGATTACAAAACCGATGGCGACCACCTGCATGGCGATATCGGTGGAGATACCGAACAGGCTGGTGGCCAAGGGAATCAACAGCAGCGAACCACCCGCCACACCGGAGACCCCGCAGGCCGCCAGCGCAGACACCACACAAAGCAGCAACGCGGTACCGAAATCAACCGGTATACCCAGGGTGTTGGCTGCAGCCAGGGTAATCACAGAAATGGTGATGGCAGCGCCAGCCATATTGATGGTGGCACCCAAAGGGATGGAGATGGTGTAGGTGTCCGGGTCCAGCTCCAGGCGCTCACAAAGCTCCAGGTTTACCGGAATGTTGGCGGCGGAACTACGGGTGAAGAATGCGGTAATGGCGCTGCCCCGAAGGCAGGCAAATACCAGGGGAAACGGATTCTGGCGGGTTTTCAGGAACACAATCAGCGGATTGGTCACCAGCGCCACGAACAGCATGCAACCCACAATAACACCCAGCAGCCGGCCGTATTCCAGTAAGGCGCCAATACCGGCCTCTGCCAGGGTGTTAGCTACCAGCCCCAGAATACCAAGGGGCGCAAAGCGGATAACAATATGAACAATGCCTGAAACCGCATCAGATACGTCATTCAGTACCTTGCCGGTGGCATCACTGGCGTGGCGAAGCATCATCCCGAGGCCAACCGCCCAGGCCAGAATGGCAATGAAGTTGTCCTCCATCAGCGCGGTAACCGGGTTGGCGACCATGCTCAGCAACAAGTCCCGGAGGATCTGGATGATGCTCTCGGGCGGATTGCCGCTCACCTCCGGCATATCCAGCGTAAGTTCGGTGGGGAAAACAAGGCTGGCCACCACCGCCACCAGCGCTGCGATCAAGGTGCCAACCACATACAACACAAGGACACCGCGAATATGCGTGGGCTGGCCTTTCTGGTGTGCGGCAATCGCTGCGGCAACCAACACAAACACCAGGATGGGTGCGACGGCTTTAAGGGCGGAGATGAACAGCTGGCCCAGAATCGAGAAGGATTTAGCCGTTTCAGGCGACACCACGGCCAGCAAGACACCGGCAATAATGCCTAGCGTGATCTGCGGAATCAGGCCAAGTTGAATAAGGGGGCGGAAAAGCTTGTAGAGGCCAGGCATCAAAAGCTCCGGTTGCTTGGTGGGACGGAATACTCGAAACCGCCGCAAATATCAGGGAACTCCGCACCCGGAATTAAAAAAGAAAAGCAGATCAGAACATTACTGATCTGCTTTTCTTTTAACAACAAGCGGCGCAGATTTTGACCGACAATGATACAGACGCCTTACATTGGTCGCAATCTGACACGTTCAGCGTAAATAGGCCGAAATCTCACTACAGTCCCGTCATTCAAAGCTCTGAAAGCTCCTTCGGGCGACAATTCCTGGTTACGATCATCCTCAGGATGGAAGATCAACCAGCTAACCAATCGTACCCATCGGTCGCAAAGCGAACCTTCAGGAAGGTTCATGAGTTTTGGTCCAAGTGGTTTGGTCGAGTCTTCGGGCATTTTGAAGGGAACTTTCTGGTGCTATCCAAAATGCCCGAAGACTTGACCATTGAATTACCTCTTTAATTTAACGCATTGATAGTACGCACCGGTATCAGGGCTTCGTACCCGGCCGAGGCACCATATAGATCACGGATCACCCCAGCTCGACGGAGTTTGGCCCCAGTAAGCTGTCTTGCGCTATTTATCGCGTCCTCCAGTCTGCCAGTGCCACTGGCCAGCTCGTTCAGACTGGCTTCCCAGTGCGCGCGCTGGTTTGGCAAGTGTCGCTCGTTGAGGATGTTCAGTCGACCATGGCAGGCCTCAACGCTTGCCCTCAGTTTAGCTATCGAGGCCCGCCATTCCCGCTGGGCCTGAGTGGCCAGCCATCGTTTTTGTGATGCTTCGGCAGTCGCCTTTCGAACGGCGCTGTGCTGGCGCTGCCCACTAAATGGGATCCGAACGCCAATGCCGACGACCCAACGTTTTCTCTCGTCAGCCCACAGGCTGTTATAGCCGGCATTAGCTGTGAACGTAGGTCGACGATCGACTTCGGCAACATCCAGCCGCGCGCGCCTCGGCTTCCCTCGCCTCGGCTGCACGAATCAGCGGATGATCTGGTTCCAACTGTCCATCGGCGAACAGAAGCGTTTCAGATGGCGCCATCAGTTGCAAACTGGCCCCCGTCGGACGACGCCCAAGCAGAGGAATCAGGTCGCTGGCTAGCCCGGCCTTTTCCGCTTGCAGCTCTACTAGTCTGGCATCTAGGAGTCTGCGCGGCAGAAACGTTTTGAGCCCTCGTTTCCGCCAGACCGGATCATTGTCTGGCCGGAAGGAGTGTTCGCGATATCGGATCGGCTCCATCATCGCTTTCGATCCAGCCAGTTAAC
>Ga0208029_1000370_pt1 | contig 29946 bp, 29 predicted proteins | sample MalvireepMed_s12_FD_184242 | JGI IMG/M metagenome (GOLD analysis project Ga0208029, IMG submission 184242) | Marine viral communities from the Global Malaspina Expedition - Malaspina viral metaG DeepMed_s12 (SPAdes) (version 2) | ecosystem: Environmental > Aquatic > Marine > Oceanic | place... | reverse complement strand
TTATAAGGAAACTGTCATGCAAGGTGTTCTCGCTTCCATCGAGCGGGTAGGCAATAAGCTGCCGCACCCGTTTATCCTATTCACTATTTTGGCCGCCCTGGTGGTGGTTATTTCCGCTATTTTAGCCACGCTAGGCGTCTCGGCGATCAACCCACAAACCGAGGCAGAAGTGACCGTTCGCGGCCTGCTCTCCGCGGATGGCGTCGAGTTCATGCTGACCAGCGTGGTCAGTAACTTCGTCAACTTCCCGCCGCTTGGGCTGATTCTGGTGGTGATGTTCGGCATTGGGCTGGCCGATAAAGTGGGCCTGATGTCGACGCTGATGCAGGTGAGCGTCGCCAAAGCACCGCCCTCGCTGCTAACGTTCTGCGTATTTATGGCCGGTATTTGCGGCAGTATCGCCTCCGATGCCAACTACCTCATCCTGATTCCGTTGGCCGCCATGGTGTACTACTCGGTGGGCAGGCACCCGGTGGCGGGGGCTGCCGCCGCTTACGCAGCTGCCGGGGCTGGATTTGATGCCAGCCTATTCATCACCGTGGGCGACGCGCTGTTTGCAGGCATTACGACCGATGCCGCGCGCCTAGTAGACCCAGACGCTTACATCTCGCCCGTAGATAACTACTACTTTGTGGCCTGCTCAGTCTTTGTACTGGCCGCCGTCGGCACCCTGCTGGTCGATAAAGTGGTAGAGCCACGGCTACAGCGCACGCTCCCTATGGGTAAAGATTTCAAAACCGAGATCGTCACGCCAACGCTGACGGAAGCCGAAAAGCGTGGCCTCAAGCGCGTAGGATTGGCAACGCTGGCCTATATTGCCCTGGTGCTCCTGGCAGTAGTGCCCGAAGCCTCGCCGCTGCGCAACGAAGACGGCGGTTTGATTCCTTCGCCGTTTCTGCGCTCGCTCGTGCCGCTGATGTTTATCTACTTCGTCACCATTGGGTTGGTGTACGGAATCACCACCGGCAAGATTACCAGCAGCCGCGATGTGCCCCAGCGCATGGCGGAATCGGCCAGCGACCTCGCCCCTACCCTGGTGCTGTTCTTCGCGATCTCGCAGTTTATTGCCTACTTCCGCTGGTCGGAGCTTGGCCAGTTTATCGCCATCGAAGGCTCGAACGTGCTGCAAAGCACCGGCTTTACCGGGCTTCCCCTGGTTGGGGCGTTTATTGCCATGAGCGCGGTGCTGAACGTCTTTATGACCAGTGGCTCGGCTCAGTGGGCGCTGATGGCTCCTGTGTTTGTACCCATGCTGATGATGATCGATTTCGACCCTGCCTTCGTGCTGGCGATGTTCCGTATTGGGGATTCCAGCACCAACATCATCTCGCCCATGAGCCCCTACTTCTCGGTAGCATTGGTGTATATGCAGCGCTACAAACCGGACATGGGGCTGGGCACGCTGATTGCCACTATGCTGCCCCTTGCCATGGGCTTCTTGCTGGCGTGGTCGGCGTTTCTGATGTTCTGGCTGATGATGGGTTGGCCCATCGGCCCGGGTGTTTACATGATGGCGAACTAGCGCTACTGCATCGCCATCATCAACTTCCACAAATAGTCGGCAGCGGGCGAGAGCCTTCTGCCGACACGCTTTACCAAGTTGCCCTGGCTGCTGGCCGCCATGGGGTGATCAATCGGGATTGCTTTCAGTAGCCCCGCCTCAATCTCGCTGCGTGCAGCAGCCGCAGTCATAAACGACACCCCAATGCCCGCGCTCGCCATACGCCGCGAGACAGAGTGCAAATTACAGCGATACGCCGGTGTGGCAGGCTGCCCCGCTGCGCCAAATAGCGCATTCACAAACTGCTGAGAGCCCGACACATCGGGCAGAAAAATTAGCTTATGCTGCAGCAGTTCCGACACGCTCACACGCTCATGCCCTGCCAACGCATGGGAAGGCGCCACGAGCGCACACAGCGGCCCTCGCTCGAAAGAGTGCACCACCAAACGTGGGTCAGAGATCGGCCCATAGGTAATGGCAATATCCACCTCGTCGCTGGCCACCATCTCATGGGGTTCGCGAGGATAGTAAATGCCGGTTTTGATCTCGATGAGTACGTCCGGATAGTGCTCAGAGACCCGCTTCATCACATGGTTGATAAAGCTATCCACAAAGCCATCGCCCACCGACACCACCACCTTCCCGGCCTGCAAGTTACGTAGCCGCGACAGCGTATCGCCCAGCTCAGAGTTCAGCCGCCGCTGGGCCAAAAAGCCATCCACCACCAGCTGACCCGCCTCCGTGAGCATCACATGCCGCCCCTGACGCTCCAGCAGTGCCATGCCCAGCGCCTGCTCCAACGAGCGGATCTGCCGGCTCACCACCGACGGGTTGGTATGCAAATGCTCCGCCGCCGCGCGAATACCGCCGCAGCTGCTGACCTCCAAGAGATAGAAGGCGCGTTTGTCGAGTAGGGTCATGGAGGCTTCATCCAGAGCGTGGTGCACTCAAAGCGTGCTAACGATTGACGAACATCCTAGCGGTTGCGCGCGAACGGTCAATTCGATGAAGGCCATGGGGAATAAAAACAGTTAGGCACGTCATGTAGCGTGCTTGCCGAGCCAGTCTATGCATGTGTAATAACGATCGCCCTGGCACCGCGACACGGCCCAGGGCGAGAAAGGCTGTCAAACGAGCACTGCGTTAGCGGGTGCTAGGTTGACGCGCGGCCAGCAGTTTGGGTATCCACCAGGGCAGCACCAGTAGCAGCACCGCGGCCACCCAGAGCCCTAAGGAAATGCCCGATTGCCATAGGATCCCGACGTCGCCACCGCTAATGGAGAGGGCACGGCGCAGGTTCTGCTCCATCAGTCCGCCCAGCACGTAGCCCAGGATGACGGGAGCCAACGAGAAACCCAGCTTACGCAGCAGATAGCCAAACACGCCGATCAACAGCATCAAATAGATGGCGAAGAGGTCGGAGTGAAGCTGATACACCCCAACGAACGCCAAAATGGCAATGGCGGGCACGAGCACCCAACGCGGAATGGTCAGCACCCGAGCGAAGACACCGGCCAGTGGCAGGTTGAGCATCAGCAAGACGATGTTGCCAATGTACAGAGACGCGATCAGCCCTCCGGCCACTTCAGGACGTTCGATAAACATCATCGGGCCCGGCGTGATGTTGTAGAGCATCAGCGCACCGAGCAGGACCGCCGTCGTACCCGACCCCGGGATGCCCAAGGTCAGCATGGGTACGAACGAACCTACCGCCGCAGCATTGTTGGCCGATTCCGGCGCTGCCAGCCCGCGCATGTCGCCGGTGCCGAAGGTGTTATCTTTATCGGAGAGGCGCTTTTCCGTGGTGTAGGAGACCGCCCCTGCCACCGACGCGCCGGTGCCCGGCAGTACGCCGATGATGAAGCCGATCAACCCCGAGCGGATGATGGCTCCTTTACACCACAGCACCTCTTTGAGACGGACGAAAACGCGCCCCAGGACCGGCAGCTCGCCGTCGTCGCCCTTGCGCTGCGAGTGTTCCAGCATCAGCAGAATTTCACTAATGGCGAATAAGCCGATGATCATCACGACGAAATCGATCCCGTCGTAAAGCTCGGGCATACCGAAGGTATAACGCAGTACACCGCTGCCCGAGTCAATGCCGACGGTGCCAATCAGAATGCCGAGGACGGCGCCAATCGCGGTTTTGATGGGGTCTTTGCCCATCATCACCGACATGGACGAAAACGCGAAGACCATGAGGGCAAAAAACTCTGCCGGGCCAAACAGCACTGCCACCTTGGCCAGCAGCGGCGCAAAGAGCGTCAACCCTAGAATGGCAATGGTCGCACCAATGAAGGAGCTCACGGCGGACAACCCCAGCGCTGGGCCTGCCAGCCCTCGCTGCGCCAGCGGATAGCCATCCAAGGTAGTCATGACCGCCCCAGCGTCACCCGGGACATTGAGCAAAATACTCGACATGCGGCCGCCATATTCGGCGCCGGTGTAGACCGCGGCCAGCAAGATCAATGAAGACTCAGCGGGTAACCCTAGCGTATAGGCAAGCGGCATGAGAATCGCGATGCCGTTGATGGGGCCAATGCCTGGCAAGGCGCCAAACAGCGTGCCCAGCAGCGCACCCAGCAACGCCAAGCCTAGATTGAGCGGGGTTAGCGCAACGCCAAACCCCTCGATAAGGAAATCGAACATCGTAGCAACCCGTTAAAGAAAGGAGGCGAACCAGTAGCCGGTGGGCAGGCTGATCCCGAGAGCGGTGGTGAACAAAAAATAACCGACCACCGACATGAGGACACCGGTCATCAGTGCTTTCACCCAAGAGGCGCCGAATAGCTTTGCCAACGCCGTGACCGCCAGTAGCGATGAGACGATGAATCCCAGCTGCGTGAACAGCACGGCATAGGCCAACAGCAGCGCCAGTACCAGGAGTAGCCGAAGGGCCAGCGCTTTATGGGGCCATTCCCCATCCGGGCCCGGTCTAAAGACCATGACCAAGGCGAGCAGTGCCAACACGATGGCGAGCACGATCGGAAAGGCCTTGGGACCCACGGGTTCGTAGCTAAAGGTGGTTTTTAGCTGCATGGCCTGGACGGCGATGAACGCCGCCAGACCGATGAGCGCAATACCCAGCATTCGGTCGGCGGCGGTTCTCATTGGGTCAGACCTACTTCTGCAGCTAAACCTTGGAACTCAGCGACCTGTTCTTGGACGTAGCGATCGAAGTCGTCACCGAACCGCGCCATGGGGAACAAACCTCGCGCCTCACGCAGCTCGGCGAAGACCGGGTCTTCCGCCAGTTGCTGCATGCGCTCCACCCACGCCTGGTACGCTTCGTCGCTGACCTCTGGCCCCATGTAGTAACCCCGCCAGATGGGCCACTCCACGTCATAGCCCTGTTCGGCAGCGGTCGGAATCTCTGCATAGGGGCCTTCCATACGCTCTTCGGAGAGCGCCGCCAACACGCGGATGGTGCCGCCCTCGAGCTGTGACCTCAGTTCGGACAGGTCACCGGTGAACACCTGAATATGGTTACCTAATAAGGCGGCCAGCGCCTCACCACCGCCCTCGAAGGCCACGTAGCGCAGGTCTCTGGGCGACATATCGCCGGATTTCGCAATCAGCGCTGCCTTCATCCAGTCCTGGCTACCCACGGTGCCACCGGCACCGAAAGCAATCTCGTTCGGGTTCTCTTTCAGGTCCGCCATGAGGTCGCCAAGGTTCTGCCAGGGCGCATCGGCGCTGACGACGATCGCGCCGTAATCAACGCCCAAGGCCCCTAGCCAGCGCACTTCATCGGCGTCGTACTCGCCAAACTTGCCCAGCGCCAGGTTCACCGCCGCACCGGTGCTGGCCGCCACGATAAGACCGGGGTCATCCGTGCGCACGCCGTTGACATGGTTATACGCCACCGCCCCGATACCGCCGGGCATGTAGCTCACCATCATGGGACGACTGATCAAGGCCGTCTCTTGCAGGCCGTTCGCCGCCAAGCGACACGTCAAATCGTAGCCACCGCCGGGTTTGGCAGGTGCGATACACTCGGTCGCGTCGGGGATGGCTTGAGCGTGTGCCTGGCCCATCAGCAGAGCACTACTCATCAGGGCGAGACGAGAGGCGTGGCGTAGCGTAGCGTTGAGCTTCATGACGAACTCCTATTGTTTTATGGTACGCGGGAGCAGGAAAGCCCGAACCCGTTCATACTGGAATGACCAGCGCCATGTTAGGCAGGCAACCTTTCATCAACCTGTCATTTACTTGATCACCTCCTGAGACTTTAGTCATATGCGTCTAATCATCGTCGAAGACGATCCGATGATCGCCCGCTCGCTGGATAACGCGTTATCCCCGCTGGGCAATAGCGTCGACGCCTTCTCACGGCTAAAGGATGCACGCGCGGCGCTCCGCCATGACCGCTTCGATCTCTTACTGCTCGACTTGGGCCTGCCCGATGGCAACGGGCTCGAGCTGCTGAGCGAGTTACGTGAGCGTGGCGACAAAACCCCCGTACTGATCCTGACGGCCAGAGATGGCATCGAAGATCGCGTCAAGGGACTCGATTTAGGCGCCGACGACTACTTGGCCAAGCCGTTTTCATTGGCGGAGCTCGAAGCGCGCGTACGCGCACTGCTGCGCCGCAGCCAGCAGCGCAGCGATAATCGTCTGATGCTAGGGCCGCTGTGCCTCGACCCAATGGCGGGCACGGCCACACTCGACGGGGTCACGCTTGCCCTGCCCCGCCGCGAGCGACGCCTGCTCGAAGGCCTCTTGCTGCACGCTGGCAGTATTGCCCCACGGGAGATGCTGGAAAGTCGCGTGTTCAGCTTTGGTGATGTCGGCTCTAATGCACTGGAGGTGTACGTTAGCCGGTTACGTAAGCGCCTTCAGGGCAGCGGTTTGCACATCCGTACGTTTCGTGGCCTCGGCTATCGGCTCGAGGAAGCGCCAACGTGACCCAGGTCGTAGGTTCATTGAAGACGCGTTTGGCGATTTGGCTGCTGGTCATGGTCTCAGGGCTAGGGGCACTGCTCTTGATGGAGGCCTATGGCGCCTCTCAGCGTGCCGCCGAACGCGCTTTCGATAGCCAGCTGGCCGCCGCCGCGCTGACGGTGGCCGATGCGATTCAGTGGGAAGGCCGCGACCCTGTCGTTAGCATTCCCCTCGCTGCGCTGCAGATTCTCGCCACCGCCCATCAGGAGCGGGTTTTCTACACCGTGCTCGATCACGATGGGCGACGCATTTCGGATAACCTCGACATCGTCATTCCCGAGGCCGATCAGGCCGCGGCAGCGGACGCCCCGATTTGGCGGGACACGACCCAGGCTGGCACGCGGTGGCGGCTGCATGGGCGTGAATACGACTCGGCTGGCTGGGACATTCAGGACCCGGTACAGATATGGGTCGGTCATACGACCGAAGGTCGACGCGTCTTGACCCATGAACTCTTCGAGCGCGCGATCCTCCGTTTCGTCGCCATGGTGCTGCTGGCCGCTCTCTTGATGCTGCTGGCGATGCGCGTGGCGCTAACTCCCATGCGCCAGCTACGCCATCGTCTGCGCCAACGTCAGGCCGACGACATGCGCCCCCTCGATATGCAGGTTCCGGAAGAGCTGCGCGAGATGGTCGAGGCATTGGATACTCTGTTCAGCCGACAGCGCAAGAGTCGCGACAACTTACTCCGCTTTACGGCCGACGCCAGCCATCAGCTCAAAACGCCGCTGGCCGGCCTACAAAGCACCAGCGAACTTGCGCTGCAGAGTCATGCTCCCGACGTGTGGTATCAGGCGCTTGTCGATGTCCACGAGGGTGCCCAGCGTACCAGCCGTCTAGCCGGACAGCTGCTCAGCCTGGCGCGACTTCGTCACATGGAGGAGGCAGAAGAGAGTCAGCCGCTCGACCTGGGGGCGCTGCTCCGCGACAGCGTGCTCGAGTGGGCCCAGCGCGACATGGCGGCTCAGCATGATCTTGGGCTCGCAGAGCTGCCTAGTGAGCCGATGGTCGTGCAGGGGCAAGCCTGGGCGCTGCGCGAACTGCTGGGTAATCTCATCGATAACGCGCTGCGCTATACGCCGCCGGGCAGCGAAATCACGCTAGGCCTTTACGCCAACGACGATGGGCTCGTGCTGTACATCGACGACAATGGCCCTGGGGTGGACGCCGAGGTTCGCCATCGACTGCGGCAACCCTTCGAGCGCGGCGGACGCCAGGATACTCACGGCTCGGGATTGGGCCTTGCCATTGTGGATAACATTGCACAGCGCCACGCGGCCACGCTCGAGATCAAAGAGCGCCTCCCCCAAGGGCTACGCATCGAGGTGCACTTTCAACCGTCAGTTCAACCGTTAGAGGAGCTAGCGTGATGCAGCGTGTATGGGTAGTGGCGTTACTGATAGGGGGCTCGCTCGCGTCCTTGCCCAGCCTGGCCGTCACGCCACTCGTGGTCGAAGCCGCCTTGGATCGGCAGGTGGTCGCACCGCTGCTGGCCACTTTCGAGCAGGCCCACCCGGGCATCGAGCTGAGCTACCGTGACAGGAGCACCTTGGAAGTGGACCGCTTAGTCGTGGCGGCCGACCCGCCGCCCGATGTGGTGATCAGCTCCGCCATGCCTTGGCAGATGAACCGCATCAATCAAGGCTACGCCCAACGGCTGGACTCCGAGCTGGCCAACGCGTGGCCCGAATGGGCGAAATGGCGTAATGAGGTGTTTGGGTTTACCTTCGAGCCGATCGTCATGGCCTACCGGCTCGATCTAGCGCGCCATATGCTGCCGCCGCACACCCATGCGGATTTACAGCGCCTACTGGAGACCCAGCGCGATACGTTGCAAGGCAGGGTCACCACCTATTCGCCGTCCGAGAGCGGGATCGGCTACACGCTCTTTCAGCAAGATGCGCGCTATACCGAGCGATTTTGGGACCTGGTCACCGCGCTTGGCGCAAACGATGCGCACCTCGCTCCCAATACCCGAACGATGCTCGAAGGGCTATCGGAAGGACGCTACTGGCTGGGCTATAACCTGCTGGGTTCCTACGCCATGGTGTGGGCCCAAGAGCATCCCGAAGTGATCGTTCAGGTTCCCCAGGATTACGCCTTGGTGGTAATGCGCACCGGCTTCATCCACCGTGATGCGCCCAACCCTCGCGCCGCCCAAGCCTTCATGAACTTTCTGCTCAGCCGTGATGGCCAGCGGGTGCTCGCAGCACAAACCCCGCTGTTCAGCGTCCGTCCCGACATCATAGGGCCCTATACGGCACAGCGCCTTCGCGACCAAGTCGGCGACCGCCTCTACCCCATTCCACTCAACGCCTCGGTGCTGGCTTTCGTCGACCCCCAACGCCGCCAAGCGTTCATGGCGCGCTGGGCGCGTGAGTTCGACCGCTCTTGGCGTGAGGAGGATCAGTGATGACTGCTAATGGAAGCCCAGCGTCCGCTATGGTGGTACTCAAGGCGGGTCATATTTTGAGGTAAATAAAAAAGTTCTCTGAATACCTGACATCGGCCCATGGGTTCGTTGGGCGCCAGACGGACAACTCAACTAACTGTAATAACGCCACATTGTGCCAAGTGCCCTACCTTATGCGATACGCTTCCCGCGACCATACCGCCTAAATCACTGAGTCCGCGACTACCCATCACGATCACGTCGACGCCTTCGCGCCTTGATACTTCCAATATGATATCGACAGGCCTGCCTTGTTCGATCATTGTCTCGATATTGCGGATGCCTTTCGCTTTAGCAAACGTTTCGGCTTCTTCAAGCAGTGCCTCGCCCGCTGACGCCAAGTGTTCGGACGTTGCATCACTTGCAAGCGCGCCGACACCCCAGATCAGCTTGGTAGTGTTACCAACCACCTCAGGAATATGCAGCACGTAAACCTTCGTACTGTTTTGCTCTGACAATTTGCACGCCACGGACAGCGCATGCTGTGAGTGTACAGAACCATCGATAGGCACCAAAATCTTGGTATACATAACATCTCCGACATTGACTAAAGTATGAGAAATATCCTTCAGCAAAACTGATAGCTTATACTTTTTAGGTATTTTGAGCGCTCTGCCAGAAAGATTAATTATAGCTAGAAAATGCCATTTCCATTGGCATTTCTCCAATATCTTTCGGACAGAAAGCCATACCCAGGAGGTATAATGGAGCTACGCCATCTTAGATACTTCTGCGTGGTTGCCGAAGAGCTAAACTTCACGTCTGCCGCAGAGCGGCTCCATATGTCGCAACCTCCGCTTTCTCGTCAGATCAAGCAGTTGGAGCAAGAGGTAGGCACGGAACTGTTCGAGCGCAGTTCACGAGGCCTACAGCTCACCCCATCAGGCATTTTCTTTCAACAACACGCCATACAAATATTAGAAAAAGTCGATGTTACGGTGGAGGCTACTCGCCATATGGCGCGCCATAAACGTCAGCTATTTGGGATTGGCTTTGTGCCTTCGGTTTTCTATGGGCAGTTGCCCACGCTCGTGCGTGATTTAAGACAAATGGACAATGTCGAGCTATCGTTAGCGGAGCTGACGACGGTGCAGCAAATTCAGGCTTTGAAAGCCGGGCGGATCGATATGGGGTTTGGCCGTATCAGAATCGACGACCCCGATGTGGAGCAGGACATTCTTTTCGAGGAGCCCATTATCGCGGCGTTACCCAGCGGCCACCCGCTCGAAGGAACGACCCCCAGCTGTGAAGAGCTTGCCCGCTACCCCCTCATTCTCTTTCCCGCCAAACCACGCCCGAGCTTAGCCGACATGGTACTTGGCATTTTTCGTAGGCGAGGCTTGAAGGTTCAGGTCTTTCAAGAAGCGAACGAGGTGCAAACGGCACTCAGCCTCGTCGCTTCTGGCATTGGCATCACGCTCGTACCGGAACAAGTCAAGCGTGTGCAGCGAGATGGCATCACCTATGTCTATTTAGCGGATAGCAGTATCATTTCCCCCGTTATCTGTAGCCGTCGCCGTGGTGAAAAGCCATCTCACGTCATGCAAACGGCCAATGCCATTTTGGATGTGCTGGTCGATAACCGACGCTCGGGACGGTATCCGTAGCCTCACACGCATCGATCGCACTAGGGACGGAGCACGACGACCGGGCACGGCGCTTCATGGACGACCTCGTGACTGACGCTGCCTGCCACTACCTGAGAAAGGCCGCTGCGGCCATGGGTCGTCATCGCCAGCATGGTATGGTGACTATCTGCTAGGTAGCTCACGATAGACGCCGCTGGGTCGCCATGAAGCACCTCCCAGTCAACCTCCAGTGCTTGGTCTTTTCCAACGCGGCGCGCCAACCCCGATAAATACGCCGACTCCGAGACATCGGCGGGGGCCAACGATGTCGGTTTGTTGAACGTTGGGGTATCGAGTACTTGTAGCAGCTGTAAGCGCGCGCCCAATCGTTTGGCTAGCTCGGCCGCATGGGGCAGCATTTTTTCAGAGAGTGCAGACCCATCGACACAGACCGCCAATACATCGACGTGCTGGTGAGCGCGACCACTATAACGTGGTCCGCATAAAAAAACGGGCCGTCGAGAACGCCGAACCACGCCAGCCGTCACGCTTCCGATCAGCATTTCCGGCACCGGGCGACGTCCATGAGCCATCATGCATACCCCCACCTCCTCCCGATTGGCCAGCGCTCCCAGGTAGTCCTTGACGCTGTGATGAGCAATCACTTCCAGCGCCATATCGTCGACACGTTGCGCCTTGAGGCGTGCTTTTAGCAGCGCCGAACGTGAACTGACGTCTGCTTGTTCGAGCACCACGGAGACGGCCTTCATCTCAACGCCCAGCTGCGACGCGAGGCGTCGACCAAACTCGATGGAGGTCAATGCTCCTTCACTGTCATCAATAGCCACGACGATCGTCTTCATCATTCCTCTCCAGTGACGGTGTCAGCCGCCTTTGTTGTTATTGCGTGTCATTGTTCAGTGGCGCGAAGCGCCGGTGCAGTAGGTTGTACGCCAGCCCCCCTACGACCACGCCCCAGAAAGCCGACCCAAGCCCCAAAAAGCTCACCCCGGATGCCGTGGCGACGAAGGTCAATACCGAAGCTTCCAAGTGGCTCTTTTCGGCGGCAAACGCGCTGATGTTGCTGCTAATCGCCCCCATCAACGCCAGGCCCGCCAATACCGCCACGAAGGCATTCGGCAGCGAAGTAAATAGCGCCACGATGGTGCCTGCCAACAGTCCGCCCACGAGATAGAACACACCGTTGGCGACGCCGGCAACGTAGCGCTTGTCCGGATCTTCATGCGCCTCTTTGCTGGTGCAGATCGCGGCGGTAATGGCGGCGATCACCGTCGTGATGCCGCCAAAAAAGGCCGTCAACAGCGACGTGACGCTGGCCACCGTGACAATGGGCTTGGCAGGCGTCATGTAGCCCGAGGTACGCAATATCGCCATGCCCGGTAGGAACTGGCCCGTCAGGCTGACGAGTACCAGCGGTATCGCCAAGCTCAAGGTCGCGTTCCATGTCCAATCGGGTTGGATGAACTGCGGCTGCGCCAACTGAACGCTGACACCCTCGAGGCTGGCTCCCTCCAAAAGAACCGCCAACACGACACCGACTAATAATAGGCAAATCAAGCTGTAGCGCGGCGTCAGACGTTTGAAAACCAGATAAGCGATCATCATGCCAATCGCCAACGTCGGCACATTGCGTAACGACTCGAAAATGCCGACGCCAAATTGGAACAAGATGCCAGCCATCATGGCGCTGGCAATACCGGGAGGAATCAGCTGGATGATGCGATCGAACGATCCGGTGATGCCGATCCCGAATAACAGAATGGCGGCCGTCAGGTAAGCGCCCACCGCTTCGTTGAGCGACAGCTCTGGAAAAAGCGTCACCAACAAAGCGGTTCCCGGCGCCGACCACGCGGTCACCACCGGTACCTTCAACCATACGCTCAGCAAAATCCCCGAGATGGCGGCCCCCATGGAGATGGCCCATACCCAGGAGGTCATCATCGTGCTCGAGATGTCAGCACTCTGAGCGGCCTGGAAAAAGATGGCCAGCGGTCCAGAGTACGAGACCAGCACGGCCACGAAGCCTGCGGTGATCGCAGACACCGACCAGTCTTTGTGTAATTGCATACCCACAGTATCCCAACGCGATTAAGGGTCACGGCCCTGTGTAATGGCCTGGCAAAGAGAGCTCGGCCAGGCCCTCCATTACGCAACGCCCAGGTGCGTTTCCAACAGTTCTGGGTTATTCCTGAGCCCCTTTGAGTCACCGCTGTACTTCACTTCGCCTTTCACTAACAGCAAGTGCTTCTCAGCCACTTCCAGCAGATTATCGATGTTTTTATCGACGATGATCGTCGAGATGCCCGTGGCCTTGATAGTGCGAATGATGTTCCAGATTTCATCGCGTATCAGCGGCGCCAAGCCTTCGGTGGCTTCATCGAGGATCATCAGATCGGGGTTCGTCGTCAGCGCTCGACCTATCGAGAGCATCTGCTGCTCCCCGCCCGACAGCAGCGCGCCATCATGGTTAATGCGTTGCCCCAGGCGCGGAAACGTGTCCAGTACGCGTTCCATGGTCCAGGGGGTCTCACCCCGCTCATTGGGGCGTGCCGCCATGATGAGGTGCTCACGCACGCTGATCCCGGGAAAGATTCCGCGCCCTTCGGGTACGTACCCGATTCCTTGGCGCATCAACTGCCATGGGCGTCGTTTCGCGGTCGACACGCCCTTGATATAAACGTCCCCACGGCGTGGTGGCACAAAACCGAGGATCGACTTCAACGTGGTGGTTTTTCCCATACCGTTACGCCCTAACAAACTGAGCGTCTCTCCGGGCATTAGGGTCACATCGACGCCGTGCAACACATGGCTTTCGCCATAGTAGGCGTGCAGCCCGCGGGCTTCGATCAGGGGAGTCACGGTGGCTTCTGTGGTCATGCGGTTACTCCTTCGTCGTGACGTCCCAAGTAAACATCGCGCACCTTGTCGCTGGTACGTATCTGCTCCGTCGGGCCACTTTCGAGAACACAGCCATCGACCATGACCGTGATGCGATTGGCCAAGCGGAAAACCGAGTCCATATCGTGCTCGATCAACACCAGGGTGTAGCGGTCGGTCAAACTGGCGAGCAGCTCCGTGACCTGCGCCGTCTCTTCACGCCCCATGCCGGCCATCGGTTCGTCTAGCAGCATCAAGGAGGGTGCCGTTGCCAGCACCATGGCTATCTGAAGCTGGCGCTGCTCGCCGTAACTCATGTCCGCGGCGGTCGTATGCGCCCGGTGGTTCAGCTGACAGGTTTCCAGCACCTCTTGGGCGCGCTCGCTCACCTGCTGCGCCGTGTGACGGGAACGCCAGCTACCCAACACGCCGCCCATATGGATGCGTGCCGCTAGCTCACAATTCTGCAAGCAGCTAAGGCGTGGAAAGATATTGGTTTTCTGATGGCTGCGACCAATGCCCAAGCGTGCAATTTGGCGAGCACTTTTGCCTTGAATCGCTTTTTGTCGATAGAGCACCTGACCTTCCGACGGGGGGATCTCACCGGAGAGCAAATTGATCAAGGTGCTTTTACCGGCGCCGTTGGGGCCCAAAATGGCATGTATTTCGTGGGCTTTCACATCAAAGTTCACGTCATTGACGGCAACGAGGCCACCAAAACGACGCGTCAAGCCCTGGGTGGCTAATACGATGTCATCACTCATGGCTAGTCCACCTTACTCTGTGTCACGGGCTGGGCGGAGACGATCGTCTTTTCCGGCGCTTCACTGGCTGTTGTGCGGCGTTTGCGTGCCCAGGGAGGCGCGATCATCAGGCCTGCCACACCGCGCGGCAGCACCAACACTGCCACGATGATGGTCAGCCCCATCAAAATGGGCCAATGTGTCGTGGCATGCTCATAGACGAACAGCAGTATTTCATACGCGAAGGCGCCTAGAATGGGGCCAAAGATGGTGCCCATACCGCCCAGAATCAGCATCATCAGTACCTCACCGGACGTGTGCCAGCCGAGCTGGGCCGGATTGGCGAAGCCGTACTGCATCGCCGCCAGCATGCCGGCAATCGAGGCCATCACCCCGGCAATCACGAAAGCGATCAGCTTGTAACCACTGGTGGCATAGCCCAGGGCCTGCATGCGGTGCTCGTTATCATGAATGCCGTCTAGCACCTGACCGAAGTAGGAGCGGGTCAGCCAGCGCAGAAAGAGGTATCCCGCCAACAGCGTTACCAGGCAGAAATAGAAGAAACTGTAAGGATCATCCAAATCGACTAGCAGGGTATCGCCCACGGCCAAGCTGGGGCGGAACATAATGAAGACACCATCGGTGCCCCCCGCGAACTGGGACGTGCTAATGAAGTAGTAAAGCATCTGACCGAACGCCAGCGTCGTCATGATGAAGAAGATACCTTTGGTGCGAATGACCAAGAGGCTGACGATGAGCCCAACGCAGGCCGACACGCCGATCACCAAAGGCAGCATCCACCACATGGAGGCCGGGCTAAAGTCAGGGCTGGCGAGGGCAAGCGTATAGGCGCCCAATCCGAAAAAGAGCGCGTGCCCCAGGCTGACCAGACCCACGATGCCCACGAGCAAATCGAGGCTCATGGCAAACAGCGCGAGAATCAACATCAAGGTCAGCTTCTCCAGCATGAAATTGGCCTGATTGCCGAAGACCGCCTCGCCCCACAGCGGAAAGGTTGCCACTAGCGCCGTCAGTCCCAACATGAGGTAGGCAACGCGCTTGGGATATCTATGTAACATTGCTTGTTCTCCTCACGCGAAAAGACCGCGCGGTTTCACCAAAAGAACCGCTGCCATGATCAGATAGATCACCATGCTGGCGAGACTGGGAATGAGCACAGCGCCGAAGGTCGTGGCCATGCCGATGATGATGGCTCCCCAAAAGGCACCCTTGATGGAGCCAATCCCCCCGATGACCACGACCACGAAGCAGGTGATCAAAATGCTGTCACCCATGCCGGGGGCAATCGACGTGAGCGGCGCGGCAATCATGCCGGCAAAGGCGGTGAGCGCCACACCCACGCTAAAAATCAGTGTGAAGAGCGTACGGACATTGATACCGAGCCCCTCCACCATATCGCGATTCACGGCACCGGCCCGGATGATGATGCCCAGACGGGTATGGCGAATGACGCCATAGATGACGCCGGCCAACGCCAGACAAACGCCCATGACGAAGAGCCGATAGACCGAATACTGCAGGTTGTCGGTGAGTTGGATACTGGCGTCGAACGGCGCAGGTACCGGCACGCGATGCACGTCGCCGCCCCAGATGATTCGCTGGGCTTCGTTGAGCACTAAAATCAACCCAAAGGTCAGCAGCACCTGATAGAGATGGTCGCGCTTGTAGAGCGTATCGAGAAACAGCCGCTCGATGACCAGGCCGAGTGCGATAGCGATGGGGATCGCAACCAAGATGGCCAACCAGAAGTTGCCGAAACGCATGGTCAGGTCATACACCAAATAGGCACCGATCATGTACATGGCACCATGGGCCAAATTGATGATGCCCATGATCCCAAAAATCAGCGTTAACCCACTGGCTATCAAAAACAGCAGCAACCCATACTGGAGCCCATTGAGCAGCTGGACACCAAAAAATGCGAGATCCATAAGACCCCTCCGAGCATAAAAGGGGAAGCGGGATTGCCCCGCTCCCAAGCTGTACGAAGTGTCGTTACATCTGACAGGCGTCGTCGGGCACTTCTAGATTCTCGGCAGCAATGCTGACGACCTCGTGCTTGCCGTCACGAATCTCGCGGAGGTAGACATTCTGGATGGGATGGTGAGAGTCCGAAAAGCTCAACGGACCTCGTGGACTGGCTAACTGAACATTTGCCAAGACATCGATTAGTCGCTCGCGGTCTGACGTGTCTCCACCGAGCACATTGAGCGCCTGGGCTAGCATCATGCCGGTATCGTAGCCTTGCACCGCGTACGTATCCGGCGCTTCACCGTAGGCGTCTTCATAGGCGGCGACGAACGAGCGGTTCGCGTCGTTTTCTAGCGTTTCTGCGTAATGAAGCGTGGTCATGACGCCTTCACCCGCATCGCCCAGGGCGGCTAGATTACCTTCGGTAAGGAACCCGGAGCCCAGCAGAGGGATGCTCTCGTTGAGCCCCGCCGCCGCGTAATCCCTTACGAAGCTGACACCACCGCCCCCCGCGAAGAAGGTGTACACGGCATCCGGCTGAAGGCTGGCAATCTGCGTCAGGTAACTCTGGAATTCGGTGCTCGGAAACGGCACGAGAATCTGCTGAACGATGTCACCGCCTTCCGAGGTGAAGGCCTCTTCAAAGCCCGCTAGATCCTCTTTCCCACCCGCGTAGTCCCAGGTAATGGTCACGATGTTTCTATGCCCTTGCTCGTAGGCCACTTTTCCCATGGGATAGCTGTCTTGCCACATACTAAAGGAGGTGCGAAACACGTTCGGCATGCACAGTTCGTTGGTCGCCGCCCCAAGCCCTGCATTGGGGATGATCGTAATGGCGCCGGTTTGTTTGGCCACGCGCAGCATGCCCATCGCCACGCCTGAGTGTACCGGACCTATCACGAAGTCCACGTTGTCACCGTTGACCAAACGACTCATGTTTTGCGGAGCCTTGGAGGGATCGGCTTCGGAATCCAACTCGACGTACTCGACGTCGCGACCGCCCAACTGTCCCCCCTCCTGCTCGATGGCCAGCTTCAAGCCGTTAGTGATGGCTTCGCCCAGCGCTGTATAGGTGCCTGAATAAGGCAGCATCAGCCCCAGTTTCACGGGATCTTCATTCGCCGAAAGGCCCATGGCCGACAGCGTCAGAGTGGTACCCAGAGCAGCAACGAGAGTGGTCTTTTTGACATTTTTCATTATGGATTCACCAGGATTGTGTTGTTTTAGATTGTTATGTCCATCGCGCTTCGCGTTGATGGAAGACACGATCAGCGACGTCCCTGTCTCATCGATGCGGCTTATACGTGATACACGTCGATGACTTGATGGATGTAGTCGTTGTTCAGCTGCACGACTTTTCTTGTGATGAGCGGACGCTCGCCCGAGACGTCCAGGGTGTAGAAGCTCGTGCCGAAGAAGCTGTCCGTCTTCTTGTAGCGGTGGCTCAGCGTGTGCCAGTTGAACCGCAGCTCGGCCGTCTGGTCGTCTTGCGACAGGATTTCGAGGTTGGTCACCTGGTGCGTGGTCCGCGGCTCCGGCGTGCTCGCCCCGCTGCGCTCGGTCTTGATCCGGTAGACCCGATCTTCCAGCCCTTCGCGGTTGGGGTAGTAGATCAACGAGATCTCGCTGTGCGGATCGCGGGTGAGCTGATCATCGTCGTCCCAGGCGGGCATCCAGAACTCGGCGTCCTTACGGTACAGCGTGAGCCACTCGTCCCACTCCCGGTCATCGAGTAGCCGTGCTTCGCGGTACAAAAAAGCTTGGATGTCGTGATAGCTAATGCTCATGGCACTTCTCTCCTCTCTTCTGGCGCTGGGCGCTTAGGCGGTCGCGGTGGCGATAAATTGGCTGCGCTCTTTGTCGATGGCGCGCAGCATTTCGCTGACCCAGTGCTTGTGGTGCAGCACGTAGAGCCCTTCGTCTTCTGGGGAAGCACCGCTGAGCAGGGGCTTCATGTCGATCGCTTGGGCCGTTTCATCGGCGCCTTCGATCCACTGTTGGGCCCCGCGGGAGAGGTCGTTCCATTCGGCCAGCGCGCCGTTGTAGCCTTCTTGGCAGGCGCGGAACTCTTCGAGGTCGTCGGGGGTGCCCATGCCGGAGACGTTGAAGAAGTCTTCGTACTGGCGGATGCGTACTTCTCGGTTTTCAGCCGATTCGCCTTTGGGTGCGAAGCAGTAGATGGTGACTTCGGTTTTGTCCACGGCGATGGGACGGATCACGCGGATTTGCGTGGAGAACTGGTCCATCAGGTAGACGTTGGGATAGAGGCAGAGGTTGCGCGTCTGGTTGACGATGGAGTCAGCACGGGCGTCGCCTAACTACTCCTGGATCCAGTCCTTATGCTGATAGACCGGGCGCACTTCCGGGTTAAGCAGTCGGGTCCACAGCATCATGTGGCCGTTTTCGTAGGAGTAGAAGCCGCCTTTACTCTTCGACCAGCCGTCGGCGTCCACCGCCTTGGTACCACCGGCGTCGTAATTGCGGCGCTCCATGGTGGAGGCGTAGTTCCAGTGCACGGAGCTGACGTGATAGCCGTCGGCGCCGTTTTCGGCCTGCAGTTTCCAGTTGCCGGTGTAGGTGTAGGAGGAGGTGCCACGCAGCACTTCCAGACCCTCGGGGGCTTGGTCGACGATGTTATCGATGACCTTGGTCGTTTCGCCCAGGTGCTGCTCGAGGGGTAGCACGTCGTCGCTGAGGCTGCCGAACAAAAAGCCTTTGTAGTTCGCGAAGCGCGGTAGGCGCTTGAGGTTGTGGGAGCCGTCTTGCTTGAACTGGTCGGGGTAGGCGCCAGTCTTTTCGTTTTTGGCTTTGAGCAGCTGGCCGTCGTTTTTGAAGGTCCAGCCGTGGAACGGGCAGGTGAAGGTGCCTTTGTTGCCGCGCTTGCGGCGGCAGAGGGTGGCGCCGCGGTGGGCGCAGGCGTTGATCAGGCCGTGCAGCTCGCCCTGCTTGTCGCGGGTGATGACGATCGGCTGACGACCAACGGTGGTGGTGAAGTAGTCGCCCGGCTCGGCCACTTGGCTCTCGTGGGCCAGAAAGACCCAGTTGCCTTCGAAGATGTGCTTCATCTCCAGCTCGAAAAAGGCGGGGTCGGTGAACATGCTGCGGTGGCAGCGGAAAATGCCGTGATCCGGGTCGTCTTGTACCGCTCCGCGCACGCGGGCTTCGAGTTGATCAAGCTGTGTGGTCATGATCGCTCTCCTCGTTAGGATGTCGCGCTGTTAGGGCGTCAAGGCGGGCCAAGGGGAAGGCCCGCCTCTTAAACAGGGGGTTATACCTTGGCCGTACCGGCCAGTTGGCTGGCCAGATCCTGCTCGTCTTCCTTGGCGCGGGGGCGGGCGTGGCGTACCTGCAGCTCGGCGGCGTCGGTGGGCGCTAACTCGACATCGAACACCACATGGGCGAAGGGGCCGTCCAGATCGCGCTTGGCGATCTCGGCGGGGTCGTCGATGCGCTCGGCGGGCACCACCAGCTCTTCGCGCGTGGCAAAGGCGAAGTCGTCGAAGGTGTAGGGGTCACCGGCGAGGTTGATCTGAGTCGTCAGGTGTTGATGGCCGGGGGCCGAGACGAAGTAGTGAATGTGCGCCGGACGCTGGCCGTGGCGGCCCAGCGATTTGAGCACGACGTCCGTGGGGGCGCCTTCGGGCACGCCGTAGCCCGACGGGACGATGCTGCGGGCGGTGTAGCGGCCGTCGCGGTCGGCATAGATCGTGCGGCGCATGTTGTACTCGTCCTGGGAAGGATCGAAGAACGAGTAGCCGCCTTTGGAGTTGCAGTGCCAGATCTCGACCTTGGCGCCGGGGATCGGCTGGCCGTTCACGTCGCGCACTTGGCCGGTCAGCCACATGGTCTCGCCGTCGGGATCGCTGCCGTCGTCCATCCGGGCGAAGCCGTCAGCTTCCGGGGCGCCGGCCACGTAGAGCGGGCCTTCAATGGTGCGCGGGGTGCCGCCGGTGCGCTTGGCTTCGGCGTCGATGGCGTCGTGGCGCATGTCGAGGAAGTGGTCGAACCCCAGCCCCGGCGAGAGCAGGCCGAACTGGGTCTGGCTACCCAGCGCGTTGAGCAGGTTCACGGCGGCCCAGTACTCTTCTTCGGTGACATCGAAGTCGTCGATCAGTTTGAACAGGTCGCCTACCAACCGGTGCACGATCTGCTTGGCGCGATCATTGCCGCCTGCCTGATCCAGGCCGGCCACGGCGTTGAGAAAGTCTTGAACCTCGGGCGTGTCGAAGATTTTTACGGTCATGAGATAGCTCACTACATTATTATAGATGTTATGGGTCAGTACCTTGGCGTGCTCCGCCGAGCATTAGCTGTCGTCGTCACGCACGGACGAGGGGTGGCGGCAAAGCGGCTTGACGCTGATCTCCATGTAGGGGAACAGTGGCAGGTTGCTGACCAGCTCTTGAAGCTCGGCATTGTCCTCTACGTCAAAGATACTGACGTTCGAGTAGCTACCGGCCACCCGCCACAGGTGGCGCCATTTGCCTTGGCGCTGCAGGTCCTGGGAGTACGCTTTTTCGGTTGCCTTGATACTAGCGGCCTGCTCGGCGGGCATATCGGTCGGCAATTTGACGGTCATCTCGACTTGAAACAGCATATCGATGGCTCTCCTTTTCGTTTGCGGTCTTAGCGTGCGGCGCGTTGGCTAGCGCGCGTAGTGCGCCAACTTATCTTCATCCAAGGTGATCCCCAGGCCTGGCCCGGGCGGTAAGGCCACCCCAAATTCGCTGTAGTCGAGAGGCGACACCACGATATCGTCTTGCAGCAAGAGCGGGCCGAACATTTCCGTTCCCCAGGTCATGGTCGGTAGCGTTGCCCACGCATGCAGCGACGCGGCGGTACCGATCGTGCCTTCCAGCAAGGTACCGCCATACAGGCCGATGCCGGCCGCCTGGGCGACATGCGCGAGCTCCAGTGCGCCGTAAATCCCGCCCGACTTGGCGAGTTTCAGTGCAAAGGCTCCGCTGAAGCCGCCGCATACCAAATCAAGACCGTCGCGCGCATCCTGGACGGCCTCATCGGCGAGCATGGGCACATTGAAGCGGTTCGCCAAACGCACCAATCCCGCATGCTCACGCGCGCCGATGGGCTGCTCTATCAACTCGATACCCGCCTCTTGTAACGCCTGAATACCGAGAACGGCGGTGGATTCGTCCCACGCTTGATTGACATCGACGCGCACGCTCGCCCGGTCTCCCAAGGCCTCCTTGATGGCCGCTACGTGGCGGACGTCCTGGCCCACGGGATTGGCACCGATTTTCAATTTGAAGTCGCAGTGCCGACGCTGCTCTAAACGCAGCATGGCTTCATCGATATCTTTCGCGGTATCGCCACTCGCGAGCGTCCATAGAACGGGGATATGATCCTGACGCACGCCTCCCAGCAGCTCGGCCACGCTCAGCCCAAGGCGCTTGCCTTGGGCATCGAGCAGCGCCATTTCCAATGCGGATTTAGCGATCATGTTGCCGCGGGCGTGCCGATTGAGCAGCGCGCGGGCGTGGTGAACGTTATGGGAAGGCTGGCCAATCAGCAGAGGTGCCAAGTACGTATCGATGTTGCGCTTGATACTCTCGGGACTCTCCGGGCCATAAGCTAGGCCGCCGATGGTCGTGCCTTCGCCCAGCCCCTCGATACCGTCTGAGTGATGCATACGAATGATCACCATGGTCTGGCAGGCCATGGTGGTCATCGAGAGTTTGTGAGGACGGATGGTCGGTAAATCGACCAGCAGCGTCTCTATTCGTTGGATAACAGTTGACATGGCAGCTCCGGCATCAGGCAATCGTTTCGCTATCGAGCAGTTTGCGTGCCCGTGCAAGCCGGAACCAATATTGTTTAAGTGCGCGTCCATACCAAGGAGGTATCACAAGCGCATGACAGGCTCGGCTATTCAGCCACTTTTTCCCCATAACCCCGAGCGCGAGAGCCGCTGAACGACACGCGCCCTCGCCAGGGGCGCTTAACGCCGAATACAGCGCGTATCGATACGCAACCGCGTGTTAAAGAGCCACGCGATCACTTCGCCGTGATAGAGAGCGCCATAAGACAAAAGAATGATCCAAGCGTGTTGCTCGACGCGCACTCGCCTCAAGCGGAGTTTCTAGAGACGGTCTCGAGATACGGTTTCGAGATACTGCCGAGCCGTAATGACATCGTCGTGTGGATCGTGATTCCACAGCCAGTCGAAGCGATTTTCCAGATCGTGGATGAGCTTGCTCTCATCGCCCCCAATGCCTTTTCCCGAATATTCATAGACATCGCCGGCGTCGTGGGAAGTACGCTGCGCTCGACACGTGCGTGCATGGCGCACGTGCTCGAAAGCGGCCAACATGTCGCTCACACGGCGATGATCGCAGCGGACGTCTGTCAGTAGCGTCGCCAGCACGTAGGCATCTTCGAGCGCCTGTCCGGCCCCCGCCCCTTGGTGGGGCACGAGCGCATGGGCGGCATCGCCGACAACCATGACCCGCTCGCGCTGATAGAAGGGAAGCTCGGGCAACTCATGCAGCGCCCAGCGCGTTGGTTCGGCGATGGATGCGAGAATAGCCTGGCAAGCCGGACTCCAATCTTCGAAGACCTGTAACATTTCCTGCTGGCTGACGGCCTGAACCCACTCCTCCCCCTCGGGTAGCCGGGGGTGGGGAACCGAGCGGTCCGTGATGAAGGCAACGACGTTGACGAGCTGGGACTGCTTGACCGGAAACGTCAAAATATGGCGATCTTTACCGAGATACATTTGCGGCACCCATGCCAAACGTTTCTCGCTGCCGTTAGCCTCTAGCGCTGTCACTAACGTGTGGGTGGGAATCATGCCACGATACGCGTAAGTACCGCTCCAGAAGGGCGCAATATCGCCATACTGGTCGGGCGGTAACACATGGGAGCGGACCGCCGACTTGATGCCGTCAAAGCCAATGATGACATCCCCCGTAAAGTGCGTGCCATCATCGAAGTGGGCAGTGGCGCTAACGTCGTCTTGCGTCACTGCGACACAGCGTTTGCCGAAATGCGCAATGCCCTCCGGCAGATGGGCAACGATCGCATCGAGGAAGTCGGCACGGTGTACCGAGGATTGGCCAACGCCCGGCGCTAGGCTGGCCGTCAAGTAGGTATCATCACTGCCTCGGCGCCACTCGAACCACACATCTTCGAAGGGGGCTGGTGAGGCGTCAGCAATACGCTGATAAGCCTCTTCCAACCCCAACAGCTGAATGGCTCGTACCGCATTGGGGCCAAAGGAGACCCCAGCGCCGATTTCGGAGAACTGCGGAGCGGCTTCGAACAGCTGGACATCAAGGCCGCTATCTCGCGACAGCGCAACGGCAAAGGCGACGCCACCGATACCGCCTCCCACAATGCCAATGGAGAGACGTTTTTGCTGGGTATGTTTGATGTGCATGCTTCACTCCCTTTCACGGTGTATCGTTATCATGTCGAGCGTCACGCTCTACTGATAACGCTATTAGGAGGAGGCAACGGTCACCACACAGCCCTCTTCATGCAAACTATAAACGGCGCTAATAACGATATGAAACAAAGAGTTGAGCCACCACTCCGTGACAGAAGTAGACCATCGTCGCATGCACGTCAGAGGCCACTCTGATGATCAAGCTTGCCGATATCGATCTCAACTTGCTGGTGGTGTTCGATCTGCTCTACCAAGAGCAAAATACACAGCGTGTCGCGCTACGCCTGGGCATTACCCAGCCTGCGGTCAGCCATGCCTTGAAGCGTTTGCGTCTTCTATTGAACGACGAACTCTTTGAACGCACCTCGCAGGGATTACAGCCCACGCCCCGCGCGAGCCAGCTTCATCCCGGGCTTGCCGACGCGTTAGCGAGAGTGAATGACACACTGAACCTACACAACGATTTCAATCCCGCCCTTAGTGGCCGTACCTTTCACCTCAACATGACCGATATTGGGGAAATCGTTTTCCTACCCCGTTTACTGCAGCATTTATCACAAGTGGCTCCCGGCGTCTCGCTCCACACCGCTCGCAGCAGCCACCACGCGCTAAAGTATGAGATGGAAGAGGGGCAGATCGATCTAGCCGTTGGGCTGATACCACAGCTGGGCGCTGGCTTTTATCAACAGCGGCTATTCGAGCAGCGCTATGTTTGCCTGATGCGTGACAACCACCCACTCGCCAAGGGCGATTTTGGTCTCGAGGAGTTTCGCTCAGCCCATCATGCCGTCATCGTCGCGAGCGGTACCGGTCATGGCGTGGTAGAGGAGCAGCTCGCCAACGCGGGCATTCAGCGCCCGGTGAGATTGACGCTGCCGCATTTCGCTGCCATTCCCTACATCGTGGGCAGCAGCGATCTCGTCGTGACGGTTACGAATAAATTGGCCGAAGCGACTTGCGAACGATTTGGCCTCACCGTTCGCGAGCACCCGCTGGTCTTTCCAGACATTCCCATCAATCTTTTCTGGCATCGCCGTTTCCATCAAGACCCCGGCAACCGCTGGCTGCGGGGCTTGGTGTATTCGATGTTCTCCGAATAGCGCCCAGTGTCATCCGGCGCTAGGCGATGGGTTTGGCCCACGCCGCACGCGTACTATGAGCAGCCGTCTTGTTGGTAATTTTCCATTTACCATCGATTTTGATCAGCGCAATCACATCGACCCAAGAATCTTCCAGGTTGTCGCTATTATCGAAGCCTAGCAGCACGCTGGCGACCTCTCCGGCCTGGGTGATGGCAATGAAACGGCTCTTGACCTGCCGCTGGCTATTCGCCCATCGCTCAAAACGGTCGCTAATGAGATCGGTTGCCAAGGCACCCTCCGCGTCCAGCGCAAAAATCCACGCCTCCTGATGAAACGCCTCCTCCAGCTTTTGTCTATTGCCTCGAAAGCCATCGACATATAGCTGCACGACTCGTTTGATCTCGTCGATGTCAGGTGCATCACCGACCACCGTGGTATCCGCCATCTCGTCACTCCTGCTTATCAAGTGTTTGTTTTTTATAGTCATAATCCGAGCATCTCACGCGCTTGCTGCCAGGTGGCCACCGGGCGCTGATACTTTTCGCAAAGGGCTACGGTGCGCTCGACCAAGGCCGCGTTGGAGGGCGCCAAGGTGTCACTATCCAAGCGCACGTTATCTTCGAGCCCGGTACGCGTATGGCCGCCAGCCGCAATCGACCACTCGTTGAGTAGGTATTGGTTGGCTCCAATGCCCGCACCGCACCACTGCGCATCCGGCGCCAGCCGCTTGAGCGTCTCGATGTAGAAATCGAAGGTGGGCTTGTCCGCTGGCATCGCATTTTTCACGCCCATGACAAACTGCACATAGAGCGGCGTCTTTAGCTTGCCTTGCTGGGAAAGACTCACTGCCTGGTGGATATGCGACAGGTCGAACGCTTCGATTTCTGGCTTGACGCCGTACTTGAGCATCTCATCGGCCAGCCACTCCACCAGTTGGGGCGGATTCTCGTAGACACGGTTGGGAAAGTTATTGGAACCCACCGAGAGGCTGGCCATATCAGGCTTCAGCGGGAGCATCCCACCCCGGGCTTCTCCTGCCCCGGAACGCCCGCCGGTGGAGAGCTGAATAATCATTCCCGGGCAGTGCTTTTTGAGCCCTTCCATCAGGCGGCCAAACTTTTCTGGGTCAGATGAGGGGGTTTGGTCATCGTTGCGCACATGGCAGTGGGCAATGGTCGCCCCTGCTTCGAACGCTGCCTGGGTACTCTCAACCTGCTCCTCGACCGTAATCGGTACGGCTGGGTTGTTCTCTTTGCGTGGCAGGCTGCCGGTAATGGCGACACAGATAATACAGGGCTGGGACATGGGAGCCTCTTTGTTCTTACTGCGAACATTAATTTGCATAACGAACACCTTATGCCGTCTATCTGGAAACGTCAAATCGGCAGGGCGACCAACGACATTGAGCGTCACGGGTTAGAAAGAGACATCGAAGACCAACGGTACGATGGTGTAGAGCGCCACCATGATCACCAGCAGGCTGATGACATTGAGCCAGACACCTGCTCGAATCATGCTTTGGATAGGCAGATCTCCCGTGGCGAACGCCACGGCATTGGAAGGCGTTGCGACCGGCAGCATGAAGGCACAGCTCACGGCAAAGGTGACCACGATGGTCATCAGGAAGGGTTCGATACCCAGCCCCACGGCAATCGATCCCATGATCGGGAAGAAGGCCGCCGCCGTCGCCGTGTTACTGGTGAGTTCGGTCAATAGAATGATGACGATAGCCGTGATGGCGAGAATCAGGATCGGCGGTAACCCCGATAATCCCGAGACGCTTTCGCCCACCCAGGCACTCAAGCCAGTGGCGGTGAACTGGGCTGAGAGTGTTAGGCCACCGCCAAACAAAATCAGGACTCCCCAGGGCACGTCGCGGGTGGCCGACCAATCCAGCAATGCCCCTTTTCCCTTAGAAGCGGGAATCACGAACATTAGAATCGCCGCGAGGATCGCCACACTGGTGTCGTTGATATTGGAGAGCCAGGGTAAGACGTTCTGCACCGACGAGATTCGCGCTATCAAGGGTAAACATACCCAGCAGAACACGGCCCCGCCAAACACCATCAGTACGCGCGCCTCTTCAGGCGATAGGCGACCCATCCTTTCGAGCTCCGACGCGATCATCGCTCGACCACCCTGAATGTTCTCGACTTCCGAGCGGAACACCAGCTTGTTCAGAACGAACCAAGCCAGCACTAGCATGGTGAATGAGAATGGCACTCCCACCAGCATCCAGTGGCCAAACCCGATACTCAGCCCGTGGGTATCTGCCATGTAGGCGCGCATTAGCGCCATCGGCGGCTGGCCAATCAGAGTGGCCATGGAGCCGATGGTGATGGCGTAGGCAATCCCCAGTAAAACAGCGGCGGAGAACTTGGGCGTGTCATCACCGTTACCCAGTGACGCCACCAGCGCGATGATCGAGCCGCCGATGGGTACCATAATGACGGCGGTGGCGGTATTGCTCACCCACATGGTGATGAACCAGCTAGCGAACATCAAACCGAAGACGATTTGCGCAGGCTTGGTTCCCACGGTGAGCACCGTCAGTAGCGCAAAGCGGCGATGTAAATTCCAGCGCTGCGTTGCCAAGCCCAGCAGTACGCCACCCAAGACGAGAAAGACGATGCTGTGGGCATAGGGCGCAGCGGTCACACCGACCGACGCAATATCGAAAAAGGGGAACAGTACGAGCGGAAGCAGCGATGTCGCCGGAATGGGAATCGCCTCTGTCATCCACCAGGTGGCCATCAGCATTGCAATGCCAGCGACGAGACGCGCATTGAAGGCCAGCGTTTCGGGCAAAAGGAAGAAAACTCCCAAACTTACTAGAACGCCCAGAACAAGAGACATCGGCTTGAAAGCCGAGGCTTCAGTAGAGAGCGCTGGCTCAACGGCCCCAGTGGAGTGCGACATGGCAATGACCTGCATCGGAATAGACATAACGTGCAAATCAGTGTCACGACGGACGCGCAATGCCGCCAATACCTCTCAGGTTGATGTGCATACCCGGACAAACCGCACCGCCCAAGCACACACCCTCCCTACATAACAGAAACGATGAATTGAGCTTTCAGGGGCTATGCACTCCCCGTCTTTTTGGGAGAAGACTGCCAACGCCTCGTCTCCTTGCTCATCCGTGCGACGTATGGCTTACGACTAATGGATTTCACGATTAGTCTTTATTGCCGAGCAAGGGCCATTGACGTATCAACGCGCTCATTTTTGGTACAGGTTGAGGCAATAAAGGCCCAACTGAGTGGTAAAAAGTCCTAACGAGGCACCAGGAATTGAGTACAAAGAGCACACAACGTGCTACGCTCTACCTATGAAAACGATCACATGGAACCCAGAGAAGAACAAACTTCTCCGAGTGGAAAGAGATATCTCGTTTGAGGATGTGGTTTTTCACATCTCGATCGGAGGTATCCTAGATACGTTTGAGCATCCGAATCAGGAGCGGTATCCGGGTCAACAAATCCATGTGATTGAGATAGAGGAGTATGCATACCTCGTACCCTTCGTGGAGTCAGAGGATGAGGTTTTTCTGAAAACGATCATCCCGAGCCGGAAGGCGACCAAAACCTATTTGGGAGGTCCGAAATGAGCAGGTTGGATAAAGAAGAGCTGGAAATCCTGGATGCTTTTGAAGCAGATGAAATGCAGCGCGCACCAGATGTAAAGGATAGGAAAGCGCGGCATCAACAGTACGCCGACGCTATGTTCAAAAAAGATGCCCGTATCAACATCAGGCTTTCTTCCAAGGATCTCAGGGGGCTCCAGAAGAAGGCGCTGGCCGAAGGTATTCCCTATCAAACACTGGTTGCCAGTATCCTTCACAAGTATGTGGAAGGTCGCTTACATGAGGATCGGTAGCTAATACACTGTTGCGGCGCCTATTACGTAGCGCCTTAGGTTTCATTACATGGGGCACATGCTACAAGGGCTGCATGGGATTATCTAAATAATCGCTCATAAGCGAAGCCAGCCAAACAAAAATGGCCTGCGAGAAATCGCAGGCCATTTTTTCAATTTGGCGCGCCCGGCAGGAATTGAACCTGCGACCTTCGGCTTCGGAGGCCGACACTCTATCCAACTGAGCTACGGGCGCTTTGGGTGCGTATCGTACCCGTGTGGGCGGGCCGTGTCTAGCGGCGGGGCGGTTTTAGGCCGACTTGTGATTGACCGTTTTCCCTGCGGTGGTGCATGCTCTTGGGGCACTTTTGCACCTCTTAACCCCCTTGGTCATATTGGGAACATAATAAATGAAAACATTTGCACGTAGTACGCTGGCACTGGGCATCTCACTGGCGCTGGTCGGCGCCGCGAACGCCAACGACTTTGCGGATATGGACCCGGTCACGCTGCGCCTGGCCCACGTGGTCAACGAGCAGGATGGCTTCCATATCGCGGCCACCAAGTTCGAAGAGCTGGTGGAAGAGCGCACCGATGGCAAGGTGAATATCGAGATCTTCCCCAATGCCTCGCTGGGCGATGAGCGCACGCTGCTGGAAGGCATGCAGATCGGCACCGTGGACATGGGCGTGATCACCAACGGGCCGGTGGCCAACTTTGTCGAAGAGATGGCGGTCTTCGAACTGCCGTTCCTGTTCCCCTCCCCGGAAGCCGCCTATAGCGTGCTGGATGGTCCCATCGGCCAGGAGCTGTTGGATAAGCTGGCGGACGTGAACCTGAAAGGCTTGGCTTACGCCGAACGCGGTTTCCGTAACCTGACCAACAGCGAACGCGCCGTTAACTCGCCGGAAGACTTGGACGGACTGCGCATCCGCGTGATGGAAAACCCGGTCTACACCGACACCTTCCGCGAGCTGGGGGCCAATGCGATCCCGATGGCGTGGACCGAAGCGCTCACCGCCATGCAGCAGGGCACCATCGACGGCCAGGAGAACCCGGTGAACGTGATCCACTCGTTCAACCTGGATGAAACCCAGAACTACATGACGCTCTCGCGCCACACCTACGCACCGGCGATCTTCGTGATGGGCATGCCCGCCTGGAACCAGCTCCCCGAGGCTGCCCAAGCAGTATTGGAAGAAGCCGCCCAGGAAGCTGCCGAGCACGAGCGCCAGGTGAACGCAGAGATGGAAGCGGAGCAGTTGCAGGCGCTGCGCGACGCGGGCATGGAGATCAACGACACGCCGGACATGGAAGCCTTTCAGTCCGCCGTTGCGCCGGTATACGAGAAGTACGGCGAGCAGTTCGGTGACTACCTGCCGCGTATCCAGGAGGCGCTGCAACAGTGATGTCGTTTGCACAGCCTCTGTTGACGCTGCTGCAACGCATTGAACGCGGGCTGGATGCCATCATCCAGCCCGTGGTGTTTGCGGGCATGGC
>Ga0208029_1000355_pt1 | contig 30581 bp, 34 predicted proteins | sample MalvireepMed_s12_FD_184242 | JGI IMG/M metagenome (GOLD analysis project Ga0208029, IMG submission 184242) | Marine viral communities from the Global Malaspina Expedition - Malaspina viral metaG DeepMed_s12 (SPAdes) (version 2) | ecosystem: Environmental > Aquatic > Marine > Oceanic | place... | reverse complement strand
TCGGAGAGAGGATAAAAAAAGAAAGTCCCGCCGTGAAACGTGGCGGGACTTCTCGGCGAAGCAAGATAAATTATCCTGACTTCTTCTTCTTAATCTCCTGGGGCATAGGGCATAGGGCATAGGGGCATAGGGGCATAGGGCATAGGGCATAGGCATAGGCATAGGCATAGGCATAGGCAAGGACATAGGCAAGGACATAGGCAAGGACATAGGCAAGGACATAGGCATAGGCATAGGCATAGGCATAGGCATAGGCATAGGCACAAAAAAAGGCCTAGGACAATTGTCCTAGGCCTATGCTATACAATTACTGTTTTAAGTCCATTGACTGGCCATGGCATCAGCTATGCCGCTATACGTTTTAGATCGCAATTTTGCCCTGTCGGCACTAGGTGACAATTTCCAGATTCTTTGTTCCCTACCATTGACAATATTAGTTGGTGTCAATTGTGGTAGATTGTGTAGCCATAGGCATGTAGCTTTAGTCTCACCGTGTCCATATTGCCACGGCTGTATAATCTGTGTTGGTTTTTTGTACTTTGTTGACATTATTCCGATGGAGTTCTCTATCGCCCAAGGGCAAGATAGGTGGGTAAACTTCATAAAGAAGTCTATAGATGCTTGTTGTGTTCCGTTTGCCCTTTTTTCTGCAAACCATCTAGCTCCACTAGACGCAAGGTCTGTGCAAGGTGGGAAAGCGATAACCAGATCCCATTCTTGCGCTAACAATGGCAAAACATCTCCGACTATATGCCTACTACGTACGGCGGCGGCTGGGTGACTAGACGATTGTAAATCGCAACTAGTGACGCTGTGCCCACTAGCCAACAAGCGGCCAGACACCGCGCCGCTTTCTTCGCATGCTACCAGAATTTTCATTATTGGGTATCCTATAATAGGTAAATTTTCTTTTTCTTTTTAGCCGCCGCTGCGGCCTTTTTTCCTTTATCCGTATAAGGGTAATGCTTTCCTTTTACGACCGGCATTTACACCTCCTTATTCGTAGCTCCGCAAAATCTTCCACAATACCGCTGCTGCGCCTCCTACGACGAATCCGATAATTCCATTCGTAGCATCCGAATGCGCCAAGCCCTGAATCGCTACCGGCAGCGCTCCCTGTATAGTGGCGGCTGTCTGCGTACCGTAGGCACTCAGGGGAGCCGCAATTGCTCCGACTCCTATTGCCTGTCTAATTTGCCGCCGGTCTATTTTCCCGATAGGTGTAGCCGACGGTTTAGCTCTGATTAATCGCCTCAAGAGTTTCTTCACGGACTACCTCCCCGTTAGGCTCCGGTTCACCGCTGAATGCGTCACCTATGCACAACTCCATGCCCTTTTTTAAACCCAATAACTCACGCGCCGTTGGATCTGCAGCTAGAAGCTGATTCGCTCTTTCATTTAGTTGCTTATCAATGCCTTCGAGATTTTCTTTGATCTGTTCGACTGTCATTGTATCACCTTTCTGGCGGTAGTAGGTCCAATTTGTCGAGGGGCCGCTCAATCCTTAACCCCTTGACTTCTGAGTTCGGGACGGTAAGCAACGTCCCGCCTGTGATTACTTGTTTCCCTTCTTTCTCTGTGACATCATAGCAATAAAAACTAGTCCGCGCCAACCCAAAACGCGCAATCCTTGCGGGTCGCCGGTCGCCATTCAAGTGCAACCAGACCACCTCGTCCTGCTCGTACTCATTGCCCCACTGAATTGAAATTCCCTCAACCACATTTTGCAGAAAATTGCGAAAAAGTAACACTAGAAAAAGCGCGACACCGACCCACAACCACGCGCCGACAAATGCCTCTGCGGCAGCCTGTGTGCCCGCATCTATATGCGGTAGTTGCGAGGTGTTCATCCATTAAACAGCCCACGCCGCTTGCCCATCACTGGGTGCCGTTTTCTGTCCCTCAATTTGCGCTGCCAGATTTGCCTTCAGCTCATCGGATGCCCAGGCATTTCCTGCTGCGGTGATCCACGCAGGGCGGGAGGATATGTTAGCATAAACGTCATAACTGCCGGTTTTATCGCCTGGAGCTGTTAGCGGCACCCATCCGTCTGTACTGGCCGTATAGGTTTTATCGCCCACGGTTTCGCTTGCCGACATGCTGCAAACCACAGCACTAACATAATCAGTCACGTCCGTGCCGTCTTTCAGGGTTGCCGTTTGTAAAACTTTTACCCGATCCGAAATATTTACTACATATTCTACTGCCATTATGCTGCCTCCAATCTCATTAGTTTTTGTTGTGCCTCTTTGAGGTCTTTACGTATTTCGGCCAGCGCAGAGGCCACTTTCTGTATCGCGCCGTGGTGCAACATGACCATTTTAGTCTGGTTCATCATGCCGCGCATTTTGCCGTTGTCCGCACGTCGGATTGAATCCTTACCAAACAATCCCAATTTAATAAGGTCTGCCTCCCTATATTGAACAGCTCCTCCAAATATCTCAGGCACCATTGTCGCCTCTATATCGCGCAAGAGCTGAACATCATCATGTTTATCGTAGGTCGTCCACTCAACGTCGGCATGTGCAGAACCTTCGACGTCAAATATAAACCGTGTATCAGCATCACGGTCGCCTATCGTCATCAAATTACCGTCCGACCCGACAGATCCAGCACCCGTCCCAGTCTTTTTTGCTGCCAATATCATCACGGGCGCAGTTGCAGCCGTTCCCTTAGTTGTATTGTCATTTGTAGAAAGCCCCTCAAGCCGCAACCCAGTATTATCCTCCGAAAAGCCCCGCAGGAAAGCCCCACCATTAGTAGCGTGGAGTTTCATCACGTTAAAAAATGTTTCCGTCAGCCCGTAGTTGGTCATTCCATGAGCAATATCGCCCGATGAGCTGAGTGCCAGGATCTCGTCGTCATTCGTCCCCTGATCAATCGTCAAGCCCTTCGTCATGTTGGCGTTGGCGGTAGCCGTGCCTATGCCTACGTTTCCTGATGAATCTATCCTAACTGCTTCTGCACCATTCGCGGTGACAATGGCCAGCGAAGCTCCAGCATTATTAGTACCTAATGTCATCAAATCGTTGTTATGATTCCACCTAAGCGAAGCGCCCACAGCATCAGATGCAGATCCAAAAATAAGATGTGCACCGGAAGTATCAGAGCCAAGGATTGAAATACCAGCCCTACCATCATTTTCTACCACTAAATCATCTGCATCTGTGTCTGGCGTTACTGCTACATCTGCTGTAACAACATTTAATGTACCTGTTGGGGTTGCCGTTCCTATGCCCACATTTCCAAGGTAGTCAATCCGCATCCTCTCCGTTGCTGTGCCTCCAGAGGTCTCTTTCGTATAAAACGCCAGATCCCCGAAGTTTGCAGATCCGCGATCAATATGGAGGATTGCCGCGCCGACTACAGTAGAGGTGTCGTTCGTGAATGCAATTCCGTTCCCCTCGCCCGTGTCAGTAGGACATTCGATCACAATCGCATAATTATTTGGAGCGCCCAGGCCTGCAACAGGATTGAGATGATCGCCAGAAACAGAAAGAACCCCCGTAGGTGCCGTAGTTCCTATGCCTACGTTACCACTATTCAGGATAGACATCTTCGCATCACCAATGACTGCATTCCCACTATCCGCTGCACTATCCAGCAAAAAATGCATATCCGGCTGCACAGACCCAGAGGTTCCCTCTACGTGAATAGCCGCTTTCCGGTGTGAAGTGCCGCCATTAAAGCCGAATTGGATACCTGAATAGCCGCCATCGCTATCTATATCCCCTCGTATCAGCAAGGGATACGATGCCGCCGAACTGCTGACTATATCTAAAGTGTCTTGCGGGACCGTCGTATTAATTCCGACCCGATCCGCTGAAACGTCTACGTATAACGTGTCAGTGTCTACGAGGAAATCGCCGTTGGTGAATGAAAATAACCCCGCCGTTGTGCCTGTAAAAAATCTCAGGCTACCGGGATTGCTTGACGCCTGCTCTCCGTGTAGTTGGATTTCTCCTCCGCGAGAACCGCCGCCCATTCCACCGCCACCACTAATGCGGGTCACGCCGCTATCTGAGCCATCGCTAGTACTGAGTTTTATGTCCAGAGTCGTAGAAGTCCCCTGTAGAGCCGTATCCGTTTTTATAGCACCAGTGGCGGTTAGCGCCCCCGTAGCCACAGCGCCGGTTGTTGTTATTGTGTCGGAGCCATTATTTATAGTACCGTCTGCATTTGCCGAGTTGGTTATTAGATTAAGCGCCTCGTGTAAATGGTCGCAATTTACCCGCGCAATGTTCATCAGGTCAACGGCGGTAGGATTTCCTTCTGCCCATCGCGTTCCCGGTCCTGAATATAAATATGTGTTTGCCATTTTTCCCCTCTAAGCGTTTTCTGCTCCGACGCAGCACTCTTGAGAATAAATATCGTCTTCGTAGAGATACCCGTTCGGGAAGGTGACCCAACCCGCATTACCCTGTTGAACCTGGGTTGCAGCTAAAAATTCCGGATGATCCTCCTCGACGACCCTGCCAACCGGAATATAAGTTCCCGGCACCTCTTGGATCTGGAGCCTCACCTGCGCCTTTGCGAGATCCGGTTTGACACCGACAACCTCCCATTGTACGCGATTTAGGCCGTAAACCTTCACAGAGGATAAATGCGGCGCTGCTGTTGTGCCAAGTTGCCCCCTGGAAACCTGCACGTTTAAGGAGGTTTGCGTGCGGGCCACGACCTTCACGACCTCTTTGTCAATCAGCAGGAAATCTCCCACCCGTAGAAAATTCCCCGCAATGGGGAAGTTAACCGTAGAATCGTCCACGCCGCTTGTCAGTGTGGTTTTTTCATCTGGCCGTTTTGTAAACGGCAAAAAAGGATGATCAAAAAATACATGGTCCCCCAACTCTACGTCAATCGCATTTAGCCCAGTCCCAAACTCTACATTTAGGCGACGCTGTGACCGCCAATCTGATATATGATTAATGAACTCATCGGCAGTATCGTCATCATAAATAAAGTCAGAGGTAAAGCCGCCACGTCGTGTCTGGAAATTAAATTTGTCCCCCAATGAGATTTCCGTTTTATAGCGCGTCTTCGACTGTGTCATTGCTCCGCTCACATTCGGACCGAGCGTATAGGTTTTATCTACGCTGCCAGTCATCCCGTCCGCATTTCCATTATTAGAAGTTCCTGGCGGGTTTGTATAGGGACGCCCAACCTCGACCAATTCCAGTTGAGTTTCCGAAAGGACCGTATACACCTCATAAACTTTATCGCCGCTTATATAGCAATAGTCGCCCTGCATCCAGCTATAAAGCTGACTGTATTCCCGCGCCTTCACGCCATCCGTTTGAAATGTTGCAGAGGAATCCGTCAATATGCCGAATGGGTAATTATTGTCAATGTCCATCTCTATATCATCCAGCGTCCCCGTCCCCGTGACTCTATAGCGCGAGGTTGCGATTTTCATTTTGTTATATTCCCCAGTTGCGCGGTCCAGGGCGTAGCGGAAAACAATTTCATTAATCAATTCGCGAATGTTTGTGCGCGACAGTTTGGCGTCAAACTCCCATTGATTCGGGTCCGCGCCGGGATTTTTTACGAGGATATTATCACGATTAAAGAAGTGTGTCGGCACCGTTGTTTTATCCTGTGCCGCGCAATTCCATTTCCCTTCCGAATCTTTAAAAATGTGCAGCCCTGCCTGGAAGGCAAAACCGTTTAAAAACTCTATCTCAACGGGCTGGTCCATCACAAAGGCAAATTTCCAAGCCGTGCGCGCCGCCGCTGCGGTGTCAAAAGAGGCCAGGTCAATTTTGCTGGTAGGCATATTTAAAAGGTCTTTACCGCGATAAATAGCCTCCAGTTGATGGACGGGATTTTCCAATACCGCGCCACTGGAAGTAATCACCGCGCCGTCTGCCATATTGCCCGTCAGGTCCTCAAGCCCCTCCGCGTCTTGATATATTGGCAGGCTTGCCAGGTCCTTACTCTCCTGATCGTCAAAGCGTAAATCCAGATAAACCTCGTAAAGATTCTTAAACCCGGACGCAATTTCCAGCTCTACGCTTACATTTTCAAAATCCCATTTAGTCGCAAAGTAAGTCGCGATCTGAGAGGTGAGATCAATGGTAAAATCAGTGACCAACGTGCTGGTATCGTCCTGCACGGATGTCCCGCTGGCTATCGTCGTAGTTCCATGTTTAATTATATAGCTGAATGTCCCATTCGCTTTGATCTCTTTAATCACGAGGGATAAACTTGTCAATGTCCCCAGTTGTCCCCCAGTTCCCCCGAAATTTAAATCAAGATGCACCCCGGTATTCAGAGTCGTCCCCCACGTACTTTGACGATTGAATACGGCTTGAGGCGATGGGTGCGTATTGGACGCCTTTGGCCTCGTCGGGGATAGGAGCATCTGCCGCGTGACGTCTGAAATCGTAGCCTGATGTCCCGACTGTGCAACCTGTAGACATTCGGCCCATTTGCGCGCCGAGGGATAATATTGATAGAGGCCCGAATAGGCATTATTGCGCGCACCTGAGGTATATTTCTGTAGGAATTTATCAGTATTCACACAGGGCGCTATAAATGTAGGATCTCCGCTCAAATCATTGGGCGCTTTATCAAATTTGCCAAAAGGCACCGGCACGACTTTCCCAATCGTATCAAAAGGCGCGCCCACGTAATCAGTCAGATTCACGAAATGAGCCGGGATGCTGCGGTAGTCCTTATCGGAGCCGTCAATTAATTCCAGCGTCCACGTTCGCTCAGTGTAAGGGTAGTTTTCAATGACGTATTGCCCCAACGGTATCCGGTCCGCGAACTCCTCCGAGCCGTTGAGGAATAGCACGTAAAAACGCGCGTCATCATTTTCCAGGAAATAACTTTCGGCTAATGAGGTCGCCTTCTCCTCATTGCGTAAAACAACCCGCGCTGAGGATACCGAAGTCAGCCCACCGCCACGCCGTATCTTCTGCCAGCCGATTTGCAACCCGCCAGGAGAAAGGTCATCAGCGTACGTCTTGCCATCTATAGTATATTTTCGGGAGCCGTAATATTTAGTAGTAGGATCAGCAGCAGGTGCATCCGCGTCAATCTCAACCAGCCAGACGATTTGTGTCGCATCGGCATCCTTGAGGCCGGTAGCCCTGGAGGTCAGGGTTTTCACGCGCTCATATCCTTGGAGATTCGGATATCAATATCCCACCGATTGCCGCGCTTGGATCTGGCCCGCTCCATGCCGCTGAGGTAGTGCATATTAGTATGCGCGGCCTCGTGCGGGTCGGTGTACGTGAAGGCGGTGGCGTTATAGCTGACCGTGGTTTCAAAAAAGGTTTTCATGGAGGTATAATTAGCATTAGACATATCACGGAAATGCAGCACCATATTCTGATGTGCCGCGCTGCCATCTCCCAGGTCCACCGTCTTAAAGCCACCGCCCATTGTGCGACCCGTAAGGAATGGATACGAGCGTCCCGGCTCCTCCGGGTAGGCTGGAGCGCGGATTGTTATAGCTGCCGGTGATCCCGATGGCGCTGTGAAAATTACCGTATTGGCCATTAATTAGCTCCCAAACAGTACGTTCCTATTTTGCAGTTCTGTTTCAAGCCACGTCCCCATCTGCTCTTTAAAATCTCCCTTCAGCGTAAACAGATCTCCCACCTCTAACGTTGTTAGCGGGATGGCATCCCTGAGGCCAAAGGGGTCAGGATCTGTTGTATCATCGTAGATAGAAATAAACTGCGAACCGAATGCAGTCGCAACCTCGTCCTGTATGAAGGCTTGCCATTTTTCACCTTCAGCCGCGTCCGTGAAGGTCAGGAAATGCTCTGGCCCGAGCGCGACTTTAGGAATGCCCCTACCTATGCCAAATTGGTCCGTGGCTGCGACACTGAAGTCCATTGCATCAGTCACGTTTTCTTGTATATACGACTGCCATGTCGCCGCCGTCGAGAGGTTGCTAAAAAACGTAAATTTCTCTGTAGCACTGAAGGCCATAAAATGCTCAGGCCCGAGCGCGACTTTAGGAATGCCGCCGCCAATGTTGAAAACGTCAACGCCCCCTCCGAAATTCATTGCCTCGGTCACGTTGCCCTGAAAGTAGCTTAGCCATGTCGCGGACATTGTTGGGCTGCTATTCTCTGTCAGTGACTCTGTTGCACTGAAGAATATAAAATCCTGCGGCCTCAGTGCGATAATAGGCATCCGGCCCCTGATGTTAAAGATGTCGTCCATAGCCCCAGACGGGAGCTGATTGCCCACCTGTGAAGCAATCCACGGTCCCCAGGTGTTGTCGGCCTCGGGGAACCCTATGACGTGTTCTGGGCCAAACAGGAATTTAGCCACGCCTGATAGTATAGTGCTGACCTGATCCGACAGGCCCGTGACTAAACCAGAATCTATTTCGCTCTGCCAAAATAGCTCATTGGCTGCCGAATTGGACATCCGCAAAAAAGTGTCCGGCCTTACTATGTACTTGTTTCTACTTGTGATGGCGTTAAATATTCTCGCCGCTTGAGTTGTCAAGCCGGTAGTAATACCACTGCCCACCATGTCCCGGTAAAAACTACTGAAACGGGAAGCGGGCGCAATCTTTAACATTGTTAACGGCTGTATGGTATAGCCCAAAAAGTTAGAAATTGCCGCGTTTATCCCAGTCCATAAGCCGTTATAAACCCAGGAGCCAATACTCTTCTCATTATAGACAGCCATGCCACTTTCGGCGGTGGCATAATTGACCAAATGGGCAGGTCCCGGCGTATATATACCCGCATCTTTCCCCGAAGATGCCGTTGCAGACAGAGCCAAAAATTGGGCCGCCACCGCAGTCATTATGCCATCAGTCAGCCAACCACCAGCAAGGCCAGCCGCTAAATGTGCGGGCATCCCCTCTACTGCTTCGTCAAAATTCACAAGTCTATTAGCGGCTGGCCCCTGTGGCGTTAGCGTCGCAATGTGGCCCGCTATAGTAGTCATTATATTGCCGAGGATTATCGCCTCAGTGAGGTTCGCGGTATAATGGGCATTCATGTTTAAATGCTCAAAACTCACCAGTCTATCAGGTCCCGGCGTATATATACCCGCATCTTTCCCCGAAGATGCCGTTGCAGATAGTGAATTAAAGTGGCTTGACACGGTATCCAGAAAGCCGCTGAGGAGCCAGGAGGAAAGGATCTTCTGGGCATACCAGCTTTCCATAATTTCCGCATTTGGCATACCTACGAAATGCTGCGGCAGCAGGGTGTATGCGCCAGCAAATTCATCCCCGGTAAATACGCCCGATATGGAATCTGAAAAACCGTTTAAAAGCCACGTTTCGAGGACGTTATTCTCGTACCAACTTTGCATGATTCCCGCAGTGGGCAACCCTACCAAATCCCCGGCTTTTAATGTATGCAAAATCGTCGAAGCGCTGTCCTCCGAGGTGACTATGGTCGGATTGAAAATAGTCCTCACTAAATCAGATAAGCCAGTCGCATTTATGTTTGTTTCTAAATCATCCCAGAGGCGCAAAAATGCCTCACTATCAGGGATTCCGATGATATTGGAGGCCGACAACCCAAAAGGCGGTCCCCAAAAGTCCGCTTCATCCAAACGGGTTAAGTCCAGTATATCAGAGCCAGATCCGAAACTATGCGGCGTAATATCCACCCGGTCCTGTAGGGATATAGGCAAATTTGCCAGATTATCCAGATTGAGGATCTCGTCCCAACTCTCCACAACGTGCGGGGAAACCACTACGTCAACCTCTGCTGACACGGCCTGTCCAGTCTCGCCGTCCTCTCCGCCATTACCTGGGGGTAGTTGTTGGGCTCCATCCACTACGGCGGCTCCTGCGGGCCGTAGGATGGCAGCCTCCTCCTCCGCTTGCAGCACTTTTATCAACCGGCCCAAATTCTCCAGAATTGCGACGGCTTCAAACGGAGATGCTGTGCTTAATTGCTCTTGGGCTTGACTGCGAAACGCCATTTCCTCGGCGTCAAATCGCATCCGAACAGCGCGGCGGGCTGGATCTTCCATTGTACTAAGAAAGTCTTGATGAAATTCCGCATTTTCCAGCAACAAGTCCCGCAATATATTCCGTTGTTGCAATGAAATGTTGACCCCTTCCTCCAGGGTAAAGGTCAACCCTTCAAAGTCCCACGACGCGACAATGTTCTCAAAGGATTTCATTAAAAGCGCTTCCCTACGAGCAGGGCTTATATCTTGGCCTGTGCGTATCTCTTCTTCCCTTAGGTTGAGCCTAAACGTATCAGATGCCCCGCCTATTGATTGGGCCTGACCGCTAAGCATAGAGGCGTTAATCAGGTCAACCAGTTCCTGTAAGGGGCCAAGATTTAAGGCTCCTTCACTTAAAAGCGGAACCCCCAATCTATCAACAACGTCCCCGGTTAAAGTGGCAAACATGGAGGTGACATCATCAAGGCTTGTAGATGACATCACAGCAAATCTATCTAAAAAGATGTTAATAGCTTTGTGCATCTCTGCAGACGTATCCGCGCCCTCTTCATTTGCTTTCAGTATCGCAGCAATGGCGGATTCAACGCTTATACCCCCTAAAGTCGAGGTGCCGCTAAGCCCTAAAACATCATGCGGTTTAAACTCTGCAAACTCTCTTTCTAAGAGAACCCCCGCTTGGGCCGAAAATGAGCTTCCCACCGAAGGATTCTCCACTGCGCTGATCATCTTCGTAAAGTCAGCCTCCGCAGCTACTATCGCTTTAAGCCTTTCCTCCGAAAAGCCCATAAGGGCATCTGCGGCACGGGTCAGCGCTTCAGTCGTGCTTAATGTTTGGTCCTCTACCGCCCGTAAAGCTGAAACGTAGTTTTGTGTTGCATGTGTTGCGCGCGGAATTATTTTATCCAAAAACTCAAAAGCAGTAATCGCCACGTTCATTGCAGCCAGCGCCGCAGATGCTTTGGTAGCGGCACTGGCCCCTGTCATCCGTGCGGCGCTTATTTTTTCTACTGCGGAAACTATCTCATTCCCAAAGTTAGCCATTTCAGGGTTAAACCTTGCAATGACCGACAATACATCCTGTATCGCGTCTTTGCTTTCCCGAATCCCTTGCGTGAAGTCCCGGAAGCTATCCCATGCCGCCCGGTCAGCGTCGGCCCTTTTTTTCAATTCCGCAGCCTCATCGTCTGAGTGCCGCTTCATATCAAAGTAGCGTTTCCTGTTATCCGCTTGCTGCTGCTTCAGCAGGTCATCTCCAAGGTCTTTTTGAGCTTCCAGAATTTGCCGCCCAATCTCATCAGCATCCTGCGCCTCTAACACATCCTCATTTATGGCCCGGATGGCTTCAACGCGCAAGACCCCCAGTAATTTTTCCTCGGCTAAAATATCCTTGGCCGCCTGTTCAGCTACTTCATGTCGCGCTAAAATCTCCGCATCTCCCGGCAGGAAATTTCTATCTGGATTTTTAAGGACGCCCGACCCCGGAAACTGCTTCGGTCCGGTAAAAAAGGGAGCCGCCATACTTTCATCCACTGCCGTCATGTCCACGACTTCTCGCTTTTCTCGGTTGTAAGAATCTGCCGCCCGCACTAGTGTTCCGCCTATGCCGCCCCCTCCCGGCATAACCGCGCCCAAGGCGTCCAGCCAAGTGAAAGAAAAGTCAGACCGGCTTAACGTGGCTATAATATCCTCCAGCCCTCCTGCCAGATCCGCGAGAGCAGAGATTGCGCCCTCAAAGGCAAAGGTATTGCCGATAGTATCCTGTAAATTGCGCCAATTAGCAGCCAAGCGTCCCGCAGCATCGGCGGCCTCATTGACAACCTCACCCATTGCTGCCGCTTTGATTGCTAACTGCTCCTTGACGAGAATGGCGAAGGCTTCCCGCTTTTCAAGATCCGATAGGCTTTTAACTGTGCGATTTAATGACACCGCATAGTTTTTATAAGCCGTTTCAACACGAGCCACGATTCCAAGCTCGTCAAGTAGCTCTTGCTCCTGCTTATTTATTGCCGAGATAACGCGCTCAATATCTACTGAGGCCACACGCCCCAGGCCAGTAGATACGGTTCGGATGTTTTTTATTAAACTACCCATATTGCCCGACAGGTTTTTAATGCCGGACGATAGGGCGATATTAGCCGTGACCATCATTTGGAACCGGGAAAGCGTCCCCGCTGCCGCGTCGTCAATCTCCTTGAGTAATTGAGTGGGATTTGCCCCTGACTTCTGGGCCATAGACATAAAGCCCTTTCGCGCCGCATTGGTGGCCGAGGCAAACTGGTCCATTTGGTATGCCGCCATGCCTATCTGCCGCACAGTCTCTATCCCAATAGCAACACCAAAGGCTGCGCCCAAAGCCTGAAATGCGCGGCCCGCATTCTTTGCGGCCTTGTCTACGCGGTCCAGATCGCGCGCCGCTTGCTTGGTGCCACGGTCAAGATCCTTGCCGTCCCATCGCGCCGTGACTTTAATATCGGCAGTAGTGGCTACCACTATATATTCCCCAGTTTTCTATTCGCCAATTCTTTTTCCCGCTGTAAATCCTCGCGCTTTTTCTCTCTCTGCCGGTGGGATTCCGAGTGGACGAATCGGATGGCAGCTTTCAATTTCGGCCTCGGTTCCTCACGCCATACGCCCAGGCCGATTTCCTGATCATAGAGAAATTCCTGCGCTTCCATGTAGAGTGGATCAATGTCCAATAGATCCAGAAACTCGTCCGAATCCAAAGGGCAGTCCTCGCACTCTACCGCTGCCAGAGTGTCGTCCATCCCGCACGCTTCGCCCGAACAGTCCGGCCAGTCGCCATCCCTCCGGTCTAAAGCGCGCTGGATGGACTCCCTTAGTTTCCCTCCTCGTCCTCAGAGAGTGTGTTTTTCTCCTCAAAATGCAGAGCAAAAGACACCTTCCAGTTCGCCGGTATTTTCTGCCTCCAGTTTTCTACGTCTGGGGATAGAGATTGCCCAGTTTCGTCCTCTACATTTTCAACTCGGATACAAGTGGTATTGAAAAAGCTGACCCTTGCTTCAAAGGATTTATCTTGCACTCCTCGCGCCCCGCGCCCTTGTTTTACTCGGCCCGACAGGAGCTTTTTGATGGAGTCCTGTAATTCGGTTGAGCCGTAACCTGGGAAAAATGCATGGACTTCCTCGTCGCCGATGAGAATTGAAACCTTAACCTCTTCCGTCAAACGTACTGGCATATTTCGCTCCGTGGTTTTGAGTTATTTGACCTTACTTATTGCGGCCAATTTGAGATCATTTGAGGCAATGAGCGCGTCTATTTGATCTTTTTCATCAAGGCGCTGACCTAAGTCAAGGAATTTCTGAAGCCTTAACTTTTCCAGCTCGGCCCATCCTTTCCGAATATTCTCAAACCGCTCTTCGCCTTCGGGACTGACAATCGTCAGAATATACTGATCGTCTATGTTTTTTATGTCGTCCCGCTTCACTGCGCTGATCTTAGTTGCTGCTTTTTCTTCTGCCATCTTGCTATCTCCTTTCGCCTATTACTTAGGCCATTATAGCAGTCCTGTCCGTGCTATCTGCAAACACGTCAAAATATACGGACTTGTGGGTTGACCCAGAGTCTTCCAAAACTTGATAAACCAGCCGATCAACCAGATTGCCCCCTGAATCAGTTACCTGCACACTCTGCAATTTAATTTGCGGAAAAATCAAATTGAAGCCTTCATAGTGGGCAGCATCAACCAAAGCGCCCTGCACAATCATTTGAAAGGCGCAGGTGTATTGCCCCTTCAGCAATGCGGTGAAATCATCGTCTGCGTGATCCAGCTCCAGCGTTAGGGTTTGAGTGCGACCGCCCCTATTGTTATCCGATAAAACCTTACCGCCGCCGATGCGATAATTGTCGTCCGGCGCGATATTATTGGAGAAGTCCCAAGTAGCTGACCTTAATCTTGACGCGATGTCGTGCGCGGTTGCACCGTTAGCCGCAATATCTGGTGCGCCGGGGGCGAGGTTTTGACTCCGATTGCCAGCCGTTTCTATTGTGCCGGTCAATGCGTTGATGTTATCCGCAGGAGGATCACCAGACTCAATAAGCAAATACGCTCCAGCCGAGGCCGCATTTAGTTGTGTTTCTGCGTGCTCCGTTTGCGCTGAGCCTGCGGCGGCACGAGTGCCAGATGCGATAATGTTAGTATTTAGCGATACAAACCGATTCGCCCCCTGCTGAACAGAAAGGGAAAAACTATTAATCATCCCGCCCGTATATTTGTATTTTAGACTGGTGTCGAGCCAAAATTCAAAAGTGAAAGAATTAGTTGACCCGTCATTGTCTACCGGAGTGCAGGCGTATTGATAAATCTTTGTTGCTCCCGACGCGGCAGCCTGAGCTACAGCGCCCAATCCATAGGCACCCACCCAGAGCAAAGGCGTCGGCTTTACCCTATTAATTCCAACATCTAAACTGACCGACTGGGCGAATACCTCCTGATCCGTAGCCTCCTCCTTGCCGCCGGTCAGGTCTTGGTCATTGATGACCTGAACATTTTCCTGCGGTATGGAGCCGATATTAACATTAATCAATTCATCCAGCGCGGCAGCCGAATCGTAGGTAGATTCCTTTGCTGCGAGGGATACGTTTAGTTGAGTTTTGCGGCTTAACATCTTAATCCTCCGTTATAGTAAAATCTATTGAGATATTGAAAGTCAAAACGGCAACCCCTCGCAGCCCTTGGGTTTCCTCCAGCGCCGCGCTGCCAATTGCCGTTCCTGCCTTCTCGACTACTACCGAGCCGGAAACCGCGTCTGACAAGTCAGCCGTGACGGCTGATAGTTGCTTTGCGGCCAAATGCTGCTGCTGCATTACGCGCTCTATCCTGGCCGCGTAATATTTCACCGTCTTTTTAACATTGATAAGACGGCCCCCGGTGACACATACCAAAACAAGGGCCATATAAGTCGCCCTGTCCTGGCCCGTTGAAGCCTCCGCTTGTCCGCTCAAGTCCACTGTCACGGCTACCGCCGGAAGTTCATTCTCATTATAATCCCCCGCGTCCTCTCGCAGCTCCTGTTCCCATTTTTTAATCGCCAGCGCGCCGCCAGTGCCGAGCCTTGCGTCTGCCTGGAGGGATTCGATTACATGCTCGGCGATTACGTTATAGGTATCGTCGCTATTAAAGGCGCTCATGTCACCGTCTTCTTTAGATGCCGCAAAGCAATCTTTAAAAGCTGGTTCGCATCCTGGGGGACATCAAAAAACAGAAAAGGCCGCATTGCATTCTGTTCCGCGGCATATCTCACGCCCTGCGGCCCCAGTTCTATCTTGTCATTGCCCAGGAACATGGTCAGGGCGGCCCGTGAGCGCATCGTGCCGAGATCCTGCATTATGGAGTCACCCTCTTTTACAAACTGCCCAGAGGGGCGCTTGCGGCCTTGTACAGTGCCGCCGCCGTGCAGCTTCGGCACGCCGCCCCAGGCTGGCACCGTAACGCCATCTGTCTTTCGCGTGTACTGCGGCGCAAAGTAGCTCCACGTCACGCCGCGGAAGCTGCCCCCGTGCCGGAGCTTTATAAAAGTATTATCCGTGACCTGTCGCATATATACGCCGAACTCCTTGAAAACAGCACGGCCTGTCCCCAGAGCAGTATCAACCTGTTTTAAAAGTTTTTTGACGGCTTCGTCTTGGACGTGTAAATCCATCAGCGCACCAGCCGAGCCTCGCCTACCATAAAGTCGAAAGGCGCAGAATACGCCGAGTCATCAGCCCACGGAGTCCGAGGCCAGGGAGCCGCCTGTGCGGGGCCGCCAGAGGCGGGAACTTGTATAAGCTCTTTCGCGTAGCTTTTCGCCGCTGCCGCTGCTTCATTGAGTGGATTATCTCGCAAGATGGAAAAAGCCAAGCCGACCCCAAACCAGCGCGCCGCCTCTTGAATGAGCGCTGGCGTACCAAAAAACAGCCGCGCATTATCGGGGAAGTCGTCCCGTGCCGCCATATTCCATTCGGGAGGATTAGACTCATAGGTGACCACATTGGCCGAATAGGCTGAAACTTTATACAGGACATTTTGGTGCTCGACCCGGAACCAATCGCCCACAGCAGGCGCATTTGAGCCGCCGTCAACGGTCACGCTTTCATCCCCTGCGGCGTGGTTCGTCTGGTTTACAGCCCATTCCTCAGCCGCTGCGGCTATATTGGGGAAAGGCGCAAACTCTGGATACACCGAGTCAATCCACTCCCGCGCAGGCGCTCGGATCTTAGTGTCCCGCTTCGCTGAGGTGTCAATCTCCGAATCCGTCAGATCCGGCAGCAAATCGGTCAACTGTGCATCAGTGCAGTAATAGATAGAGGCCATTATTCGTCGGCTTTCTTCTTAGGTCGCCCGCGCTTAACTGCCTTTTTTTCTACCGGCGGAGAGCCTGCGCTATACTCTGTCATAGTCGCAGGATCAAAATCCTCAGCGTTTATCAATGCGAAATCGTCCCCGTCTTGGATTTTGATTGTGGGCTTCCGGGATTTATTGCCTATCCAGTCCATATATAGAATCCTTAAAAGCGTTTAAAGTGCCGGAGGGAAAGAGGCTCGAATTCTCCCCCTCCGGCGGAATCCCTTGCGTGACGGCATCAAGGGAGAGATTACCCCAGAATCCGACAGGCCAGAGCCGGACGGATACATTTGACGCCATACAATACATCCCACCGCCAAGTCGTCTGATAGTATTCCTCAGTGACCTTGAGGCGAAGGCTGACGCCGGTTTCCGGGTCAGTAATGGAAGAGCCACTGTCAAGGCCCGTGCCAGCTATCGGAGCAAACGCCAGAGCAAAGGCGTTCCGATGAAAGGCCAGATTGGCGACGTGATCCGCGGCGAAAGTGATAACCGCATTATCATCAAAGCCGCCCGTCGGAGCTGCCGGGGAAAAATTAACGGCTGCAATTGCGTTGCCGCTGGCCGTCTGGGTGCCATTGGTGACGATAAAATAACCTGATACACCGGCTACCGTGAACACGTCCCCATCAACCAGGGTGCCACTCAGAGAGCTATCGTCAATAGCCATCGTGGTAGCGTCAGCCGATACAGCGCCGTTGACCTTGGCCAGCTTGCCGGACCCATTGGTCAGCGTGCCGCCGGTAAAGCTTCGGACGTTCTGATTGACAAGCCAAGTTGACCCCATCTTCCGGCCTATTTCGCCCTCTATCATACCCGCAGCGTCGCCGCGGCGGTCTGCGTCTGTAAACTGCGTCAGGCTGCTCAGGTTGCCCTCAGCGTCCTCATCAATCACGCAGTATATATCAGGGCCAAACCGCGCCAAGCCTTGGCGGAGGACCTTCCTCGCGCCCTTCTGCCAATTAGTCTGAAAAGCGGACTCACTTGCAAAAGGAGTCGTCCCGGCGGTGCCTATGTGATTATAGACGCCGGAATCCGCGGTAGCAGTGTCGAGGAGGTCTGCATCAATCTGATTTGCCAGCGCCCGAACAGCCTCGCCCGCTTGAGAATTGACAAAGTTGCCCTTATTGATTTCCAACTCGTCTTTATTCGACATCTGGAAATCGGTTTTCTTCCACTTATCAAGCGGAATAGTGACCGTGGTGGGTGTGGTGTCAGTGTTTGCCGGTGGCGTATTACTGGGAGAAACCGCGGCAACTGTTTGCGCTATAGGTTGAGGAATGGTAATAGTGTCGCCGACCTCTCGCGCCTGAGCCGAATATGAGGTATTGACAGCCCGAAGAGTCGCGCAGGATTCGCGCAAAACCTCCAGCCCAGAGGCCAGAATAGTCGGGATAATGGAAGTAAAAGTATTAGCCATGAGGTCCAAGTCCTATTTTTAGAGATTAAGGTTGACATAATACGGATCAACCGAAATCCCCCGGACCTCGGGCGACTGCCCCCGGCAGCCTGTGCTACTTTCCGCTAATGGCCCCCCGGACCCCTTGCGGAAATACTACGCGGCATCCGGCTCATAACCGCGCACAACTACGGAGCCGTCTTTAATCTGGGCTATATGCTGTCCCATTTCCTCCGGCTCAATTATGCGCGGTGAACCATTCCGAACACCGCGCCCTTCTTCTCCTCCACCTCCCCCGGAAGCGGAAAAATAAAAGGGCTTGTCAGTTCCTAACTGCTTAAAATATTCATCAATGCCGAGGTTTTCCCCGGCTTTATCTTTTGATAACTGCACTTGATCATTTATAATACACACCGGCGCGCCATCCTGTAGCTGCCAATCTGCGCTGGCCCTGGCAACAACGTCGTCAACGGCCTCGGGCCTCACGCCGGAAGCGGTAGCGGATGACCTGAGCCGGTCGGTGACTTGCAGTGTGACGAGCTGAGATTCAAGGCCCTCATTCGCGCCCTGGAGCGCCTGGAAACGCTTGTCAAAATCGGCAGTCAATGCCGCCCGCTGTTTCTCAAGCGCCTCTTCAACGTCCCCGGATTTAATCAGCTCCTGAGTTTCAAGGTCTTTTTTCTGCTGCAATAACGCCCGCACCTCGTCGGGATTAATGCCCTCAAACTCATCCAGAGTCCGCGCTTGTTCAATATTGCGGCCCCTGAATTCCGAAACCTGATCCTCAAGTTTTTTGATCTTTTCCACTGCTTCGTCTAATTCCATGCACCCCCCAAGGGTTTAATGGTAATATACAATACTTGTATTTTGCCCGCAAGTTGCCGCTACGGAGCAAAATAAAGCTCTTTTTATAGCCTGAAAAGGGAAAAAGTGAGCTTTTTTTCATTTATTTGCCCTTTTCTTTGATTTTGCACTTGCTATTCTATATGGAAAGCCATATTATATATACATGGCACACGCGCAAACACACACACACTATAAGGAGAGCAAAATGAACTTCTCGCACACACTGCCCGCCGAAAACAATCCCGCCGCCATTTGCCAACTATTAATCCCGCCCAACCGCATAACCTCAACGGAGGATACAATGAAAAACACGAGCATCGGATACGAAGCGGTAACTCTTAGCACCTTAGTAGGACAGCAACTTGATGCAGAGGCAACAGCCAAAACGTACGAAAGTATCATTGCAAGGCTGAAAAAGCGCATTTCTATACTGGAAGACCTCAACCGACTTGAGGCCACACGAGTAGAAGAAGTTGAAAAATTAAATGAAAGTTTAAAAACGCTGCTTAAAGAATCTTCCTAACTGGCGACGGGTGCCGCCTCCGGGCGGCATTAAACCACAGCTCCGGTCCGAAGTCCGGGGCAACACACAAAAGGAGATTAAAATGGCAGCAAACGCAAACATTAAGCAAGCCCTACTGACACTTGATGCGACCGCGACCACTCAATATAAGCGGATAATCAAAATACAGGCGAAGGTTACGAAAGGGGAAAAACAACTCGAAAAGGTATTGGGGATCGCTAAAGCTGACTATCAGAATACGCTAATAGCGCTGGCAAACATCATGCACCTTGACCATTAAAAAAGGTAGCATTAAACCACGGCCCTGGGCTTCGGCCCAGGGCCACACACACACCAAGGAGAAATAAAATGGCAGCTTTTAAAATAGAATTCGCAAACGGCAGAGCCGCAATTGAAGTCGGCCTAAATACCAAAAGCAAGGGTGAAAAGTTTTTCGTCCGGCTGGAGGTAGACGGAGATCTGAAATTAAAAACCTTCGCGCCGGATGATATTCGGATTATTGTTGGTATAGTCGCCAAAATGACAGAAACCGCCACTATGAACATTTTGATTTCAAATGAAGCAGAAGACGCCGAAATGGAAAAATTGCTTGAGGCCACTGAGGCTAAGAATAAAGCCGAAGCGCCCACAGCGCCCACGGTGCCGCCTGAGCAGACCCACAGCATTGAGGATATACTGGATGCCTTGACCGGCTTAGATGAACTTGAGGGGCCTAATTAAACACTTGCTATTCTATATTACATTCCATATATTATAAGCATGACACACACACACTATAAGGAGGACAAAATGGATTATAGAATCTCAGAAAAAACCTTTTCAATAATTGAAGAGGCACTCAGGAAAAGAATTATTGAGCTGGAGGAAAGAGTGGAATGCTTTGAAGAAAGATTTGACATGCCCTCTCTTAATAACGCGCGGCAAGAGCTAAAAGAAGCAAAAGCCGACTACGGGAACACCCTGGTCAGCTTGGCAAATCAAAAGTATAACACTGGCAGCATTAAATACTAATTAAACACTTGCTTTTCTATATGGGATGGCATATATTATAAAGACGGCCCCAGGACGATCCTGGGGCCGCACACACACACACTATAAGGAGAAACTAATGGTTAATATAATGGAAAGCACCGCACGGGGCCATAGGGCCGCACAATTTGAGGATCTGGGAAGTATGCCCGTTTTAACCGAGGCCAGCAGCACTTATACACCGCTGCCTCATCTGGACTTTGCCATGAATGTCCACCGCATCGGCGAAGAGATCCTCGGCCCCAAGGGCTTTAGCCTTAACGGCGCACAGTACACCGTTAGCGCCGATATGGGAAAACTTTACATGGCCCAAGCCTTTGATCATGACGACCGGGAGGATTTGAAGTTGATGGTGGCCGGCCGGAACAGCACGGATAAGTCCATGATGGCCGCGGTGGCTGTTGGCGCACAGGTTACTATCTGCACCAACGGTATTATAAGCGGGGAAATTTCGGTCATGCGGAAGCACACCGGGGACGTATTCCGCTACTTGGAGGATAATTTGATCCTCTCTTTTCACCGCGCGACGGCAGGCTGGAATGACCTGCAAGCGGATATTGAGAAGTTTAAGGAAACGCCCCTGGATGACCGCGAAGCCTATCGCATTATTGGCGAAATGTGGGGCGATAATATCCTACTCCCCAATCACCTCAACAAAGTGCGGAAGCACTGGCACGAGGACGACGACTTTGCCGACAAGTCTTTGTGGAGCCTGTACAACGCCGCCACAGAGGCTTTTAAGGGCCTGCCGCCCCAGAAGATCATGCAGTCGCACCTTGCACTTCACACCTTCGCACGGGAGCAGGTGACGCCTGAAACGCCTGAAACCGCCCACTTCAGCGTCGGCGAGGCGCTGAATAATTAAAAACCGGACACCCCCCCTGCCAACCGCGGGGGGGGATGTCCGAAAAGGAGATCTAAAATGGCAGACGACAAACTAAAAGCCGCCGCTACGCAGCTTTTTAACCTTGTCCACTCCTACGCCAACCCAAGCGGGGAGGAAGATGATTATGGCCGGTGGTATCCGATTAAAATGCTGCCCTGCTGTGAGAAAATTGTACAGCCGGAAAGAGGAAACTTGTACTCATTTTTCCTCCACCAGCGCACAGTCAAACATATTGCGATGGAATTCGGCGTATCGCCAGAAGCGTTGAGGGGGGAAGTGACTGAACCGGATGGTGTATTTTTTAAGGCTGAAAGGAATTTAATGGCGGCCCATACAATAGAAAAGGTCAAAGAAAGTGTCAACTCTCGGCTTGAAGCGTCTGAATATATTGAAAAAATAAACACTATAAAGGAGGATAATGATGAGCAATAAACCGCGAGGGGGCGCACGGCGGGGAGCAGGGCGGCCCTTGCTCTATGGAGAGGAAACCAAACAGCTTACAATCACCCTACCGCTATTTTTGCGGGACGAGCTTGAGAAAGCCGCCTGGGCGACGAATAAAAGCCGGAGCCGGATAATCGCGGACGCCATGACGGCGCAGCTTCACAGCTCCGGCCTGGGACGGCCTCGGTAGTTTTAAACTAAATCAGGGATAGGCTTTTTAAAGCCATCATCCCCCCACTTGGCCCGGATAAACTGAAGCCTTTGGACCCCTGGCTATCCGACAGGCGATTAATCAGTTTATCCGGGCCTTTATAATTATTTCATTCGGCCTCATCGGCTATATTCTTAGCCGCTTTTATATACCTTTCCTTTAAACTGTCAAAATACTCAGCATCGCCCGCCCGGAAGTCTTGCCATTTCTGCCAGGATTTTAAAAGCTCTTTCCGGTCTAAAATCTGCTCTAAATGTAGCTGATACCCTTCTTTATTTATAAAGCGCCGGATATGCTCCTGGGGCGCTGTTATAGAATTGAATTTTATTACATGCCCTCGGCCATTATCAAAATAAATAGGCATCCAATAAAGCCAAAAATCAACGGCCATAATCTCTCCCTCAGAGTCGAGGTGTGGATTATAGCGCACAAGCTCGACGGCATCAAGCGCGTGCTTCCCGTTAGGGGGATCATTCCCCGGATATATAACGGACATAAAACTCGGCGCCTCTTTAAAGGGCTTTAAATGGCCCTCAATCTCAGTCAGCATCATCTGCCAGGGTCATCCATTTGTCTTTAGCCATTATCACATCTTCTATTTTTCGCCCATCAGGTAAAAAGTGAATATGGGCCTCTTTAAATTTACCAACTAACACCGCAACATTCGCCTCTTCTGCCAGGACAATAGCCCGCAGCTCTGTAAGTAAATCAAGCCCGTTCTTCAATACAAGCTCATTCTCGGGATGGGCGCTATAATCCATAAGGGCCTTATCATCTAAACGTAGGCGCTTTTCTTCATCGGGTACTGCGCCCCATTTATCAAATTTAAAATGACGGGCATCCAAGCGCCTATAATTGCGGCGCTTAAAATATAGCCCCCCCCAAGTTGGGGCTATTGAGGGCCTACTCCTAAGATAAGCATAAGACCCGCCCCCGCCCGCTATATCCTCCGCAGGCGACTCCGCGCGACTGCGCTTGATGCCACGACGGATTTTTTCACGCGAACTGACCACGCGCGCCGAGTTTTCCAATATGCCTTTTTGAAAAAAATCAATAATTTCTTTGTCTGATGATTCTTTCAAATTTGCAACCGAATGATATAAATTAAATCCTTTCGGAATATCATTGTCGTCTATATCAAACCGATATTGATGGCGATGGCCTGCGGTTTCAATGCCCTTTGAATCCACCCAAGAAGAAAAAGAAATATCAGTTTCCCCCTCCGGGTTATATGCCCTTAGGGTAGTTATGTCGTCCACGTCGAGCCGCCTTCCCCAGAACTGGCGCAACTCTAAAACCTGATCAGGAACAGGCCAGCCCTTAATCTTATCTAAAAGCGCATTATGCTCCGTGTCCGAGACATTGACAAGCATCCGCTGGTCTCGTATCTCCATTTCCACCTCTTGCCCGGTGGCATTTCGGGCCATCCGCTTTAAATACGCCAGCTCAATATCAGCCGACGTTGACAGGCGCGCCGGAATGTCCATATCCTCAAGCCGCTTAAAAATATCGTCCGCCAAGTTCTGGGTCCACGGGCCATTCGCCTCAATTTCCATGCTGCCACGGTATGACAGAGGAGTTTTCACGCCATCCAAATCCGCCGGTCTGTACCGTATTTTCATCCCGTCAGAAAATTTAATTTCATATTCCTTACCTTCTAGCTCTGGATCATTATAAAAATCCCCAGGCGTTTCATATTCGCCCGAAGCCTTCAGCTTGCCGCCCTTTAATGTTTTCCTAATCGGCACTTGTATATCCTGCACTTTACTAGTCGGGCGGGCGCTTCCGGCCCCCCAAGAAAACCGAGTCTCTTTTTTAATCCAATCAACTATTTTTTGCTCTGATTCTTCAGCTATTTTCAAAGACGCAAAGGATCTTATTTTTTCGGGGCCAAGCAAGTCGTCGCTCATACTGGGGTCAAGATAATCATTGTACATGTGAAAAGTTAGATCTTCCACCGCATCTCCATCAAAGCGCACCGCGCGCCCTTGCGCCCCATAGTTTTCAATCTTTTTTAAAGTTTCCGCAAATTGTATGGCATCTGGAGCCGTAAGAGAAATTTTGGCCTCTTGCAGCTTGGCTACTTCAAGCGCCTGGGCTGCCTCCTGTGCCTTCTTAGCCTCCGCCGCGGCCTTTGCTGCCGCCTTTTCTTTAAGGGCTTTCCTGCTGGCAATCGCGGCCTTTGGGGCCGCCTTGGTCTTAGGTAGCGGCGTCTGCGCTTCCAGAACCTCCTCGGGGACATCTTTGAACCACTCAGCCCGCCCGCCTATTAGGACACTGCGGCATAGATGAAAAGGAGATAGGCGAGGCGGACGCCCGAGGTCGGAATTAGACCACTCAACCAGAGTCATCGGCTCACGCTCGGAGGCCCTGCGACAAATAGGCGTAGTGCGGGAATCGTGCGGATTGGAATTGCGATAGACGGCCTCGTCTCCCAAGACTTCCGCCGCCTTTGTTTCATGTGTGCGGTTGATGATCTTGGACGATTCGACCCGCGCTATGGCCTCGGCCCGCTGCTGGATGGAGCGGGTGATCATTTTGCCAGACTTTGACTTTATGACAAGCGGCTTTATGCGGCCCGATTCAATCAAGCGGCTCATCAGCGTATCCGCCCGCGGGTCCAGCTTATTCACAATAGGCAACTCTTCAAAAATACTATCCATCATCGTCTGGCGGAACCACTCAGTCACATCGTCGCCGACGACGTTCATTATTTTATAGGTATCATTATAGCCGGTTTTTAAAACGGCTTTCTCTGACATTGAAACCAAATCAAAAGTGCTTTTTAGCTGGTCGGAATCTAAAAACTTAACGTTGAGATTCGCCCGCGCTAAATCCCGGCCCGCCTTGTGCATTTTGGGGATTATATCGTCGGCCCACTGCTGGCCGGGACCGATTAGATACTCGTCCACCTCCCCCATTAAATCATTGACTATGGCCGAGGCCGCGTCAACATTGGCCGGGATGTTCTGCAACTGGTCGCCCTTTGTCAGCAGCGTTTTAAATGCCGATTCTTTTAATGCTAGTTTCTCCTCGGCAGAATTGAAAATAGCTTTTAAATCAAGCGCCGCCTGCCCGACTACCTCGTCCTCTATTTCGTCGCGGAGCCGGTGCATTTTGCTGATCATTGCGGGTATACTAAGTGCCATCAGGCCGCTCCTATATTCGCCACCTTCTCATCTATTTCCTCGGCGTTGTCAGGTAGCCGCCCCCCTTGCGCCCGCTGCTGGAAGATGTTCTCAGTATCCGCATCAATTGTCTCCTGCTCCTCCTCGGCATCTACTCCAGGCCGCGTCAGCTCCAACTGCTCTAAATTGTGGTAGTATGTAGCGTAAGAGATGGCACCCGCCTGTAGTGAGGCATTGAGCGCCGCCAGCTCTTGAGGATTGGCCCGGATGGCGACCAAATCTTTATTTATCTCAAGCCGTAACTTATCTGCGCTTTGTCCCGCCCAGGTAATCGCAAAAGACAAGGCGCTTTTGACCGCTGTTTCAACCACTTCTATCATACCGACAAGCGTGGCCTGTTCGCCCGATTGTCGCAGACGTAGCGTTTCGGCTGCCTCCTGTGCTTTCTTCTGTTCCTCCAGTAAGCGCGCGCCCATCGCCGCCATTTCATGCTTTTTGCGCTCCATATTCGCCAGCACTGCATCCAACCCCTGCCCGCTATACTCCATATAGTACGCTTTAGCGCCCGCATCCGAAGATACCCACGCCCGCGCTGTGCCGATATGTAATTGAGTCTTTGCCGGAAATCCGGCGGCAACTGGCTGCGGGAAGCCGGTAAAATGCAGGGCATTCTCCAGATCCGCAGAGTTGCGATATAATGACAGATTGAGGTCTGCCAAATCCTTTAAAGGCGGTTTATTTATTTTCGGAGTGAGGTCTGCCGGATTCAAAAACCAAACAGGCAACCCGCCGCCGGTTAAATTCGCCAGCTCTGGCACCTGCAATAAATCCCGGTCCCTAAATTTTGGGATTACCGGCTCATCGTATGGAATCCAATCGCCCTGCCCGCCCGAGTCCTCCTTTTTGCGCCGCCAAAGCTGGATACTATACACGCCATCCAGCACCTCTAAGACTCGGTACTGCTCAACCTTTTCGCGGGTAAAAGCATCGCCATCGGCGTCCTCCTCAAAAACATCTTCGCGGATTCGGACCTGAGTGATGATCTGGCGGCCCTCCTTGCGGCTCTCGCGCCAATCAACCACAGCCTCAGCATCAACGCCTACCAGGTACGGACGCGCATCTGCGCCCGCCTCCTCGCCCGCTGGCATATCAACATATATAAGCCGCCGCCCCACTTCCAGCAGCTCGTCCAGGCAAACGCGGCAAAAAGTCTTAGCCGGTATCCCGGTAAGCGTTACGTCCTCGCGCCAATCCTCCAGCGCATCAGGTAGCTCAAGGGAAATTTCTTTTCGGAAGGCTGCGCCGGAAAGGCCCTGCACGGTGCGACCCGTGGCACCATACCAGTCAGCGCGCTTTTTGTACGCTGTGTATTCCTGCGTATTCTGTCCCGCCAGCACCGGGATATAATCTCCCCCGCGCTCACGTACTGCGTCCAACCCCGCCACGGCATCCCGGCACCGCAGCCAGGATTTAGCCGCTGCGGTGTACGTTTCATGCTGCGTATCAACAGGCATTGCTCCCCTCCTTGACGATTTATAATCCTAACACTGGAACACTCCCTCCTTCAATGCCGTCAAGCAAGAGATTCGTGAAACCCCACACCAGCGCATCCATGCGATTGGGGGATTGATCCCCCGGTGCGCCGGTATAATTTACCATTTCGTCCTCCAGTGCCGGAAATGCTCCTACATGATGAATCCGAGCCTGTTCATACATTCCCGCCACCGGTTCAGCGCGCTTTATTTTCCCCCTTGAGGCTCTGACGGATTTATAGTATATCTGCCCGCCGCCGGGGATAGTACGCAGTAGCGCCTCAATTAAGTCTCCCCCGTTATTAGTTTCGCCGACCATTGCGTCAGCGTCCCACGTTTTATAAGCGTCAATCGCCCGATGCAGCGCCTCAGCCGGGGAATATATGCCGGATAAATCCTCCAGCACAAACCCCGAGGCGGCATCAATGTCCTCATCATCCCGCCCACAAACAATAATACCCCATTCATCCGGCTCGTCAATAAGATAGGTTTTATTCGGGTCCGTGACAGCCGGGTCCAATGCCACTGTAATTCGCACCAGATCATCCGGCGCAGTCCGCACGCGCAGGGATTCCAACTGTCCCAGGCTCCACAATGCCCCCTCAACCTCGTCCAGAACCTCGCCATGTAGTTCCTGCCGCCCCAACCGCGTGCCTTCATAACGCCGCTGGACGCGCTGGACAAATGGCCCCGCCAGATTCGCCCGATTCTCCCAGGTGCTGCCGCCGGTGACAGTCGTCCCAGGGTCACCAATCAATTCTCGGATTAAAGGCGTCGGCCTCGGCGTAGAGGTCACAATCACACGGGGCCGACTGCCCAGGCGCAGGCCCATTTCCAAATTTATCCACGCCTCCGACGCATAGCGCATTTTTGCCAGCTCATCAACCCAGGCGACTTCGGCCTGCGGCCCGCGCAACTGGTCAGGATTATCACCGCTATATAGATTAGCTATAGCGCCCCCCGGCCACGTCAAGCGGCGCTTCGACGGCTCATATTCCGGCAGATTCCAGGGGGGAGAACAGGCCAGTATTCCGCTTTCGCCTTCCACCATAATATCCCGCACATCTGCCGCAGTCTCGCCGAGAATGGAGATATATTTGACCCCGGCCTCCACCTGTTCGCGCACCCATTCCGCGCCCATTCGCGTTTTTCCGAAGCCGCGCCCCGCTTTAACCAGCCACACCGTCCAATCTCCTTCTGGCTCAATCTGGCCCGGACGAGCGTGGAAGCGCCACAAATAGCGCACCTGTAAAGCCTTTTCTGGCTCAAAGTTGTCTTTTATGCCGCCCAGGTGCTGCCGGTAAAACTCCCATCCCGACAGCCCCGCGGTATGAGCTGCATTTAAGAGCAGGCTGGTAGGCGATGATGCAGTCACGTTTCTCTGATCTCCTGGCCGTATTCCGCTTTAAAATGCTTAGCTTTCCATTTGTAAATCGGCGTCCTCAGTCCCTTGCAATCCTCCACGACCTCCTTGGCACCTTCCCAGTAGACGAAATCTGCAATGTATTTCCCGATCTTCTCGCCCTGTACGTGCAGGAGATACGGCACTTGCAGACGCAGACTGTGTATTTCTCCGGCCCTTTCCAGCAGCTTTAAATCCATATAGCGGCGGCTCTCGCGCAGGGAATCAAACCGATGGCCGTCAATATACGTTTTTTTAGCGCCGTATTTATTCCGGGAGCGCATCCCTGATTTTTGCCTCATAGTCCTCAACCTCGGCTATTAGCTCGTCCAGCGCCACCACGCCCTCGTCGGCCCTGTGTGTATGCTCTACCGCGGCCTTGTCCGTCTGCCCCAAGAGCTGCTTTCCGAGCCAAATCAGCATAGTCGTATTCCCGTCCCGCACCGCCTTCACCCACTGCGCCCGCTTCAGGGAAATATCCCGCAGCTTCTGCCCGCGCTCCAGCGCCTGCCTGTATTCCTTTTTTCGTAGATAGCGCTGTAGCGTGTTGCGGGACACTCCAAAAAACAACGCCATTTCCTCATTGGTCGGGTGCATGAGCGCCAGCCGTTCCAGGTTATCCGGCGTCAGCTCGTCAACTTTTATACCCTGTGCCATTACTATCCTCCAGTTTATTTGTACCGCTGCGCTCCTCGGCTACCTCGCCAAATGTGCGCCCGTCGCCTTCAAGTTTTGCTTCCTGGCCGGTGTAGTCCTGCCAGCGCAAAACGGTAACATCGCAATATTGCGGGTTTTTTTCCATTCCAAACCCAATGCGCCCCAAGTTGTGACATGCGATTATCGTGCTTCCTGAGCCACTAAAAGGCTCCCACACAATAGCGCCTTTCTCCGTGTGCGCCCTTATTGCCCTTTCCGGTAGGCATACCGGAAAGGCCGCCACGTGCCTTGTTAAAGGGCGGTCATCAGTTGATTCCTCCCGCGTGTCCCAAACTGCCCGGGAGCTAATATCCCAATCGTGGACTTGATCTTTGCCGCCGCCCGGCATTCGCCACGTCCAAATATTTTCCCACTCTTGATGATGTGGAATGCTGGTGTGATACGACCAAAAAGGCTGTTGGAGCCGATTAAAAGGCTTATACCAGACCCTTTGTGCGTACAAATCACAGCGCCGGTCAACGTGGAAAATGCGCCAATAATCTATAGAAATAGGATAAATGCAAGCCCGAGAACTTCCCGTCAATGGTCCCGCATGAGCCATTGCCGCAATTTCGTCAAAATTTATAAAGAAGAAACCACCCGGCTTTATTGTCTCCAGCGCACTATCTGCGACGGCTTCCAACAATTTTAAATGTTCAGCAAAAGAAACGTCTTCCTCGTACTCTTTCCCCACTGCATAAGGGGGCGACGTTAAGCCCATATCGGCTTGCCGCCCATCCATCAACCGCGCCACATCCTCGTCGCTGGTGCTATCGCCGCACAGGAGCCGGTGGTCGCCCAGGAGCCACAGGTCGCCCGTCTGGCCTATAGGCACCTCTGGCGCGTCCGGCACATCATCAGCAGCGCCCTCGTCTTCCTCTTCTTCTTCATAAAAAGCGTTTTTAAAGCCCTCCAGATCAAAATCCGGCAGGTCTGGCAAGTCCGAAACAGTTAGCGGTATATCGTGCAGCTCGGTGAAGTCATATAGCCCCTGCGGCTCTATTTTCCCATATGTAGACGATATTAGTAGCAGCTTTTCCGCCGCGTCGCTTTCGGTTTCCGCCTCAATATCTACTACCGGCACACCGTCCCGCACCGCCCATTGCTCTTTCTCTATTACAAGTAGCCGCTGGTGTCCGTCAAGTATCTTATTTCGCCAGACGAACACCGGCACGAAAAACCCGTGCTTAGCAATAGAGTCCTTCAGCTTCCTATACTGGTCCTCTCCCAGGCTTTTTAAAGCGCCCTGAAACCGCTGCAATTTCTCCAAAGGCACCCGCCTCAAGCGCCCCTTGCCGTCGCAAGTGACTTCAATGATCCGCTTTGTCCCGCCCTGGATGTCCTGTATTGCCATAAATAGCCTCCAGTTTATTTGTACCGCTGCGCTCCTCGGCCACCTCGCCAAATGTGCGCCCGCCATCTTCAAGTCTTGCTTCCTGGCCGGTGAATATCTCCCACCGCTTCACAATTACATCACAATAAACCGGGTCAATCTCCAGGCCGTAGCACTGCCGACCCGACTTTTCGCAGGCGATTAACGTGGAGCCTGAGCCGAGGAATAAATCCATGACTACCTGCGGGCCACTGTTTTTTATTGCCCTTAATGCTAACTCGACAGGCTTTTGCGTGGGATGCTCATACACAACATCTTTATCCACCTCCCAAACATCGCTATCGCTGCCTTTAAAATCTCCTTTGTAAAAACATACCTCATACTGGCCGCGATAGCCTACTCCTAAGCCGAAGTTGTTTTTTTTCCAGATAATTATATCTCGCGGCTCAAAATTTAAATCCGAATAATTATAAACTCGCCCCCACACGTAAATCTCTTTAGCGTCTGGGATTGCGGCATAAAAAGGAAAAACATCTTGATCATCGCCCATCAAAGGCAATTTACGCCTGCCTCCATACCCCCCCATCCCATACGGCGGGTCAGTAAACACCATATCGGCCTGCTGCCCATCCATCAGCCGCGCCACATCCTCGCCGCTGGTGCTATCGCCGCACAGGAGCCGGTGGTCGCCCAGGAGCCACAGGTCGCCCGTCTTGCTTATAGGCACCTCTGGCGCGTCCGGCACCTCATCAGCAGCGCCCTCGTCCTCCTCTTCCTCTTCATAAAAGGCGTTTTTAAAGCCCTCCAGATCAAAATCCGGCAGGTCTGGCAAGTCCGAAACAGTTAGCGGTATATCATGCAGCTCGGTGAAGTCATATAGCCCCTGCGGCTCTATTTTACCGT
>Ga0208029_1000354_pt1 | contig 30626 bp, 34 predicted proteins | sample MalvireepMed_s12_FD_184242 | JGI IMG/M metagenome (GOLD analysis project Ga0208029, IMG submission 184242) | Marine viral communities from the Global Malaspina Expedition - Malaspina viral metaG DeepMed_s12 (SPAdes) (version 2) | ecosystem: Environmental > Aquatic > Marine > Oceanic | place... | reverse complement strand
GATTACGAAGAGCGTTAGAAAGTATGGGAAATGGTATTGGGTTATTAAGAAAAACAAGAGAAAGAAGAGGTGGAAATGGAAAACCGAGTGGAGAAGCGAGTGATGTTAGACAACCAAAAACGGGGCGATTAGGTCAAAGAGAACCAACGGCAGAAGAAGCACAATTATTATTAGATATGCGAGAAACAGACCCCGTAGAACAGACAGATAGAGTGAGATTAAGAGCAATAAGATTAGCAGTTGAAGAACGATTGAGGAGAGAAAGGGGAGAAGGAAGAGAAGGAGCATTATTAGCACACACATTATTAGCAAGACCAGCACAAAAAAGCAGAGAAAGAACGGCAAAAAAAACAAGAAAAGCAAGACAACTAGAAAGAGAAAGACAAGAAAGAGAAAGACAAGAAAATATTACAAGAGTAGTAAGTAGCAGAGTTGTTGGGGATTTAGCGTCAAGATTAGGTGGTGATGATGGTGGTGATGGTGGTGGAGATGATGTTGAAATGGGTGAGGATTATGAAGGGTGGGGAAAAAAGAAAGACGATGATGTAGATTGGGAAGATTTGAAATGGGGAACATTTTCAAAAGCATTTAAAAAATTTAGAAATAGAGTTCCTGATACACCTTTAAAAAATTTAAAACAATTTGCTAAATATGTAATTGATAATGAAGAAGATGCGAGTGAGAAATTAGTAAAAAAAGCAAGATTTTATGTAAATGTAATTGATTGAAAAAATATTCGTTATTTACATTATGTAAAAAAAATGTATATAATATATATAGATATGAGTGGTGCTAATTTTGTAATAATTGAAGATGAAAAAAAATTTATATGGGATGAAAATAAGGAGAGTTTAACTACTATTATAGAAGTTGATTTACCATTTTTACAAGGAGAAATAGATGGATTAGCAAATGCTATTAATACTAGATTTTTTAAATATAATTTTGATGACGAACAAGTTTTAACAAGTAATGGACAAGTGCCATCCGCAAATAATCAAATTAATTTGACTGGTGATGGGTTTGGTATGATTACAATAATAATAACTATACAATCTCAAAATGATACAACTATTAAATTGATAAGACAATATGATTTTGCTTTTGAAGCAGACCCCGCATACCAATTATTAGGACAACAAAATTTAAGAACTATGTATGAAAGTGGAATAAATGTAGGAAATGTATTAATAACTTTTGGAATTTCAGGAACTAAATTACAGGTAAAAGTTAATCCACAAGGAACAGAAATTAATTGTAATATGACTATTAGTATTGCCACAATTTAAATTCCCTTTTTCGCTGTATATATATATAAAAAAGTTAAAAAGGGATATAGAATTTTAATTAATATAAAATAAAAAAAACATTTAATTTTTTTATATACTTATTATATATAATGTCAAATTATTCATTACAAGTTCCGAATAAATTACAATTAGAACCTGCTGGGGATATAGAAATAAACCCCGGTGGAGATATTGCTTTTCAAGCAGACCCAACATTTACAGGTGGAGCAACGGTGGCAAATTGGAGAAGTGAATTAGGTTTAGAAATTGGGACAGATGTCCAAGCATACGACGCACAATTAGCAGACCTCGCAGGTCTTGCCGTGACAAATAGTAATTTTATTGTCGGTGATGGAACTAATTGGGTTGCTGAAACTGGGGCAACCGCAAGAACCAGTTTAGGATTAGGAAGTTTAGCGACCGCATCAACAATTAATAATGGTGATTGGAGTGGAACAGATTTAGCAGTAGCAAATGGCGGAACTGGGAGTTCTTCTGCTGGTGATGCGAGAACTGCTTTGGGTTTAGCAATTGGAAGTGATGTCCAAGCATACGATACAAATTTACGAGATTTAAGTGATATGACTGCCCCAGGAGCAGGGCAAGATGGTTATGTAGTTTCGTGGGATGATGGGGCAGGTGCTTTTGCTATGATTGAAGATACAGGAGAAACTTATACTGCTGGGAATGGTCTTGCTCTTTCAGGAGGAAACGAATTTACAATTGATACATCTATTACTGCTGATTTATCAACCGCACAAACATTAGATAGTAAAACTTTAACAGGTGTAGTATCGGCAGAATATGATAGTGGAAATAGTGCTGGAACAAGCAATAATGTTGCCAATTATTTAGCAACATCAAATAATACCGCAACTGCGATTCATACTAATACTATGGGTGGCACTACAAATAAAGATGCGTGTATTGTTGTTAAAGCACAGGTTGTATGTATGAACCAAGACGATCAAAATGTAAATGCTTATACTATTCTTGCTGTAATTAAAAGGGCAGGAGAAGAAAGCACAAGTGAAGTATTACTTGCTAATGTTGAAGAAAGCGAAGAAACTGCTGGTTATTCCTGTGATGTTGCCGCCGATACCACGAATGGAGGATATAAAATTAATGTAGTTGGTGATGCCACCGATAGTGTAAAATGGGTTTCGTATGTTAGTGAAACGGTGCTATCGGAAAATAGTTAAATTTAAACTTTAATTAAATAATAATAAACTTTAATTAAATAATAATAAAATTTATTATTATTTATTTTTTTTTATTATAGACTAACACAACAAACAGGGCATTTATTTTTAATTTCCAAACTTTTTTCTAAACATTCTTTACAAAATTTATGTCCACAACTGGTTATTTTAAAATCTTCTTTTGATATTTCATCTTTTCCACGCATACATATTGGACATTTAAAATCACATTTATCATAAATTTCATTAAGTAAAAATTTTGGAATTTCCATTTTTGGTTTTGCCTTTAATTCATTTATCTCTTCTTCTAAATCTCTTACTTTATATGTTAATCCATATTTTTTATCTTTTTCAATTGCTACATTTATTAAAGATGCTTTATAAAATCCTTTCATTAAATCAGTTTTGTTTTTCATCGTCCATCTAAAATCTCTTTTTGTATATTTTGTTTTTAAAAATAAATCAAATAACTCTTCCGCAGTCAAATCACCATTTCTACCATTACATATAAATTGTGGAGTTATGTAGCAAGTTTTTCCTGAAAATTTTATTTTAATTAAAGTCGGTAAATTTACCATATCATCATCAAAATTTACATTCCACCAGTCGTTTATCATATATGCCATTAACTCATTCAAATATTTTTTATCTTTTATTCTTATAATTAATTTAGAAACACTGCTCATTTCGTCGTCATCAATAGTATTATTTAATATTCTTATTTCTAATTGTTTTGCTAATTCTATTTTCCACCATTTTAAAGGCATAGGTTCGTCAATATATTTGGTCGCTTCTTTAAAAATTTTAAAAATTAATCGCTGGATTTCTACATCATCTCTATATAAGTCTGTCATATTCTTTTATAGAATATATATGTGATTTATCTTTAAACCCCCAAAACTAATTAATAATATTAATTAATTAATTTTTTATTTATTTTTATTTAACTATACGCACTAACATAATCTACACTATTAAATATTAATTTAGCGTGATTACAAGATAATTTACTGCTTCTTCTAAAACCTTCAAAAGCATCATATCTATTTTCATATAACCATTCTCCATCTTCATCTAATTCTCTACCATTCTCACAACATTCATTAGAGATATACGCATTAAAAGTATGTTTGTAGAAATTATTTAATATTTTTTCATATTTATCCATATCTTTAATTCCTCCACCTAAAAATTTATACATTTTAAAATATATTAGTGTTGTTGGATGCTGACGACGAGTCATAATTTCTTTTTTATATTCCTGTGCGTTTTCGTATGTTGGTATGCTTGATAATTTATTATTCATTTTATATAATATATATGTGATTTAACTTTAAACCCCAAAAACTAATTAATTATTATTAATTAATTAATTTTTTATTAATCTTTTGATATTCTAATAACTACACATTCAACCATAGTTATTTGATATAATGGACTTGTTAATCTAACAAAATAAGAATTTTGAGATGCCGTAGTATAAAATTCATAATCAACAACACCTTTATAATATTTTACAAATTTTTCTATTTTTTTAACTTGATTTTTTGATAAATGTTTATAAAAACGATAATGATGCGAGTTTATCCCTTCTATGTGCTTATTTTTTAATTCGGTTTTGTCTTCTATCGCACTAACTATATCAAGAATTTTAATATAATATTCAATATTTTCTGCTTTAACAAATGCCATATTCTTTTATAGAATATATATGTGATTTATCTTTAAACCCCCAAAACTAATTAATTAATCATAATTTTTTTATTATTTATTTCTTCTTTTGTTTTTTTATTTAATAATGCTGTAAGGTCTTTTTGTATATTTTCCAAACTATTTTTAATTTTTTTATTTGTTTTATATTCTTGAATTTTTTTTATTCTATTAATTAAATGTGGACTAATAACTATACTATATATGTCACTGATACTATTTACGAAATTGTTAATTTCATTTATAAAATCCCGTCTTGGTGTTATTCCTTTTTCCATCAGGAATAAAATAACTTCTATATCCTGAATTATGGTATATAAATTACCAATATCACTATTTAAAATATCTATAATTTTTTCTAAATTATCAATATATTTCTTTTTTTTATTTGTTTTTTGATATTTGATTAAATAATTATAATAACTGAATAATCTTTTTAAAAATTTAAACCAATTGCCAACAGAATGATATAAATGAATATCATTTAATAATGTTTGTTTAGTATCAATACCAAAATAATTTAATCTTTTACCTTTTAATCTAACATCATAAATTATGGAAAAATCGGTATATTTTCCCTCCATTAATGCTATTACATCAAGTTTAAATAATGAATGTGATTTAAAACCTTCTTCTATTGTAAATGGTTTTCCTCTTATTGTCTTTTTTCCCTTTAATATTTCTGTTGGTGTCCATCTTACCACATTAAATCTTACCTGTTTAATAATATTTTTTAATTCTTCATAATTGGGATTTTTAATTAATAATTTTTTACTTTCTTCATATTCTTTCTTACTTATTATTTTTTCATTTAATAATTCTCCAAGTTTATTCATACTTTTTTCTTGATTATATCCCCTTAATTTACCAGCATTATCAATATACGCTGTATCGTCAATAATCTTCCAATCTTTAATCTCACCTATTTTTATATCGCCAATATAAACTTTTTTCATAGATTTCAAATTTTTAATAATTGTTTGAAATTTTGTTTTCAATTCATTAATACTATTAACTCTAACAACTTCAAAACAATCATAATCGGAAGTATATAATTGGGATTTAAAACTCATACTCCCCAAAATTTCAACTTCATTTCCAAAACTCATATTTGATATTATATCTTCTACCTGTTTTGAATAATTTAATGGGTATTTTTTTTTATCTAATAAATCTCCTAATTTTCCTTTTCCTCCTCTTAATCTACTAACAATACTACCTAATCTCGTAATAAATTTAGCAACTGGTGCTATATAACTTGGTAATTCTTGATGTAATTGTTGTAAATCTTGAAATAAGAATTTATGATAATTTTGAGTTAATAATCCATTTGATTTTAAAACACTATCAATAAAAACTTGGCAGTTATTTTTAAAAGCATCATAATCAAAATAATTAAAATCACCCATAAATGATTTTGTTTTATTCATCATTTCGTCTAATGTAATTGTTTCACCTTCTAAATCCACTTCCATATATTCACTATCTTTACTCAACGAAAATTCATTAGATATATTCACAACTTCGTTTTTTTCAATCACAACAGGCACATTATCACATACCAATCCAATTAATGCCAAATGGAACATTTTATCATAACCATATTTTCTCATTAATTTATACCATTCTCCGAATGATAATCCTTGTAAAGCAATACCTAAAACTTCTTGTATCGGTGTTCTAATTATTGTTAATTTTGTAATAACACATTTACCATATTTATTTAATGTTTCTTTTGATGTATTACTATATTCTGCGGGTGCGGATATTAGTGATTTTCCTTTTCTGTATTGTGTTTTTATCCAATTCCAAAATCCAGCACCTCGTAATTGTGGTTCTAAATTAAATATTTCAATTAATTCAAAATATTCATCATCGGTCATATTATCAGGAAAATCATATTGAGGAAGTAAATTCTGTATGATATTTTTTAAACTTTTTCCTTTACCTTCTAATTTTGACGGATTATAATTCATTATAAGTAATTCTGTTCTTGCTTTACCAATTTGACTAGTTCCTCCGACGTGTCCAAGTGAAAGTGTTTTTATATTATATCCACTAAATAATCGTCTTATATTTGGACTATCATTTAAAGTTAGCATAAATTTTCCTTTTATGGATTTAACTACTTTTAGTAATTCCTCCATATTAAAATATGATTTTTTGTATAATTTATCTTTTTCTGCTTCTTCATAAGGCGGGTCTAAAAAGAAAAAAGTTCGTGGACTATCATATTTCTTAATCAATATTTTATAATCTTGTTTTGTTATACTAACTCCTTTTAATTTATTTTTATATTTTTCTAATTTTTCTTTATTTTCCAATTTATTTCTTAAATCCTTTCCTCTATTCTTATATCTACCTTTTTTATCAGGATTTTTACTTTTCTCAACATAAATATTACCTTGTCCCATTGCGGAATAAGTTCCACAACTCTGTAATACTCCAGCAATAAATTTTTGTTTATTTGTTGTATGTTTTGTATCATAAACAAATTTAGTTGCTTCTTTATTTGTCCATTGAGGAAATGTATAGGTTTGGTTTAAATCAAGATTTTTTAATAATTTATGATTATTAACCACAAAATCATCCAAATCATTCAAATAATTTTTATTTGCTTTATTTTTATACCAAAAAACAGAACCACCCCCTAAAAATGGTTCTACATATATTTCGTGGGGTGGTATTAATTTACATATATCTCGTATTAACCTTCTTTTAGCACCTACACGACAAAAAAAAGGTTGTAAATTATCTATATTACATTCTTTTTCTTTCTTTACCATTATATATTATTATATGATATAATATTATATATATGGAAATTCAAAGTGTAATTATACCGAAAAATAATTTTACATTATCACAGGCAAATAAATGGATTAAATTAAATAAATTTAAATTATCTTTCTATGGCAAAAAAGTTGAAAATAAAAAAAGTTTTTATCGTTATAGACAATTAGCACCTCACCATTTTAAAAAATACAGGTTAAAAAAAATAGGAAGTGATGGAATTAAATTAGTTTTAGGTATTAGAAAATAATCCCTTTTCGCTGTATATATATATATAAAAGTTAAAAAGGGCAAAAATAATATAATCTAATAATATATATGCCATACATTATTAGAAAATTACCCAATAAAAATTTATACAGAGTTAAAATAAAAAAAACAGGTAAAGTGATTAGTAAAGCAACAACTTTAAAAAAAGCAAAAGCACAGATAAGATTTCTAAATTTTTTAGAAAGTAAGAAAAAATAAAATGTTATATAATTGTATTATGAATACAATTATAAAAATAATATTACATTGGATTATTATTCATCTTTAATAAATTTGACTTTTTCAGTTGGTGCTTCATCATCTAAAAATAAATCTTCATTATAATCAGGTGGTTTATTGAATAAAGGTTTAATAAATTCACTTATATATCCTCCATTTACTTTCTTTTTTCCATCTTCGGTATTATATAACCATCTTCCATTTATCGTAAATGTCGGCATTATTTGTCGGCACATTTTACCGAATAATTGAGAATAAAACTGACCTTCAAAAACTTTTATTTTATAACTTAATTGAATTTTACTTATTAAATCATAATTAGTTATTCTATTATCATTCTCACAATTTTCTATAAATTTATCAGGTGTCCATTCATACGGATATTTAATTCCAACTTTTTCCATTACTTTTGAAAATAATTGGATTTTATAAGAAGTAGATAATAATTTATTTATATGTGTATCTTTTATGTGATACATATTATAATTATCTCTAATTAATCCAATATCTAAAAATTCTCTTAATTTTGTATTATTAAATGTAATTTCATATAAACTTAAATCTATGTCTTCTAATACCTTTGATAAATCTTTAAAAATAAATCTATCGCATAATAATTGTAATTCATCGGTTCTTTCTATTCCTTTTGATTGTAAATATTCTATTAATTCTTTGTCATCAGTTATGGGTTCAGGTGGTGCTTTTACTTTTTCTTCATCTACTTTAATATCAATATATCCTTTATCTTCTAATAAATTTTTTAAATGATATTCAATATGGCAAGATAAAAATAAATGTTTATATGAAAATCTTTGATTTAATCTATTTAATCTACCTAAAAATTCTTTATCTACATCCTGAACTTTCAAACTATCTAAAATTAAATTGTTATGTAATAAATAATTGAATGTTTTAATCCATATATCCCAAGACCAAAATAATCCTACTCCTTGTTCTTCAATAAATATATTTATTTCTATCGGTTCTCTAATTCTTCCTATTTGTTGATTTATACCTAATGCCGAAATTGTTCCACCCCAGTTATAAGAATATATTTTATGCGTTTCTTTATAATTATAATCAACCCCATAAAGTATTGTTGGAGTGGCAAAAACATATTTATCTTTCCAGTCTTCCGTATTTATATTTTCAGGTGTTTCGTATCCTGAATAAATTATTAAATTATCAGTTTTAATAAGTGGTATTTTTTTCTTAAATGCTCCGTGTAAATAATTTAATATTCCTGCTTTTTTTTCTTTTTCAATTTTCGCATCATTTTGGATTAATTCTAAAATAATCTCTTGATGAAATTGTCCACATCTATCACTACAAGAAAAGAATAATATTTTATTTTTAATATCTTCTTTCATTTTTACAACCATTTTATTATTATCTTTAAAAAATACGATTGGCGTTTTTCTTTTTATTTTTGGTTTATTAATAATTACCAATGGTTTTTCTTTTTGAGTATCTATATTTTCATATAACCATTGAATAGTAGACGTTGATAAATCGGCATCAAAACATAAAACTTGCTTCGCATTTTCTATTACTTTAATTAAATTTTTTGTAATTTCAATTCTTCTTGTTTTCATATTTTTTAAATTATTGAATATATGATTAATTAAACTATTGAATTCATCTAATATTAATATATAATTTTTTTGATGAAAATATATACTATCTAAATTAAAGTTCCATATATTTTTTCGTAAATAAGGTTGAAATTCCATCGGATTTTTTCCCATATTTATCCATTTATTATGTAATTTATCATTATATCCCTTCTCCCATAAACTATCTAATTGATAAACTTTTCCGATTGTTGCGTGTCTGCCAATTTTTTTGTCATAATGTAAATATATACATTCTAAATTTTCATAATGGAAAGTTGCCAAACTTCTTCTTGATACAATACTTATCCCTTTTTCGTCAGTTGTTAAATATTGTATTAAACAAGTTTTACCTGAACCAGTTGGAGATTTAATAAATATTATTTTATGTTCCAGTAATTTATCTCTTATTTTTTCTATGGGTATTAAATCTTTTGTTGTTAAAAATTTTGATGATATATTTAATATTTCAATTTGTTTTAAATTCTCCAATCCTTCTAACGCATTATATCGGATTGGTTTATGTAATATTTTATAATCTATTTTCTTTTTTGGTTTATGAATCGGTATTAATTCTTTTTCTTTTAATTCTTTTATTTTTTTATCATTTATTTCTTTTATTTTTTTTTCTATTTCTTTTTTTTCTATATTTTTTAAATGTTTTGTGCGTTGAATATTTCTTCTTTTTAATATCACAAATGTTAAAATATCTCTATGTTCTCTAATTAATGAACCCATTGTTAAAGGATTATCAGGTTTTCTATTAAAATATTTCCACGCTTTATCACATTCATATTCTGCTTCATCTTTATATATTTTACTTCTTTTACTATACCATTTCCATATTTCTAACATTTTCTTATGATTTGAATATGATGATAACATAAAACCCATATTTCTCCATTTTTCATAATCATTAATATATTCAGTTGGAAAATCAGTTAATAATTTATAAATTAATTTAATTTGGTTTTTATGAGGTATATAATTATCATCATTTTTAATTGGTGTAAAATTGTTTTTACCCCTTTTATATTTCCTTTTTGTTTCTATAATTTTAAGTTCAGGCAAAGAGGATAAATGCTCGGTAGTTTGAAAACAAGTTTTATTAATTAAAAACATACTCAAATCCGTTTTTATTTTTTTTAAATTTTTATCATAACATTTTAATTTAGGTTTTTCTTTTACTGAAACATTTTTATATTGATTTGAAAATCGTAAAATTCTATTACCTGAATAAACTAATTTATAATCACATTCATAAGTAAAAGCAATTTTTTTTAAATCTTTAACTTTACAATATAAATCATTATTAATGATAATATGATAAGATATGTAAAAAGCAGGTTCTTTTTTCTTTTTACTATATTTTATCCTTGAATTATCTGCCACACCAATAATAATTTTTTCATCTTCTTCATCAAATTCTCTTATTAGATTTTTTAATAATTTCTTTAATTCTTTTCGTTTTTGTTTCATACATTCTCGTTTTGTGTCCAGTTTTATTTCTTTATCAAAATCAAAAAAGGGTTTTACTAAATCTTCTTGATTATAATAAGTTGAAATAAATTTTTTTTTATCAGGATTTAAACATAATTTTAAATATTCTAATCCATTTTTTTTATCGTAGAGTTTTCCGTCGTTTTTCAAACTATAATGTTTTACACTCCCCGATGTTGAAGTATATTTAATCATTTGGTATTTTAAGTAATTTAGGGTATCTTCGTCTAAGTTCACGGAGACATAATGTTCTATATATATATAAGATTATTTCTTTAAACCCTTAATTTAATTAAATTTTAATTAAATTAATATATAATTTAATTAAATTATTATTATGCTGTAATTACTATACATTTTTTTTCGGTCGTCCTCGTGGTCTTCCGCTTCTTATTTTCATCCAATATTTAGCACTTGCCTTTTTTTGTGCTATTCTACCTTTACCTGATTTAGCATATTTTCTTTTTTGCTTTTTTATTATTTCTATACGCTTATTTCTTTCTTCTAATTGTTGTGTTAGTTCTTCAATTTTTTTTTGTAAATTTACAGGTTGAGATATCGGAACTTTTTGTTGAATTTGAATAATATTATTTAATTTCATATTTGCTTTATTAACTGCCATTCTATATTATATATATATATAATATTTTTATCTTTAAGTATAAATTATTATTTTTTTTATGCTACTGCCATATTATAACTTGTCACCGTAATTGTATAACCTACGGTGCCACACGACCTAATTTGTAATAATGCCGAAGAAGCAAAGGCGGCACCCACACCACCTGCTTCTTGGTCATAAGTTAATGTGGCGGTAGCGACTGTTGACCTTGTGGAAACCACAACCAGCGGTGCCGCCTGAGTAGAATTATTTAGGACTTGATAAGATATATTACTGGGAGCATTTACTACCAAAGACCAAGTCGCTGGATTTCCTGTATCTCCATATACATAAGCATCAACAACGACGCCTGTATGTAATACCGAACTTGCCGTTGGTAAATTAATAGTAGTTGTTGCGGACGCACAATTTATATCTAATAATAAATGTTCGCCTTGTGCTACATTTATAGTCGCACCTGTTCCGAATGATTGTGCTTTCGCTAAACTTCCTGCCGTCACCACATCTTGATTTCTTGTTTGTGCTTGTAAATCATTAGCATTGCTCATTATATACTATTACCAAATATATTTATTTAAAAAATATTTTTTTTAAATATTTTTAATTAAAAATTAAATTTATACTATTGCCCCATTTGTAAGATTTCTTACTACAACCACCCAATCTCTGTAATTATTACTACCCATAGAAGTAGCAGAATATGCCGACCACGAACACGAACACGCCGTTGCCGCCGTTTGTCGTATTCCTAATGTGGCGTGTCCTGATATCACACTTATCGCACCAGCACCGGGGACACCTGCTGAACCTGCCGTGTGAGCAAGAAAAATACTTGTGCTACCATCTTGCGACGCAAAGTTTAATGTTGCTTGATTTCCACCAACATCAAAAGCAGTCATATAACCATTCAATACAACTCCTTCGCCAGTAGCAATTGGTAGAGTGATGGTTGCCTGTTCGTTATCACCTAAATCTACCATATAATTAGAACTTCTTGTTGCTAAGGCAACAGATGTTAAATTTCCAAATGCTCTACCAATATTTACCAATTGTGGATTTGCTGATACACTATGATATTCATTTTTAGTCTGTGTGTTTAAGTTGTTTGCTCTACTCATATATATATTAATAATATAAAAAAAATTTTTATTGTTTTTCTAAAACATAATCTTTTTGTTGTGATACTGAATGTGCCATATCTTTTGCGTCATCTTTCATTTCATTTTTAACATCTTTATATTTTGATGTTAAATAAATATGTCTTAACATAGAACTTCCTATATTCTTTCCTAATGCTCTATTTAATAATCTCGTCATACTATTAACACTTGGTAATGAAGAACCATCATTATTAACTAAAAGTCTAAACTCTGTATTTCTACTCATTCTTTTTTTCTTTAACGGATGGTGTTTTAAATAGCATTCTAATGCGTATAATAATTCTTTATTATTTTCTATATTTATTTTTTGTTGTCCATATTTTTTAGATGTTTTATAATTATTAAATACTAATTGTTTATTTTCAAAATCATAATAATTTTTATTATTATCTTTTTTATTTGTATATTTTTTTACAACATACATTTCTTGGTAATCCTTATTTCGTCTTGGTGCTATACAGGTATATAATGCTAATACTACATATTGTAAAAGTTTATTATATTGATTTCTTGATATTAATTTATTTCCACAAAATTCCTTAATTTCTTCTTCTAAATCATTTTTCTTCTTTTCTATATATTCCCACGTTTCCCAATTTTTTTCCTGTTTTAAAGACATCACACCTCTTTTTTTATCCAACTCGCCTTTCTTTTCATTTAATTTTTCACTCCAATAATCATATATTTTTTTAAAACTTGGTCTATTTTTAACTAACGATAATGCTGATACTATACTTATTATTAAACTTTTCTTGGTTGTTAAAGCATAAGGTTTAATTCTATCATTTATATCATCAACTTTTTTTAAAAAAGATAAATTATTAAATGATTTTTTATTGTTGAGTAAATAAAGATTTTTAATATATTTTGTGGCAGTTGCTTCTACTACATCTTTTTTTACAATAAATAGTTTATGTAAATTTAACATATATTCATTAACTCTCATTCTATATATATTATAATACATTTTTTTTTATATTATTTACATAATGTAATATATTCCCTTTTCGCTGTTTATATATGTCTTAAATCTTAAAAGGTCTTTCAATAAGATTTGGTATTATAACTTACAAACCCCTTGTCCTCCTTACCAAATTCCAACCACATATATCTACCAAACCACCTCCTGTCCAGCACAATTGTGAATTTTTGAATAAACCATTTTTGTTTTTTCATATTATCTAATCGTCTTGGTGTAAATGTATTTAATGTTTTAACATTAATTAACCAATAAATTTTCCTGTTAGTTATACTCATTGCTTTTTCCATAAAACCCCAAAATAGTTTTCTCGGAACCGATGGAGGATATGATAAACAAATATCAACTCTTTTATTATAATCAAAAAAATCTCTTCCTAAATCTATTTCACACCAATCCTTTTTTAATACATTCGGTATATTATCATAAAAAGCACCACCACCCTTACAACAATCTAAAACTATATCTTCTTTTTTAAATGATGTATGATTATTTAATAACCATTTTGCCATTTCAGTATTAGTATAATTAAATTCTTTTCCCTTCGCTATAATTACAATCTTATTTTCTTTTTTTCTATCTACATTTTTACTACATAACATTTTTTTAATATCCTTTTTCATCTATATAATATAATTATATTTTTTTTTACCATTATATATTTATTAATTTACTTATTGTAAGAAAGTTCCTGTTATATAGTTGTTTAATAGTAAAAATCAATTGATTTTTACTCGTATATACCTTATATTATGTAAGTTTATTACATAATGTAAGTAAATTGTTATACTTTCTTACATTTCATCCAGCATACTCTCCGTTTCTCTTAAAAATAAATCTGTTCTTATCATAATATTCATCATCGGTCATATCAGTTAATATTTTCTGTTCTTCCTCACATTCATCACAAAGATAATACCAATATTCAGTTTTATCATAAAGAGTATATTTTGAATGTTTATGTGCTGGTCTATCTCCACAATTATTACAATCAAATTTTCCATTAACTGCTCTACATTTTAATTTTAATTTTTCATTTTCGTTTTCAAGTTCGTCTTTCTCTTCATAAACTTCTTGTAATAACTCCTCAACTCTTTTAATTTCTTTGTTTAAATATATTTCTTCTCCATTTAACTTTTCTAATCTCTTTTTTAATTCCATTACCAAACAATATTTATGAATATTCAAAGGTTTCCCTTGATTAATTAATTGTTCGTATATTTCAGTTTCAGTATATTCATTATAGTTTATATCCGCTGGGATTATAATTGGTTTTTTCATATCTTCTTCTATACATTTAGTCAGTAAATCTTGATTAAACTCCATATTCTTTTATAGAATATATATGTGGTTTATCTTTAAACCCCGAAAACTAATTTTAATAATAATTAATTAATATCTAGCAATTTGCGACCAAGGCATTTCGTATGTCCAATCCGCTACTTCTAAAACACCAACAGATTTTACGCATTCACATTCACCACTCGCACTAACATTACATTCTTCATTTTCTTTTTCGTAATCACTATTAGACATATCTAATGCTGGTTCTTCATTCACCTCGTTTTCTGCTGGTTCTAAATCTTCTTCTACTTCTACTTCTTCTACTTTTTCTACTTCTTCTACTTTTTCTACTTCTTCGTATGGGTCATTTTCGGGGTCGCATTCTGTTTGTAAATAATATACTTTTTGGTGTAAGTCCTCAACTTCTCCTTCTAAATCCTTTATAGTGGTGTGACAATTTTGAACCTCAAATTCCAATGCTCCTACATTTGATTTTGCTTCTTGTAAATCTCTAAATAATTTTGCCTGATTCCGTAATACTTTACTTAATTTTCTATTTAATACTATATTTTCTCTTTCTACACTCATCGTATATTTTCTTGTTAATGTTCGTTGATAATATCTACACCCCTCAAAATTCATTATAATATAAAATTACATTATAATTTTATATTTTAATTTTTATTTACTATCTAAATTCGGATATTTTTTTGTATAATATTTTACCATATTTTGTTGATATGTTAATTCCTCTTTTCTTAATCCATTTACTTTATTAAAACTACCCCGTATTTGTTCTAATTCTTTCATATTTTTCGGTATGGCATTATATCCACAACCTGAAAATTTGGGAGTTCTTTTTATTAAATTATTTAATAATTGTAATTTTTTCATTATATATATTATATATATATAATATCTTTAAACTTTAAACCCGAAAAAAATTAATCACTATTTCCTTTATCAAATGGAGTTAATGGTTTTCTAAATTCCTGTAATCTTTTGAATAATATTACATTCTTACAGGTTAATTTATAATTTTTTATTTCCATTTTTTTTAATTGTTTTTCTATTTTAGTTATTCGTTCTTCTAATAATGTAATATATGTATGCTGTGCTATAAATATATCATCATTCTTACCTTTCATCTATATATATAAAGATATTATTTATACCAATTGTCCATTAACTCGTGCGTCTTTTGAAAAAATCACTACATTTTCCAATGCTTCTTTTGTTTTTTTTCCTTCACAATAACCAGCAAGTTCCCTGTAATCTTTCTCCATTTGACTTAATAAATCTGTAATTAATTTTTCTTTTATACTTTCTATTTTTCGTTCTACGCATCTATCAACATAATCACGAATTTTTAATTCTAAATTTTCGTCAAATTTAACTTTTTTTTCTCTTTTTAATTCTAAAAGTTTTTTCTCGTTTTCGTCCATTCTATATATTAATGTAAGAAAATAATTTTTAAATATATTTTTACATAAATATTAATTATGCTGGTGTTGCTAATATCACCGATGTTGCCCCACCACCAGTTCCATCAGGACCGAGTCCTACAACTTCTACTAATAATTCTTGTGCCACGCCCAATTGATTACCATAACTACTAATCCTTAAATGGAGTTTTTGGTCTGCGTTTCCGTTGTTTGATACTAAATTTAAATTTCCTCTTCCTAATCCACCCATATCATTAACACCACCAAGTAATCCACCAACACCATTGAGTGGAATTGCGTGTTGTCCTCCTCCATTATCAATACCTTTAAAGGTCATAGAATTTGCTACTTGTGCTTGATTTATTGGATTATCTACTGCTTCTACATTCATAGCATCTCCATCATTCGCAAAAGTTATAAATAAATCACAAACAAACGGAAGTTGTTGAGTTTGTGCGTCGGTTGCCTCCCAACTTTGAACTGGAAACTGAACTACATTTGCTCCAACAACGGCGGTAGAACAGGTATAATTTACACGGACATAACCACTTTGGGCATCAAGACAAAGAATTCCGTTTGTTTGAGAATATAACCTCGCACATTGGACATTTCTATCTCCGTTGTCTTGTATAACACCTGTATATTCATCGCCTAATGCTCCAAAATCTACACCAGCACAATCCATTACTAATAATGGACTTACGAATTGGACTTGTGTTCCAGCATCCGCAACAACTCTACCAAGAGTAAAAAAAGAAATCGCACCATTTCCACCACCTAAATTTCCACTCATAAGACCAACTCCACCATTCCCATTTGCTCGTAATTCTATATCCGCACTCACACCTCCGACAATTTCTAATATACTTCCATCTGCTGATAATATATTTACATCACCATTGGCATCTGTATTTTTTAAATTTAATGATGTGCCATCATAACCTATATTACAATCACCATTATTACCAATTGTCACTCCATCAAATTCATCTTCTCTCGTTTGTGGGTTTTTATCATTTGCGTTAGACATTATATATATTAATGATATATTTTTTTTATATTAATAATATTTTTAAATTTCTAAATTATTCCTATATATATTTTTTTTAAAGTAAATTGGCAAGATTGGATTTTCTTTTACCAGCACCTGCCATTGACCCCACCCCACCAGCAACATTTCCTCCTTTACCTAATGCGGATTTTGCCATTTGACCAACTGCTGATTGAACTGCTGGATTACGTGCTACTTTGGATAAAGCAGTTCCTAATGATGATAAGAAATTACCGCCTACATAACGACGTAGGTTAGCACTATCCATCGCACGAGGAGCAGAAATGACCTGTTGTTCGTTAAGAATTCCTTTCAAAATCCTAGAACTTCCACTTTGGGTTTCAAAAAAACCTGAATTAACGGCAATTACATAAAGTGCTGGAGAGACAACCGCACCTGACTGGTTAAATACGGTGGCATTAAATTGGAATGTATAATTTCCTACTACACTTGGTGCTTGTCCTGATTGTAATGGAATATCTTTTGAAGGTTTTAATACTAAAAATCCCCCTACTGCTGGAACACGATTTCCGTCTTGTGTTCTTCCTAATACAACAGGATTTACTGGTCTACTATTTGCTACTACTGCTTGTCCATTCCAAGTATTCCAATCCATATCTAAACCATTATCAACCGACATCGCATACAATTGCTCTGCTGTATGTGAACTCAAAAGTCCCGAGAAGTTATCAAAATTGATATTTATGTTAGTTATAGGTAAATACCAATCACCTCGTGTATTAGCATTAATACCAAGCACCGCATCTCCATAAGTTTGAGGACGACAATACAAAATTAACATATCGGGGATTTGTGGTAAAGTGATGGTATTACTTCGTAAAGTTGCGGTTGCGTTAGGAAGAACATTAGCAAGATTACCTGTAATATATCTTGGGAATTCCATATAGGGCACGACCGATTTAGGTGGTAAATCCAAATCTAAACTCGGGGTGTAAAAAGAAATATTAACAACGGACGTAGACCACGCTTGAGGAGCACCAGTATTGAATTGGACATTTGTCACTCCTCGTTGAAGTGCCGCCCCACTTGCTAACGGGGCACATCTTAAATTTCTTTGAGTATTACCTAGATTTACTACAAGTTGGACATTATTAATTCCGAATAATGCGGTTTCGTTTCCGTGAATTTCGCTGAAAATAAATGGAGATAATACTAATTTTTCTGTTGATTGATACCTGTAAAAGATATTGTAGGTTGTTTGATAAAGACCTGTGGGGGCGGCACCAGCATAAACACCACTATCGGTTAAACAAGGCACACTATTATTAACATTTACTGCTCCTACACCATCATTATAAGGAACATTTGCTAATGCTCCTACTAACGCTTGACCGGCGGCGTTGGTAAAAACAACATCATAGAAAGCACCATTGGGCATATTATCATAATCAGTTCCATCCCAGTAGGAAGAAAGATTATTATTATTAGCACCTACGGCATAATCGTATGCTTGATATTTATCCAACATTGTTGGACAGGTTCTTTGTAATCTGTTGCGTTTCATATCCACTAACCTCAATACTTCATACAAAACATCGTTGACATTAATCGTGGATGTGGTATCATTGATATTTGCTGTTAGCGTATTCATCATTTGGTGGAGTGGAAATGCTGGTAAAGCACAATCCTGACCCCAAGTTAAAACTGCTGGGTCTGTTGGTTGAACTGGTTGTGCGCCGGGAACGGTGACTAAACAACTCATATTTGGCGACCCTGTGAATTCTACTTCCCTGGACATAAAGCAATTTAAGGAGGGCACCTGTATATTGAACGTAAGTTGAGATGACGTGGCGGCAATTGCTTGGAATGGAGAATTAGATACCGACAACGCCCCTTTATACACTGCGAAACGAGGTCTATGTTGAACTATTTGAGGCATAAAAACAGAAAGTCTTTGAATATCACTACTTGCTGACATCTTATATATAGTGGATAGATAAAAAATTAAAATTAATTATTATATTTTTTTTAATAAATTTAATTAAATTTCCTATAAATCCTATATATTTTTTTTTTTATTTTAAAATTAATAGATATATATTATATTTATTAATATTAAATAGATATATCAAGCATTTAGCATTGAAGGTGTTTTTAATAATCTACGTAATGCTTTATTTTCTTTTAATGTATTTTCATATTTTTCAAATTTTTCTTGCCTTACATTTTGTATTTCTTCTCTCATTTCTTTTATTTTTTCATCTTTATCATTAATAATTTTATGAAAATGTATCCATTTTTTATCATCAAAATTTTCTATTCTTTCTTCTAATTCAACCAATTTATTATCTATCCAATATTTTAATTGTTTATAATGTGTTAAAATTTGATTAAAAGGTAATTCTCCTAAATCCTCTACTCCCATTGTTTTTACCAATTCCATATTAATATATTATAATATTTTTGTTATTCCCGTTTTAACTTTTATATATATCCTAAATCTAAAAAGGGAATTTATATTTTTAATAAATCTTTACAATCTATATCAATAACATAGTGTCCCCATTTTCTATCAAATCTTTTTAAAAATCTACTTGGATATCCTGTTAAACTTTTATCAAATTTAAAATAATATAATCCATCTGTGAAATTAAAACAAAAATATAATTCATATCCTTCATTATATTTCTCCATCGCATAATCAATTTTATTTTTACCGATTATAGTGGTATCATATCTATCTTTATTTACTCTCCTGCTTTTTAATTCTATTAATATTTTTTTATCATTTACTTTAAAATCAAAGTGGTTCATCGTATCTGTTTTTGTTATTGAACTACCAATCCATTCCTCAATTTGTTTTTGTGTGCTTAATTCTTTATTTAAACCATAATTTAAATCTTTTGATAAACTCATTTATATATTATATATATATATAAAAAAATTTAGATTTTTACATAAAAAACGCATTTATTTACTTTTTTCTTCTAAACATCATCTTCATAGAAATAGAACTTAAATTAAACATTTGGACTGGAATTAATGAACCATCCATTCTATTTTTCCAATATACTTGGACATCAATATTTTTAATTTCTTGATTAGATGACGATAACGAAATCATCCGATATTCAGCACTGGGGACATATTCTACAAAATGTCTATAATCATCTGCCGAACCCATCGGTAAAGCAATATCAGTAATTATAGGTTGGAAAGCATTTTGAGTTGTTGAACTTGAAGCATCATTTGAATCGCCAAATCGTTGGGGTTGTCCAACATATTCATTAACAACAGGTATTAATGTTGTTGTAAATACAATACTTTCTATCGGCGACCATAATGAAGAAGTTGATGAATAATCTTGTTTTACCATCATACACTCTACGGCGGTGGGACCCACAACTCCAGGATATGCGTGTGTTAAGGCATTTCCATTCCCAGCAAATATCCTGTTATTATCTACATCGGCACTCGTCCCAGTCAGTCCAGGAATACCACCAATAGTAGCGGTTGTTGAAAGTGGTGGTGCGGGAAGTAATCTTGGAACATAGGTTAAAATTTGATATGTTCTATTATTTGTGGCAACATCTCCACCCCAATATCGCATTGGGAAATTAGCAAATAATCCATACATATTTGAGTTAAAAAACATATCCCAATTTTCAGTTTGAGTAGAACCAACAAGAGTATTACTACGGGTATTATCAACTCCCAACATTACTGGATTAGCAAGTGTCGCACCCGCACCACCAAATCCATCACTACCCCAACCATAAGCATCGCAATATAACTCAAATAATCCTGTGGTGGAATTATATTTCATAATAGGACAATGACTTTGGACTTGAAGCAATGGAAAAGCAGTAGTAAATTGGTTTTCTATATCCTGCCACGCTTGTGCGAAAGTATTATTAACCATACTTTCAACTGCTTTATATGTAGAAATATAATAATATCTTGTTGCTGTATCCTGTGTTGTTGTCGCTACCCCCTGTTGTGGAAGTGGTCGTCGTGCTTCCATATCTTCGGGAACAAATATCAAACTATTTCCTTGTTGAATTACACCATTTAATGCTGGTGGTAATCCAGCAGTTGTATCACCAGTTGGATTTAATGAATATTCGCTACTATAATATTCAACACCATTTAATACTGCTCTTAATGTAATTTTATATACTGATTTATTTGTTGCCACTATTTGTTGAACTGATGGTTGAACTCCCGCAACAACAGGTGGGGTTAATCCCATTTCAATTACAGGCATCCACATCGGTAAATCCCTACCAGCACCATTCATCGTAAATCTAACAATGGCAAATTCATAATTAGATGCGTTTTTAATCATAGGACTATCCCTTGTTTCGTTAAATTGGACTTCGGGGTCTGTTCCTGAACCTTGGTCTACAACTCTTCCATTTACAATATCACAATTATAATAAACTGCTTCGTAATCTCCACTATCATCTCTACTCCCTAAAAATGAATACATTATATATATAATAAAGACATATTATTTTTTATATTATTATTTATTCTTTATTATATTATCCGTAAGAATAGTAATAATATCATCGCTTTTCACATCTTTATTTTCCCAACTATCTAATAATTTATTATATCTGTCCATTGGCATTTTATATAATAAAGTTCTAAATACAATATGTCTACCACAAGTATTAACATCATCTCTATAAGGTTGTGATTTTCTTTTATTTGATTTTAATGTATATCCCGCTTTTTTTACCAAATTGGTTAATAATGGCATTCCTGTATTTAATTCTTTATCTTCTTTATCAGTTAGTCCTAATTTTTTACCTTGTGTATCCGCTTTAAATCCATACGGGTCATAAAATTCTATTGTATCTCCTTTTTTTATTAAACTAATCCAATGTCCGCTGTTAGAGTTTTCCGTTAAATATAGCATAATTGCTCGTCCTTTTCTATCAAAAACTTCGTCAATATGACGAACATTTTCTAATTCAGGGTAAGTAAATATATTTGTATCAGGTTCTAATATTTTATCAAAGTCATCATTACTTAAACTATATTCTTTTATTTTTTCTACATCTTTTTTTGTATTAATCATATAATATTTACTGATATTATATAATTATTTATAAATCTTGAAAATTCTTAAATATATTCCACCACACAAACAATTACAATTTATTTCAATTTTAATAGATTTATCAGTTTCACTAATATATTTGTAAGTTATTTTTGGTTCGGTTATTTCTATTTGCTCAAAGTATTCGTGGTTTTCTTCTGTATCCTCCCAATAACCAACACACCATTTCATAAAATTATTAATTTTATATTTTTGATTTCTTGATATATGTTTGTATTTCATCGTTCCGAAAGAACTTATATAATCCATATTGTTATTAATATCATTTATAATTATAGATTGAAGTTCTTTAAAATTATCCCCAAATTCCTTAATAGGTATTTCTTCATTTAAATTCCATATATATGCCATATTCTTTTATAGAATATATATGTGATTTATCTTTAAACCCCTGAAATAAATGGTTTTTCTTTCCGACATATATATATATTTTTACATTCACATAAACCTCCTTCATCAAAATTATAACATAGATGAATTCTTATATGTGTTTTATTAATATGAATTTGTAGGTGTTTAGTATCTCCATCCCAGAATTTTTTTAGTTTTTTCATTTGATATTGTGATATTTTTTTTAATCGTTTTTTATATTTAAAATTATGTATTTCAACCATTATAAATAATAAACATTCTATAAATTGGACATTTACTCCTTTATCAATATAATTATTTTTTAAAAATGTATCAAAATCATTATTATTATATGTGTTTTTTTCAAAATCACTAAAATAACATTTATCCTCAAAATTTTCAAAATCAAAATAATCGGCACACCACGTTTCCATATTCTTTTATAGAATATATATGTGATTTATCTTTAAACCAAGAAAGTAATTAATTATTATTAATTAATTAATTTTATTATTTTATTCATTCATAAAGGATATTTGATGTTGCCTTTCTTCATATAAATTATATATGTATGATAATATATCATTATCATAATCATTTTCTATTATTTCCATATCCCAGTTTGCGTATATATAACAGGAGAAGTCCTCCTCATCAAAATCATCATTTACCACATATTCATCAGTTAAAGCGTCAATTATTTCATCTACATTATGAGAGCGTTTTTTATTATCGTATAAATATTCCATTATTCTTTTATATAATCTATAAGTGATTTATCTTTAAACCAAAAACACAATAATTAATTAAAATATTAAAAAAAATAATTGATTTTCCAACTTTTTCCTGTTATACTATCAGGAATTCTATTTTTTGCTGTAATATATAATAAAAAAAATAATTAAATTATATCATATATATATGATATAATATATTTAAAAAATCGCTATTAATACTTTTTGTAAATAAATTAATAAAATATGTAATAAAAAATTACCTTAAAACAACTGATATATTTTTATCTTCGCCTGTTTTAAACCTGATTACGAAACAATTTTTTAAAGAAATGAAATGTATATTTTTTGGATTGCCATTCCATCTTTTTAATATTTTCAAATCATATTTATTCAATTCTAATGATGGTGTATATTCTTTTGAAATAATCTTTATTAATTTAATAATATCTTCTATACTTTCTATATTCATATTCCCTTTTTAATTATTTTATATATATATTTATTTAAATGGTATTAATCTTCTTGATGTAATATTTGAGCATATTGACTACTCAATAAATATTGTGGATATGATTTATGGAAACATACCCATCTGCCCATTCTTTTTAATTTTTTTATATCTTTTTTTTCAAATCCCAAATGTTTTTTTAATAAATATGTTAATGCGTGAGATGATGTTGCCTGTGGATATACAACAAAATAATTCGCTTCATTCAATAATAATCTTGTTTTTTTATAATTTGTGATATAATGCGTTAAACATAACATCGTAATACAACCTTGTTTATCACTATGTTTTCTGCCCATAATGGCAATATCCTCTATTAATGCGTGAACTGCTTTTCCAACTTTTCCTGTTATAGTGTCATAATCATCAAATATAACTAAACTATGGGAAAATTCATTTATATCAATTGGAAATTCTACAAGTTTTTCATATTTTAATCTATGAAATGGTGCTTTCATTCCATCTAATGTATCATCTTCGTCCAATTTTGAAATAATATATATTTTCCTATCAGGATACATTTTGTGGTAATTATCGGCAATCGTTCTTGCTACATAACTTTTGCCCGACCCCGAACTTCCCGCCAGATAAAATATATCCCTTTTATTTTTATCAACATTCGGCAATATTTGGAAACAAACATCGTCATCAATTTCTATTCTATGTATTCCTTTATTCTTAATTTCATCATCTAAAACTAAAAATTTATTATAATTTTTATTATCCTTATTTCCTTTAACAATCGCAATTGCGTATTTATTTTTTTTTGCGTTTTTTGTTGTTTTCGGAGGATTTTTTGTTAATTCAAATTTAGGCATATATAATATATAGGAAGAAAAAACTTTTTTACATTAAAAAGTTTTTCATTTTTTTAAAATCTTTTATTAAAATCCTATATAATTATTACCAATTCAATTCTCCCGATTCTCTTATTCTCCTTCCTCTTCGTTGTCTTGCTTGTTCCAATTCTCCTTCTTCTGTGCTGGGTGCCATTTCAACAGGGTCTGCCAATTGTTCGTCAAACCATCTCTGTCTTCTCCTTCTTTGTGATGGTGCGTGATGTTCTACTGCTACTTGAATATGTGGTTCGTCTTCCATTTCTTCTTCTCGTAGATGTCTGTATTGTTCTTCCATTCCTCGTCGTTGTTCGTTTAAATGTGAGTGTAATGGTTCTAAGAAACCAGGTCTACGTGGTCCTGTTCTTCGTTCAGGTTCTCCAAAATACATACCTACCCCGCCACCTCCCCCGCCCCCGGGTGGGGGTGGAGGTGGAGGTGGAACTCCACTTGATATATCTGTTTCGCTATGCGGTTGAAAATATTGACTTCCTGATGATGCGAATGAAGGGTCGGTTGACAAACCCGGACCGAATGAAGAAAAAGGAGGTGCGGATGATGGTGGATTGCTTGGTGGTAATGCTGGTGGTAATTGTCCAATTCTATCTAATAATGCTATTCTAGTTTCTTTTAAAATAAATTTATGACACGCTTGGGTTTTTATTAATCTTTCTCGTGGTTGGAATGTGGCGTATTTGTTTAAACATTTTAACATAAGATATACTCTATTTAATGCTAAATAAGTTTGATTTCTGCTCCAATCAGGATAGGTTTCGTCATTTTGAAAAACCACTATTCCTTGATGAACTAATCTTTCATATTTATTAATTTGTCTTTTATCTGTTAAATTTCTTCCAAAATCGCCACCTAATAAAGTGTATAATTTTCTTACTTCTGCTGGTTTAACATTTAATCCTTCACCTGTTAAAACACTATTAATAATATCATCTAATATACTTTCAAATTGTAATTTTTTTTTTTCTGTTGGTGTTTGTTCCGCTATTTGTTCTACGCCTTTTCTTAATGCTTCTTTTGATGCTGGTAATGGTTGTCCTGATTTAATTGCTTCTAATTCGTTTAATTGTTTTGCCCTTCGCTGTAATAGTGCTATCCCGTATCGTTGTCCTGCTTGTGTTCTCATAGTTCCACCACCTCCGCTTAATCCTCTTGCTCCATAATTGGTATTACCACTTAAATTTAATGGACGAGCAAATGAACCTTGTGGTTGTGGTTTTGGAACTACTCCCATAATTCCACCTGTTAAATAATATAATTCATTAGTTCTGTCATCTGCTACTTTATTATTAATTCTTGGCGATTGTTCTGCCATTTGTGCTTTATGAAATAATCCCCTTTTATTGTCCATTCCAGTCATATTTAATTGTTGTTGAGGAGGTCTTGAAACCTCGCTAACCCAACCTCTTTTATGACCTTCTACCATACTTGGAAAATGTGCTAAACTCATTATCTATATATATATTTGATATATTTTATTTTTAAAATATATTAATTTATTGTTTTTTAAATAAATCAAACCATTCTTTTTTATTTTTACCATACCAATCTCTTTCGTAATCCTTCCTTATTTTTCTAATACATTTTATTAAAATTCGTTCAACTCCTAAACTACGCATTAATTTTTTTTTAACTAACTCTCTACATTTCATTTTTTTATCTTTATATATGTCGTAATATTGTAATAAAAAATGTTCTTCAAAATTATCAAATTCGTTATTATATTTTTTTTTTAGCAATTCAATAATTTTTTTACAATCTTCTAATTGTTCTAATGTATCATTCATCAATTTACCTCTTAATTTTACTTTATATATCATAGTTTTATAATCACCCATTATATTTTATTACATTTTTTTATTACAAATCATATTTCAAAAAATCTTTTAACCAATCAAACCATTCTTTTTTATTTTTTTCATACCATTCTTTTTCATTATTTTTTATTAATTTTTTAACCCATTTTATCAAAATTAAATCTACTAATTTTCTATCCATTAATTTATGATGAACTAATATTTCACAACTCGTTTTTACATCTTTATATGTATCGTAATATTGAAATAAAAAATGTTTTTCTAAATCTTTAAAATCTACATCAATTCGTTTCAAAGTTTCCACAATTTTATTACATTCTTCTAATCCTGTTTTTGTATCATTATATAATTTCTCTCGTAATTTATTTTTATATACTTTATCCAATATCTCTTTTTTACCACTCATCTATATATACTTACAGAAATTAATATTTCAAATTATTCGCTTTAATATATTTTGATGCTTGACCAATAGTCATTTTTTTCTCTTTCATTAATTTAGCGACTAATGCTCCTCTTCGTTTGCGTTTATCATTAGAACCTGCTTTTTTTCTACGACGTTTCCCGCCTTTCTTTTCTACATTTTTCAATCCTTTAACTTCCATTCCTAATTTCTCATCTTCTTTATCTTTTTGGGATTGTTTTTTTCTTCCACCTTTTTTGTCTTTCAATCCTTTAACTTCCATTCCTAATTTCTCATCCTCCTTATCTTTTTCGGATTGTTTTTTACCATCACCTGTCACCGCACCAGCGACATCGGCACCAGTTGCGACTGCTTGTGCGACTGGATGTGGAATTAAATGAGCAACCGATGAAACGACTTGTGATACAGGATGAATAACAGATTTAAAACCTTTCCAAAAATCACCCAAAAATCCACTTCCTTTTAAATGTGGTTCATTTTCCATAATTTCTTTGGCATAATCTTTTCCTAATGTATGTGCTTCTTCACCTTTTGCTTCATCTTCACGACTTCTAACCGATTGTTTTTTCTTTCCACCTTTTAATTCCTCAACTTCTTCTCCCAATTTTTCGTCTTCTCTATCTTGCTGTGATTGTTTTTTTCCACCAACATTACGTTCACAACACGCTCCGCCCCTAAATGTTTTGGTTCGGTTTTCTGCTATACTCCATTCACGATTAGATAATATTGAAGATAATGGAACATTTTTTTGGTCTTGTAGTAATCGGCGATTTCTTAAATTAAGGACTTGTAATCTTACTTCCCTGTTTCTTAATGACATTCTATATATATATTATTATATATTAATTTCTCAATTAATAATTAATTAAATTGTTTATTAATTGGCGTTTTTAGATTTTATATATTAATAAAAGTTAAAAAGGGAATTTATTTTTATGTAATATAATATTATATGACTAAACAAAAAACTTTTAAATTATTACATAATTGTAAAAGATATGAAATATATAGTATGGTGAAAAATTTAAATATAAAAAATTGTTCTAAATTGTGTAAAAAAGATTTAATTGATAAATTATATAATGATTGTAAAAAAAAAATGGGAGGTTCAAAAGCGAGTGGATATATTCAGGCATTAATTCAGGGAAAAGCATTAAATCCTAAAATGAAAGATGGCAAACCAATAGCAAATACTGGCAAAGTTGTAAAATTTGAAATTGAAAAAGATACATTATTTAGTAAATTTATATTAAAAAAATATGGAGATGAAGCATATAAAAAATACATAAAAGATAATAAATTGTCATATAGTAATTATGGTAATCCTCCAAAAGATAAACAAAAATTTCCAATGTATAAACAACCCGAAGGTTATTTTAAAAAATTAGAAGAAGGTAAAAAAACAAAAAAATTATTTAAACTAGGTGGAAGTGAGCAGGATTTTTTAGAATTCCTTAACGCATTCAAACAAGCATACGAAACAAAAATAGATGAAAATAAAAATAAACCACCACTATTTACTTCTGCTGTTGGGACTGAAATGTTTATATATTTATATCTATTGAAAAAACACAAAAAAGATTGTGTGGTATTGGTTGAGAAAAAAGAAGATATTTATTTGGGGGATAATGCTAAAATTAATAGAAAATGGGGATTATCAAAACCAACCTCATTATATAAACGGATGGGAAAAGGAAACGCTGGTTCTAAAATTTTACGATTTTCTATTGGTATGTGCGGAGCAAAAAAAGTAATTAAAATTTGTTCTATACCAGCAAAAAATCCTACATCTTTTTTTAATAGATTAGAACAATGTGGACAGGATGATAAATTAGTTCCTATGCCACTTTTGTTATACCCCACCGCTGGTTCGGATTCTCACGCTAATATGTTAATAATAAATCCCAAAAAAAAATGGGTTGAAAGATATGAACCACACGGAAGTGGAACAAGAGCAACTGCTTATGATAATAACAAAATTAATGCTTCATTAGAAAAATTTTTTAATGTTGGTGGTTATACATATATACCAACAGATGAAACTTGTCCTGTAAAGGAAGGTTTCCAAGCAGGGAAACACGGATGGACAAAAAGCAAAGGACATTTTTCAAAAGATAATATAAAAATTAAAGAAATTGGAGGTTATTGTTTAGCATATTCATTTATGTTAATGGATTTGAGAATGAGTTTTCAAAATTTGGAACACGGCAAAATGTTAGATAGATTAATGAAAAATGTATCCAAATCAAGTGGAAGTATGAAAAAATTTTTATTTGATTTTCTAAAATTCCAACAGAAAGAAATGTATAGATTTTTAAAAGAAGAAGAAAAATTACAACCAACGGCAGAAATATATAAAAAAATGGTTGGATATTGGGGACAAATCATAAAACACAAGAAATTAGGACAAGATGGTTTGGATTTATTGAATAGATGGAGAGAATATTATTTTAAACAATTAAAAGAATATGCTGGAAAAGTTCCAACAAAAGATATGAAATTAAAAATTAAACCAATATCACCAAAAATTAAAGAAGAAAAATATAGACAAAAATATATTGAAAAGGTGAGAAAAATGATTAAAAAAAGATTAGGCGATAAATGGAATAAAACAATAAAAGGATTTATACACAAACCAAACACAAGAATACAAGATTATCCTAATTATATTCTATTAGATAAATTACTTGATGATATTATTGTTTTTAAAGACCATACAACGCCAGATTATTATACAAGAGAAAAATTAAGTAAAAAGGAGAAAAAATTATTAGGTGATTTGGAAGTTGGTAAATTATATGAACCAGTAGCGAAGGCAAGAAAACATATATATGAGAATAAAGATATAAATTTAAAAGATTTATTACAAAAATATATGGAAAAAAAACCAATAAATTTAGTAAATATAATAGATGGTAGTGGTCCTAAAAAAAGAAGGACTACCTCATCAAGACCAAAAACACCACCAGCAGAACCTGATATGGATGCTTTGATAGATGCTATGGCGAATTTGAATTTAGGACCACAACCAGCACCAGCATTACCAGCATTACCAGCACCAGCATTACCAGCACCAGCAGTTCCAGCACCAGCAGTTCCAGCACAACCAGTTCCACCCGTAGTTCCACCTTTATTTGTAGCACCTCCACCTCCACCAGCATCCACCTCATCAAAAGGAGTTCATTATCACGGGGGCGGAGTAAAAAAAATAACAATTATACCAAATAATCCTGAAAAAAGAAAAGAATTTTTTAATGATTTACGCAGAATGTTAAAAGGTGGTAATAATGGATTTAGGCATCAAGAAAGTAAAGAAAGTAAAGAAGATGAGGATATACGAGAAGGACGAGTAATAAATAGACAGATGGAATTAAGTGAACGTAGACGGGAATTAAGTGAACGTAGACGAAGAAGAATAAGAGAAGATGAAGCATCAATGGGTTCGGAAGAACAAACAGGAACAGGAAAATTACGAAAAACAAGATTACGAAGAGCGTTAGAAAGTATGGGAAATGGTATTGGGTTATTAAGAAAAACAAGAGAAAGAAGAGGTGGAAATGGAAAACCGAGTGGAGAAGCGAGGGATGTTAGACAACCAAAAACGGGGCGATTAGGTCAAAGAGAACCAACGGCAGAAGAAGCACAATTATTATTAGATATGCGAGAAACAGACCCCGTAGAACAGACAGATAGAGTGAGATTAAGAGCA
>Ga0208029_1000353_pt1 | contig 30662 bp, 49 predicted proteins | sample MalvireepMed_s12_FD_184242 | JGI IMG/M metagenome (GOLD analysis project Ga0208029, IMG submission 184242) | Marine viral communities from the Global Malaspina Expedition - Malaspina viral metaG DeepMed_s12 (SPAdes) (version 2) | ecosystem: Environmental > Aquatic > Marine > Oceanic | place... | reverse complement strand
GTATTGGTGTAGGATACCTTCTATCTAATAAGTTATTTAATTCCATAGAGGCATTTACAAGCATTTGGTCAAAGTAGGTGGCATTATCAATACCTCCCTCAACCACAGAATCGCCTGGATCACTATCCCATGTTAATAATAAACAATCATCATTAGATGAATATGTCCATTCACCTTTTTGTGATAATTTTGTCCAGAAATATAAACCACTATCAGTTGAATAGTCGGATGTTTCTTGGGTAGTACCATCAAAACCCCTTCTAACTTGTACTGTATTGGCAGAAGCTGTATCTATAACAAGCATTTTCTCATCCGTACCTTGAATACCAATAATCCAGCCCGGATCAACTAATTGGTTATGTGTGTTTTCTGTAGTGATTTCAGTTTCTCCATAGGATAATACTTCTGCTGTATCTGCACCAGAATCTCCTAATTGTGCCGATGGAATTGATTGTTTTCTAACGCTCATATCTTGCCCATCTATAAAAAGATTGGTAACAAGTCCTACATTTTCTGCAATATAACAACTTGTAGCAGTATCAACATCTTGATAGGTTGCCCCTAATAATGTCCACCCAAACACCTGTCGTTTGGCATCAAATTGACTAAAGGCACTATAATAATGTTGTAGGTCTGATTGTGATGCGTATTTAAAATCTGTAGCCATTAGTATCTCCTTCTCTTAGGCTTTTTCATGGGTTTCTTTTTGTATTTAGATTTTGGCATTATTAATATATCCTTGTCTGAACTTTTCCACTGTATTTTTGACTTGTAGTGTTAGCCAAAACATTAACAAGTGAATTTATCCTGTCTGCTGTTGCATCATTCAGTTTGCCTGAAAAAGCAGATGAATGCAAACAACTTACAACAAATTCAGCATTGGCAGGACATCCTGTCATATCAATAGCCCCGGTTTCATAATTAATAGTTCCATTACACATTCCAAATAACCGAGAATTTCCATCATCATATCCAAATACACCTGTATTTGGCGAAGTTGCATAAGTAATTCTATCGTAGGTAACATCATCTGGAAGTTTAGCAGCAATAGCATCAGGAACATTAGCAAGAGCAGGAAACCATCCATTTTGTTGTGCAAATATATTATATGAAGCACTTGCTCCATCTGTTCCGGCTGTAAGTGCTATTGCAGAAGTTGATAATCTCTGTCCTGATGTAAATCTAACATCTCCATTCACTATTGCAACTGAACTTTTCTGCTGAAATGTATTTGAAGCTGAATTATTATATTTATCATCTAATGCAGTCTGCATCTTTGAAATCACTCCATTAGTTCCTCCCCAATTTGTGTTACTCGAATCAACTGTAAAGTTTATTGCCTCTGCTGTTCCTCCATCTATTGCAATTTTAAACCAGTATGAGCCTGATGCTGTGAGAGATGTGTTAGTTGAGGAGGTAATTCCAGATAAGCCGAGGCTTCTGTACCCAGCTTCATAAAACTTTATAGCAACTGAACCGGGTATTATCCCCTGACTTTCTGTTGCAGAACGCCCCTGTCCAAAGAAATTAAAACATTTAAATTTGCCATTACTATCAGTTTGAGCAACAGTATATTTATCAAAGTCGTGGTAAGCATTAAAAAATGGAAGCCTAACAGCGTCAGCATCAGCAGCCGCAGTTACAGCAGTAGAACCATAAACTCCTCTTTCAACAGTTAATGTATTATTAGCTAAATCTGATTTATCCCCTATTGCAGTCACCTTCATCACTTCATCTCGTATTCTGATTAAATCATTCACACGAAATAAATTAGCTGTGCAGTTAGCAGCCGATGTATATGGCTCTAAATAAACAGTTGTATCATCAACATCCCCGATAACATTATCTGTGCCTGTAGTATCGTCTGTATTTGCTGTGCTATCTGTATATTCATTTGAATCAGGAATAGCGTTATTAACAACTGTTCCATCCATAATCACTGACGATTCGCCTGTCCTGATTATTGCCCTAACTGGTGGAGTATATGTTTCTCCCGGCATAATCATAGTATGTAAATATTCAGTAACACCATCAGAAGTATCATCTGAATATGTTTCATAACCAGCCATTATCATAAGTGGCACTCCACCTACATTTTGTATTTCTACTCTACTCGGTATTGCTTCCTTTGTAGTTGCAATAGTTGAAACTGTAGATATATTTAATATTTCTTCTGAATTTGTCGCATCATAGGATATTACTTTACTTCTAACTTCTCTCAAACCAGACCCGCTTCCTGCTCCGACTATGAATGGAGCTCCCGGAGGTGGTGTAGAACCACCGAAAGCAGGGGCACCGCCACCACCACCATTTGCTGAACCACCATGTGTAGGCATAATTTATTTCTCCCTATCTTATATGATATTTTGTAACTATTTGACACGCATAATCTGAATTTGTACCATTAGATTCAAATGTAGCCACTATAACCTTCCCTGCATCTACATCAGCAGACGATGGGGCTGTAGATTGATAAATAACATTTTCATAACCCAAAGAGGCTATATCTGCACCACCTGCCACAACTATCCCATTTGATAAATCACCCTTCCCTGCACCAGCCCCAGCATCAAAATCAAACGATAATAAATGAATATTTATAGTATCTCCTGAAGCTGCATTTCCACCTGCAAGTAAATAGACCTGATCTATAGTAATATTATCTGGAACATACCATAAACATACTGTTAAATCATCTCCATTATTATTAGCACTTACATCATAAGAAGTAGAAGGATTAGTACCAGTTCCAAATGCAATTGCAGCAGTTGTTGCCCATGTATTTCCAAATGGAATTAAATAATGTGTTCCTGCAACTGCCGACAAACCTGTCAATGAACTTACACCAAAATAAGCATATTGCGTATTGACAGCAACTTGTGATGCCCCAGCTAAAACCTTTGAATTTGTAGTATCAACCTTTAATACAGCACTTCCTGATTGATTTACTACCCGTAATGTTTCTAAAGTATTATCATTTTGTGGTTGTATATACAAAACATCATCGGAAAGAGCAATACAGGATTTATTTCCTGCACCATCCCTAAGTCCCTGAGGGCTGGAAGTGATACCCGTATTAGCTGTTTTAAAAACACCAACAATGTTTTTATAGTAGGATGCGAATGTTTTATTCGTTAATGACATCTATTCTCCTGTCACAATAGTTGCTGGAAGTGCTGTTGCCTTAACAATGATTGGTGGATAATGAAACCCTGTTGTTCTATTTCTTCCATGCCTTATAGCAGATGTGCCTGAAATTGTTTCTGCTGCAGCTATCCATCTTTCATATTCTGTTCCCGGTGTTAATCCTGTATTTACAAAAGAAATATAAGTCATATTTGCATCAGTTTCATCTGAACTTTGTGCCCCTGCATCATAAGTATGGGTTTCACCTATCTCATTAAAAGAAGCATTGTCAGACAAAGCAAATTCAAGTGTTCTACTATTTGCATATAATGAGCATAACATAGATATTTCAACATTCCCCGATGGTGGTGCTGTAAAAGTTACAGAAACATCTGTTCCCTGTGCAGTTTGTAGAACAGTCATTGTCGCATCAGGATTTATTTCAGCATGACCTGTTGTGGTGCTATCATTTGAAATTCTTGTATATCCAAGTATCATTCCAGCATAAGTATCTGCAAATTTTGTTCCTGCCTTTTTCATTTCAAATACACCAGTATGAGAATCTAAGGTAATATCCCCATCAATATCCAGAGTTAAATCAGCTCCTTCACCACCACCATCATTTGTAGATATGGTTGATAATCCTGCTGCAGTAGTATTTATTTCCATCCTATCTGCACTTGGGTCGCCACCCGGCTCATATAATGTTAATGTAGTATTTGTACCATCAGATGACCATCGAGAAGCTATTTTGTCATCATTATCTACGAGTGATACTCTTGGAGAATCATTTCCACTCACAAGTTCTATATCTGTTGTAGCATTCCCTTGTATTTTTAAAGTTCCATCTTTTGCTATATCACCACCAATATCCAAATCACCAGTAATATCCAAATCACCACCAATATCTAAATCACCAGTAATATCCAAATCACCATTAATTCTTGCACCATTTCCATGCTGTGCAGTTTCAATAGCAGTAGATATGCCCCCTACTTTAATAGGGCGTAAGTTCTCATCCACAGGATGCCCTTCTTGTAATTTTACATCATTTGGCATTTATACTTTTGAATACCTTTTTATTTCTCACTTGTTTTTCAAATGCTTCCAATTTAGAAATTCTATCCTCAAATGGTTTTTCAGGATGTGAATCTTTGCCTAAATCAATTACCATTTCTCTCAATAGTTTTAATTCCTTCTCTTGCTTTTCCAATTCCTTCTCATGCACAATTAGTTTTTTATCTGCATCATTCGGCTCATCTTTATATTTAAACAGAGGAACAAGTATTTCCCTTACCTCTGGGAGAACCCATTTTAATACCATTGGTGCAAATGAAATAGGAATCATTATTTTATTCCTTCAACCACATCTATAACTACTTCATAAATTGCTTCCATCAGTTCTGCCTCTTGCTTTTCATTTAAAATAGGAAGATTAACTTTAGCATTAGCCGATTTAATAACTTCAGTTTTATTGTTTTTAAGATACTTAACAACATAATCTAAAGCAAACTTCTGTAAAAATAATCCTAATTTATTCATTTATTTCCCCTTATTTTTTTTGCCCCACGAAAACGGGTTCAAGTTTAATTCCGTTTGATACCAATCCATTTGTTCCTGCATTTCTTTTATATGCTCCTGCTCTGCTGCCTGTCTTTCCTGATCGTGTAATTCTATTTCCTCTAAAGCAACGACCATATTCCGTTCTAATTCTTGTATTCTCCCCTCTAATCTCCAGAAGGAATAAACCACTATGGCTGTTCCAGCTATTATCTGTAATAACCATTTAAAGTTAATCGTGATAGCCATTGAATCTCCAATGACCTCACTTTTATATGATCTTGCACCTTGTTTTTCATTTGCCATTTTCTTTATACAATTTCGCCATCATGGTATATGTAGAATCAAGCATAGTAACAACCTTCTCGAAATATAATTTGTTCTGCTCCCTTTCCTGTTTGGAATTGTCGATAAGTTTTATTATGATATGTTCTATCCGTGAATGATTTTCGTTGATTTGTTTCATCAAATCGTTTGCCATCCACTTGAATATTTGAACCATGCCATAACTCATACCGAGAAGCATCACCACAGGCAGCCCGAACCTTTCTGCTACGGAAAACCATTGTTCCATTAGTTCCCATTTCTAATTAACTTTTCTATGTTAGAAAAACCTTGTTCAATTTTAGTTTCGATTACTGCAATCTTTTTATCATTACTATATGCCATTCCTAAAGCTGTATTTGCCGATTCCTGGGCATTTAACACTCCTTTGGACATTACCCCTACCATAAAGATAATGTTGGCTAATACAATCGTTATTGTAATCCAATTTCCTGTGCTTACATTCTTCATGTTATAAGTTCAAAATGAGGTAAATCATCCAAAACACCTTTCCGTCTATTATATGAAAAGTCAATTTTCCCATTATTAAGACCTCTCCAATTGCCACCCCATTTAATTTTATGAGATATTTCCCCCACATTACGAAGAATTTCAGCCTTTGCAAGGACCCATCCTGCAAACCAATAAAACCTGGGCAAATCTTCAAAATCTATAGGATACGGATAAACATCTACTGCTGTAGATGGGTTGGAATTATGTTTTCCTTTGGGATAAACTGCTTTAGAATTACCTGAAGCTACTGCCTTGTCCTGGTCTGCTTTATTTCTATACCCACAGACAACAGAGCAATCTACTTCCTCAATTACTGCATTAAATAATGTTTGTAAGTCAGGATGGCAGGTATCAAGTCTTTCCCTTGATTTAGTGCCGAACTTTGGCATTAAAGGTATTTAACACCTATCTTAAATGTTAAATCTCCAACAGCAAAGGTTTCTACTGCTTGTGCTAATATTGCACAAATATATATACTTCTGCTATTTTCAGCTTTTACGATACATCCAATACCATCATTTGATGGGTCTGTAATACAAGCAACACTTGCAGTATCTGTATAATCATCACCACCCAAATAATCAGCAGTTACTATCGGGATAATACATTGTATATCATCCACTACAGCATCTGCTCCATCAGCAGTAGCATTTATTGCACCCAATGTTGTGGAGTTGGTAGTTAAGTAAATAGCCATATCAGGCTCATCACTACTTCTATCTATAATTGTTACACTTTTTATCTCTGCTGCATCATTATCGCCTCTGAAAAATCCCGGTATTTCTGTTGATATGAAAATGCAATCACCCACAGCATACTCATCTGTGTTAATGGTAGGAGTAACTTCTAATAAGTTGTAATTACCAGTAGCCATGTTATACTTCCTCCACTTTACAACCCTTTGCTTCGTATGCCTTTATTTCCACATCAGCTAAAGCATCTCTATTTATAACATTGCCATTTGGCTTTGTTATTTTATATTTTTTAACAGAGGCAGAACTCTCTTTTACTGGTGTTTTCTTTTTAGTTTCTTCCATATTTCTAATTTCCTTATATTATGTTGCCCTGATTATCAAAACACACACCCTGAAAAAACCCTATATTGTCAGCCCCCTTACCTTTTTTCTTTCTATCTATCCTATCAGTAACTTCCTGCATATAATCCAGGTATTTCATTTTTTTACCCTTATAATATGCCTGTTGTCCTTTTTTATCATCTTTACATAAAGAAAGTTTATTGGTTGGGTCAAGTTCTTTATAGAGCTTGTTATTATTTAGATTACCTATATCTTTTTTAACTGACATGGTCTTAATGAGGGTGATGCAAAAGCACCACCCCCATTTTAACGATTAGGATATTTCAGTATGTATTTCTACACCATGAAGATCAACTAATTCACTTGCTGCCCAATAACCATTAGCAACCAAATTAGTAGAAGCACCAAGTTCATTTCTTTCAGTAGCAAGTTGGATAAAATTACCACCACCAAAATCAATGAAACCTGCACCTAAAGCAGTTTTTGAATAGATAGCACCTTTCTTCCTTCCTGTTGCTCCATCAATAACTTGTGGGGAAGTGAAAAAAGATATTCCTGCTATACTTGTAACAAAACCGGCATTATAGAACTGTTCACCAACTGATATAGCACCACCATGTGCAAATGCTCCAACACTTGAAGAAGTTGCTGTTAATGCTAATTCATTTGATAGTCCAAATGAACCATACATTTGCTGTGGGTGAAGAACTGCACTATAAGGTCTTGCAGCATCATTAGTTTCAAGTGAAGCAACTGCATCCATTATATCAAGGAATCTCAAAGAATCATCAGAACCTTTTGATGTAGCGAATCCATCATATAAAGCACATATATTTGCATCAAATTCTGCTGCTACTGCATTACCAAGAACTTGCCCTGCGTTAATCATTAAAGCATCAGAGTTACCATAGGCTGCAAGGTCTGTTACTCTTGCATTAATATGGTTTCTTAATACTTCAACATTAGTTGCAGCAGTTGTAATACTTGTTGCTGCTACTTCCGTATCTTCATCACCAGTTGCTTCATTTTCAACAGCACTAACTGCTAATTTAGCATAGACAGGAAATTGAACTGTGTTAGAACCTCTAACTGCTGCTGCCATTGAAATAGTCTGGGGGGTTACTGCTGCTTTGTTAAATTGTACTATTGCTGCTGCAATGGTTTTTCCTAAACCACCGGCTGCAATACCGACATCTGTATTTGCCATTATTATGTCCTCTTTTACCCTCTATCAACTATGACAAGGTCATCTTCAAGTAGGGTTATTAATTATTTTATATAATTCGCAGTAGAACCTGCAATGGCTTTTTCTGCACCCTTTGGGTCTTTTATGGCAAATTCCTGCCACGAATCGTATCCACCCATTTCACCCTTAACAGTTGTTCCTGCCCTGGATGAATCGGTTTTACCAGCATTTGCACTTGTCTGATTCTGCTCTATATATTGAGCCAACACAGAATTGCTCATGCCCTCTGTAAATACACGCTGTTCTTCAGGAACCTTATCAATCATTCTTTCACGATCTTCCTGTTCCCTTTTTTTAAATACCTCATTTTGTTCAATCAGCTTTTTGTTCATAGCATCAGTTTCATTGTATAAAGTTTCAAATTCAGAGTTCTTTTTTAAAGCGTCTTGTCTGGCATCCTCCTGTGCAACCTTCACCTTTGCAAGTTCAGCTTTTAAACCCTCGTTTTCTGACTTGAGCTGATTCTTCTGACCATTCACTTCCTGAAATCTGTCATAAGGCACATCATTTTTAACATCAGCTTGTGTGCTGGGATTTGGTACGCTGTTTTCTTCAGCTTGTGGTGTATTTTTTACTTCTTCTGCCATTTTAATACCTCTTTAGTGAGTTAATGTTATACTTTAATTTAATAATTAAATGTTAAATGTTCCACCTTTTATTTTACTCCATTTCTTTATTGCATATTTATCTGCCTCTGCCATAATCCATTTTCCAACAGGCTTGGGCAGGGGTCTTGTACTTGTAGATATAGGTCTGCCACTTTTTGCTAATGATTTAACCTTGCCCATATCAGTTACAAAGCCATATCCCATACCATCACTTAATAGCCCTGTATTCCCAGCCTTGAAATCTCTTAATAAATCCCCCGAAGCTACTGGTGCAAAACTGCCACCAAATTTTCTATGCTGTCTTTTTAATAACCTTGCTTTTTTATTTGTTCCATAAGGCTCACTATATGATTTTGGATACTGACCACCCATAACATTTCTGGCTTTTGCACCACTTCCAGCCGGATCAAATATATATTTCCTGTACTGCATAGGCAGTTCTTTTACAAGTATGCTGAAGAATCCTTTATCAAGCATCTATATATTTCTTCGGATTATAGCCCTGATCTTCAGGACTGCTACTCCTCTGCTCCCAATTATGTCTGCAATTCCATATAGCATTATTAAAATCACCACCTGTAATATGTCTAAATTCTTTTAATATCTGTATTCGTGTAACAGCCCCTAACTGTATTCTCTCTACACATTCCTCTCTTGTCTTTGAATCGTATGGACCAATGTAAATAAATTTTGTATTATCAGGTAATTTTTCGGATAATAAATTTGTTACTGCACTACTATATTGCCCAAAGGCAGTAACAACCTGTGTTTCAAGTGTTCCAGTAATCTCACCTATCGATTCAAGTACCTCTGATGGGGTTAATCCTGATGACATTCCCCTTACTGTTTCTTGTAATATATTATCAGCCATTTTATCTATAAATTCATTAGCTAATAATCTTTTACTATTATCCCTTAATGCCATCAATGATGCTTCTGTTAATCTTGCAGTTGAGTGCATATTTTCAAGCATTGAAACAATACCCTGGTCATACAGGGCAAATGCACCAGCCATTTTTGATTCCATAGCATATCTCAGGTTAATACCGGACAATATTTCTAATGCTTCTTCCCCTGTTTTATCTTGAACTAACTCCATTAAGGAAGTTACAATCTCCTCAACTGCCTTATTGGATTTCTCGGCAATTATCTGTGCTATTCTATCGAGTTCTTGTGATATATCTGCCATCTACACAGGAGTTGTTAATGCTGCCAATAGTGGTGATGCTTCTGTTGGTTCTTCTTCAATCCCTGTCCTTTCAGCAAGGAAGTCCAAAGCATCTTGTCTTTCAGGGTACTTATCAGGGTCTTGTTGCATTAGAACATCAGCCTTATCAATTAAGCCATTAGCAAGTTCCCAATCCCATTTTGCCCTTTGTTCCTCTGCTGACATTATCTCAGTAGATTCCTCATAGTCAACACCAAGTAAGAACCCTGCATCTCTACCCTGTTCTACTGCTATTATTCTTTCCTCCACTCCAAATACATCCTCCTCAATCTTCTTCCATCTCTCCACATCACTACGCCTTGAATCCATTAACTCCTGATTGCGTAATCGTAATGCCACACCTGATTCAGCTGTGCTACCTTCAACAAAGGATACAGATAGGTGATAATTCTGTGCTAACATCTTATAGCTTTCCTTGATTGAATCAGTTAAAGCTGGTACGCTGTTGGGTGGCGATACCATATTGAGTGATCCATCATGTCCTAAGAATGACCACTTATCCTGACCAATGTCCAGCTTCTCTTTCTCTATATTGCTTCCTGTAATAAATCCAAAGCCGAATGACTGAAACATTATATTAGCATTTTTGTTAAATTCTGCCACATTAGTTGCCTCATTAGTTGCAATTAAATCAGGTGAAGCATCTGTATCGAAGTAACTACTCTCAGGCTTTCCATCTCTGTAACAATTTACAAAGGGAAGCATCTGGTAAAAGTTTACCATTTCAGGATTGTCCTCTCGTATTATCTTCTTACCTGTTCCTTTCTCGTAAATAAAGTGGTTATCAATATCCCAATATGCCCAAAGTTCAGGAGTAGTATCCATAACAGTACTGCGAACAGATAAAGGATAAGTAATAGCAGATGGATTAAGTGGATCATCATCATAAAATAGTGGCTCCCAATCTCTGATTATGTCGTATTCAATTCTTTCATTACGCCATGTAGGTTTTAGCAATATACATTCAAGCAGATTACATAACTTCTCTGCTCTTTGCATCTTAAAATTCTTCTGATAAAAGTAATCAGGTGTGCTTTCATTAGAATACTCCCTGATTGGTGCTTTCATATATACCAGGCTGATACGATCTATGACACGCTTGGTTATATTTATAATTGAACATGGTATCTGCTTAACCAGACTATCAGAGAAATATCCCTTTGTGTAGGCTTCCGTTCTGCCCTTATAATAATCATAAGCCTTATCCCTTGACTGCATCCATCTCCGTTTTTGCTGGTCTTGCCATGCAACTTTACTCATTTCTACTGCTAATTGTGCTGTTGAAGGTATCATCTTGGTATGCTCCCCATTAGTGGTTTAATTATTGGATACTCAAAGTCAATGGCGTAGCGAAGTCCATCGGAGAAGTGTGTACGCTCCTTGTTGCTCTTGTCAATCTCCCTTGTTCCTGGCTTGTTGACAGTCTGCTCCAAGTCTGTAATTAACCCCTTACAGGATGGGTCTATTATTAAATTCCCTTCACATATCTTATTTACTGCATTAACCGAATCAGTTATTCGTGGTGATACAGGCTTTACTTTAAGCTGAAATCCAGCCCTTAAAAGTATGTCGTGATCTGTGTGCAGGGAGGAAGTATGTCTTGCTTTTCCAGATGGGTCTGGGTATGCTATGTATTTATTGTTAGGATACCGACCCTTTACTTCCTGTGCCAATCTTTCTGTAATTATTTCTGATCCTCCTCCGTGATGTAATTCAACTTCATCGAAAACCCGGACATAGGGTGACTCATTGTAGGTTTGGAAAATTGCACCAGTTGTGGGGGAAACATTGTGGTCGCATGACAATCTAACTGGTAGTTTAGGATTATAGGTGTTTTTTCTGACATTCGAGTTATCTCCTGTTCGGGTGAATTGATAATATGTATTTAAATTTGTTATGTTGGTAAATTCACCATCACGATATGCTTTCAATAGGGATGAGTCGTATGTATTTTCAAGCAATCTAATGTATGATTCGGGTAGTGCTGTGTTGTCTGTTGTCTTGCCATGAACAAGATATCTATCTTCATTGGCATCATCAACAAATATTTTATGGGTATAATGATACCCTTCAGGGGTTGTTACTATATATATTTCACAATCTTCTGACCCCCTCATACGACCTATAGACTTTTTAAATGCCATATCACAATTTTTCCATGATTCAATATCAAATTCATCATAGCCTATGTAGGTTAATTCTGCCCCAACTATACGCTGTGGCTTCTGTAATTGATATACTTTAATCATACCAGCAGCAGTTACTATCCTGTGCTTTGCAATATTATAATCGTATTCCATGCCAAGCCTTGATATCATATCAAGAAATGGCTGTATGAATAGTTCTTCTGCTAAATCATAGGTTGGATATATTATCCATCCATTAGATATACCTTCTTTGTTTGTCCTGGTTAAATGATTATACAGGGTTTTTCTCAGAAATATATGAGTTTTACCACTTCCCAATCCTCCTACATATCCATTTATAGACTTCTTTGATGTGAGAAATTTCCATTGTGCCGGATAAAACTGACTTCTATTTAAGCGTATATCAATCATAAATCATCGATAAACTCTATACTCTTTATCGGATTAACCATAGAATGTTCTGTTTTTTCTGTCTGTCCAAGTATCTGTTTGCCAAGCCATATAAGCAGGGTTGCATTACCAGCTAATGCTAAGTCTAATTGAGCCTGTCGCAACCTCTTTTTCAGTTCAGCCCTTCCTTTTGTCAGAAATTCCGAATAACTCTTTTCAAGAAGGTCTGGTGAACATCCATGTATATCTGCTATTTCTATATTGGTTAAATTATAAGAGGCGAGTTTAAATACAACATCCGTATCTATGTGGTATTTCTTCGGTCTGCCTATTGGTTTTTTTCGCTTGGTTGGTTTATTTGTTGGATTATCACCCATAATTTTGGGAGATAATTTATAATATTTTACTTGTATATTTACAATATATTATTTATGGGGCAAATAAATCCTGTTGTTCTACATCTAATTTTGTCCTAATTCCAAGCATAGAATTAAATATATGCAAACCAAGTTCAGGTTCTACACAATTATTAATTAATGTTCTTTTATCTCCATTGTAATTATAAAAATTTTCAACATATATTCCCATCTCATCCATCTTTTTTGATAAAGTCATACCCTTATCATTTCTTACCTTTTTCTGTATGTCCATGTTGGTAATATTAAAATTTGACCATAGATAATGCCTTCCTGAAATCTGTGGTATTATTAGTGGATCATAATATGTCATTACATTTTCAATACAATAATAACCATCAAAGAAAGTTTTTAATAATATTATTTCTTGGAATAATCCCATGTCGGGGTATTTTATTTTATTTCCCTTGATATTTAATAAATGATTCATTCTGCTATGGGTTGGACAGGGTGGTGATGACCATATAAAATCATATTCCTGAAAATGCTCTAATAAATATTCATGTGCATCACCAATTACCATCTTATCATCAGGAAAGAAGTCTTTATAGATTGCTGCAATATCAGGATTCAGTTCAACTGCTGTTACTTCTACCCCCCCCCATAACTTCCTGTTACCACCTATTCCTGCATATAGATTTAATACTTTCATATCTCCTCTATTATTACCCTTGTTCTTGGAATCCCATATTTCTTTTCTGCCTGTAAAATACATATCTGACTGTCATCACAAATAAATCCGTGTTTTCCACTTATCAGGTCAAATAAATATTTGCAGAGATTGTCAATGTCAGGTTTAAAGCTGTGTAATTGTGGAGTTTTGTCTTTTAACAAATGTTTGTATTTGCCTGTTCTAAAGTGATTTTTTGGTCTTTGCATATAGAACACCAATTTAATGCTAATATCCCCTGCAAGTGGCAATTTGGGGCAAAACAGGGCAATCTGCAACCATGTTTGTTTCTTATCTTTGGAAGATGGGTCATACATTCTGCCATTTCTTGCTACCCGATGCCTCTGTTGGGGTTTAGGGTTGCCTGGTATGGTGAACTCAATCATTTAATTCTGCCATTGCCAACCCACAACTTAAATCACAACTAATTGGTTCTTCTATTTTAAAATTACCAACATCCTCAGGTAGTTCATCAAGCCATATTCTTTCATTTGTTTCCATATCCCTAAAAATAGAATGATTTATCTTTCTTTCTATTTTAGCCATCTTATTAAAATGTTCTGGAAAATCTTTTCTTATTTTATTCCAATACCCCTTACCACCCTTTACACAACCAATACAATTATTATGATTATATCCCAAATCATACATTTTTGGGAGTTTGATACCCGACTGCCATAACATACCCAAACAATTTTCTTTTGTAATTTCTTTACTAATAAGAATCCAATCAACAAACAGTTCAGGATTAAAACTTTCAAATTTTTCTGCCCTGTGCCTTTCCTCTAAAGTATATCCAAATATATGAATATCATCAGGTCTTTGATATTCTATTCGGAGTTTCTTTTTAAGTTCAGTAGTACATTTTGCACCATATACACCATTTAAATATCCCGATTCAAATACTTCAAAATGATCTTTATATTTATCATTTTTTAAGATAGTAATCTCCCCCCCCCTATCCATTTTTCTATATCTTTTAAAAATTGTATATTACTTGGATGTTCTCCACCAGTATCACAATATACCACCTCACAGTTATCATATTTCTTAACTGCATATTTAGCAGCAATAGCCGATGCTGCTCCACAACTAAACCATACTACTGCTCTACTCAACGATTTTTACATAGCAAGGATTCCACTCTGTTTCCCCACAGTTTGAACTTCCTGCTTCAAGTGGTGCTGTGCAGCCTACAAAAACAGTTGCGAAAAGCATCGCAGCCATAAAACCAAGTAAAAAGTAAAATCTGCTATCTTTCATTCTGTTATCTCTCCTTTTAATAGTTTATTCATTCTTGCTTCATATTCCAAAAACTTCTTCTCATCTCCTTCAATTTTTAAAGTGCTAATAACATTTAAATTTTCATCTACATATTCAATAGTTAAAGGTTTTCCCCTCATTTCCGTAAATCTTATGGCATCAGTTATATTTTTCTCATATTCTGCTGCTTTTTCAATATCCCATTTCATTGTAACACTCATATCATAAATTTTTAATAGAGTAGCTTTCATTTATTCTCCCTCATTTTTAATACACAACCTATAAAGCTGTGTAAGTCTATTAACTGTCTTATTGAAATGTCTTCTGCTATAACAGTTTCATATTCTTTTCCATCATTATCATATATATCATATAGCACTATGTTGACATGAGGTTCCCATTTATCATTATCTATCATACAAACATCAAATTCAAGCCATTTATCATGTGATCCTGTCCAATCTTTATCTTTGATATGTGAACTAACCTCCATGTGGAATTTCATATAATTAAGTCCTTTTCTTCTTATCATTCTATCTCCCATTCAGTTTAAATAATTTGTTTTAAATTCTAACATTTCCTTTTTTACAAATATTATATATGATTCAACATATTCGTCAATATCATCGTCTACGAGGGCTTGGTCTGGGTTGATTTCAAAATAATACCATTCGTCAAATAACCAATCACGACAAAAACCTTCTTTATGCTCTGCTGTTAAATCTATTGGCACACCCAATAAATCAAGTGCTATTTCGTGCAAATCTAATGGGAATATTTCCGTTAATTCACAATTACCGCCGTTACCGATTTCTCCTAATACAGCCTCTATTTTTCTTATTGTCATATCATGTTTTCGTTGTATTATAAGCAATTTTTTTGCAAGAACATCATTTTCATATTTCATTCTTCCCCCCCTATCTTCCATATTCATCTCTCCTTTTTTTTAATCTATTATAATTATCCCTGTGATATTGTTTCCTACATGGATGGCACATGGAATGCCTTTGCATTCCAAACTTTATAAACTCAGTATCAGATTTTTCTTCCTTACACTTAGTGCAGGTTTTCACTCAACTCATCCAATATATCATCCTCTAAATCTTCGTATTTATTCCACGAACCCAATACAGCAATCACCTGCCCATTTAATTTGATATGCCCATTAGTGCCTATTTCTACTTCAAACTTTTTAAATTTAATCATTTAAGAACTCATACTTAATACATTTTTACATAGTTCCAATGCTTGATGCTTGTCAAATCCCTGTTTGATAAGTTCATCATATTTCACCTTAGTCATTTTAGCAAGTCCTCTCATGTGTTCTACACTTTCCTTACTATCCCAAAGTGATTCTGTTTTTAACCCCTCGCTATCTAATAGTCTATCAAACGATTTTTTATTATCTTTCATTATTTTCTCCCTTTTTTAATATATCCCATCCACATTCCCTTAATTTTGATATGCCACCCCTTGTAAGTGATCGTATTATATTTTTCTTCCAATTAAGATTTACTAATATAAGTTCACCCTTTGTTGTTGCAATATAAACCTTCATTTTATTTCCTTTAAACTATCCATTTATGAGACTTGTGATCATATTTTGCACACAACAATTCATCCAAACTATGCTTTCCCGAATTAAACCATCTTGTCAAAGTTCCCCTGCATCCTTTACACGCCATTCCCCAATGTTTACTTCTTCCATTTTTAATTACAAATCCGTTAGGCAAACCACAATATCGGCAATAGCCTTTTATTTTTTTCTGTTTAGATGGTATTTCTATTTTGTTAATTTTCTTCATTATCATTAATTTTCATTCTGTAATAGTGCCATTATAATCATACCAGCAAAACATCCAACCCAGCAGCCGATCAAGAACCAGAGCATAAGCAGTTCTTACAAACTCTATCAGCCTGGAGTTTAATTAAATCATTCATGTTGTAAGTATCACCACATCTATCACAGCTATATGGATTCTTCATAATATGTTTATGCAAACCCTTGTGCAGATGCTTTTTATAATCTGACCAGTTAAAGGGATTTGGTAATCTGAACAATTTTTCTCTTGACCTGATTAACTCTTTTTCGATCTCCATCTCTTTTCTCCAATCTCTTTATTGCTTTTAAATACTTTATTGTATGAGTAAAATACATATTTGCAAGTCTTGATATATATGCCTTTTGACCCCTTTTCTGCCATGACTTAATTGGAATCCCATTTGCCCTTTTCTCTGCAACCTTACGAGCCATTAATGTTCTCATTCTGTCTGACTTACAATGGGTGCATCCAGTTATCCAGTTATAATATCTTCCACATTCACATACAAATCTTTCTGCTCCTCTACCGAACTGCAACTGGTCTTTCCGATAATAAAGTTCCCTGACAACACCTTGATTCACCTGATAATTCTTCTTTCCTGTATTCTGCCGATGTGCCACATTTATCACAATATGCCATTGGGAATCCTACTGTGCTTAATTTGAATTTATCAACCCCATTATTCTTATTTATTATCTCATCAAACCAACCCTGGTTATTGAGATAGGTAGCAGGATGCTTTCTATATTGCTTGTCAGGAGTTGATTTAACATAGTGTGGCAAGTGTTCCATAACCATACCTCTGTCTAAATCAGTTAATGATTCCCATTTTTTAAGCACCTTGTTTTTATCACCAACTTTATAATTATATAAATTCCAAAAATTATCAAATTCTATATTTAGCTTCTTTTCATTCTTATCATTCTTTACCTTCTTTACATTCTTAGTTGTTGCCCCTCGTACGCCCTTCGTCTGCCCCTCGTCTGCCCTTTGACCTTCCTTTGGTAATCCCTCTGTCTGCCCATCTATTTGATATAAACTATATTTCTCGACTATAACTTTGGTGAATTGGGTTGTGCTTTTGACTGCCACCTCCCCTGTCTTTTTTAGATGTTTTATTGAAGTTCTAATTTGTTTTATTGAAAGTCCTGTCATTGCAGCCATCTTTGGATATGATGTAATAAACTCACCTCTTTTGATTGTATTACCCTGCCATTTCTTTTGTTTATGGTTGGCTTGGGTTATGATGAAAACAAACAGCCTTGTAGTATTATGGTCATCCCACCATTCCCAGGTGGTAATCTTCCTGTGTAGTTTAATCCATCCACTCATAGCAGACTTATCTGGTCATCTTTGGTATAATGTTTTTCAATACCTTCAGCAGCCTCATTGTTTTGCTTTGCCCTTGACTTTAATGATTTAATGGTTCGTAGTGCTTCCACCTTATCTCTTGGCATAAAATAGCCTTTAGATTCAGCACAGATGGGAATGTTCTGCTCTGTCCTTGCCCTGTGGACTATATCCCTGATAATTACACCCGATATGCCAAGCCTTCTTTCAATTTCAGCAGAAAATATCGGTTTATCTTTGGTCTTGTTATAAATCATGGCAATTACATGATTTTCCATACTTTGTGATTTACTCATAAATTCCTTTCAAATAAAGTGGTGCTGGGGATGTGTCAATCCACCCCCAGCTTGAGATAAGAAAATTAGACCTGTCGGTCATGGTTTTCTTTTTCAAATGAGATCTTAGAACCATGTGGCAGCCGAGATATTGCCATCAAAAAAGAGTTAGGTAAGCCCAAAACAATATCCTGAACCCTTTTTTCTGCCTCCTCTTTCGTATCGACAAATACATCGACTGCTATGGTTGCTCTATACCTCATCAGAAAGGTAGTTTTTCTTCATCTTTTGGCTTATTATCTTCCCATATAACACCCTTACAATTATCATCAGGGCATTTATAAATTGGGAGTTTTAAACCTGGACCCTCTAATGGTTTTTTCTCATCCATCATTTTCTGACCTTTACCACTCAATTTAGCACCACCATCAATATCTCGGTTATCTGTCATCTCACCCTTACAGTTAGGACATACAATCCCATCTACTGTTTCAGGAGGATTCTGTGCTGTAACTACCTTCTCTGCATGAGCCTTTGTGATTCCCTGGTCTTGCTGATATACTGCATTGGCAACTTCATCACCACTTGCAAAAGATTCTTCAACACCAATCCCCATCATAGCCAATGCCCTGCCAATAGCAGATGTTTCACAATTCTCCAGGGCAGATGTTTTATTAATCTGCGATGACCCGATTTCTTCCTCTGCATGACCATTAAAAAACCTTTCCGGCTTGTCCACATCAGGGATCACAGTTGCTTCAAAAATCACAATGTTTGGGTAGTCTGTGCCATCAATCCGATCAATCAGTTTAGATTGGATACAGCCATTTGGATGTTCCTTATTAAAATGGATTACCCTGTCTTTTACCATGACATAATCTTTGCCATGTATTTGTATTTTATTCATTTGCTCTCCTTTTATATTATTGATATATCAAGCTTTAGTTTTCCATTCCATATTCTTCTTCGTTCTTTGAACCAATCTTGAATATGTTTGTTTGTGATTGTAGCACCACCAAGTTTTTTATATCTTTTCTTAATTGTAGAAACAAGTGTTTCGGTTACAACAACACCAGAAATATCACTTGTACTTCCAATTCCTATTGTTGAATAATATATCAATTGATCTCTATACCCCTTTTTAATCATTCCCAAATTACTATGTATTTCATTCATTTTTTACTCTCCTTTTGGTTATTGAATAATATCTCTTTTCTGATTCCTAATATATCAGAAAACTTATTCTTCAAATTCTCTGATAATTTTCTTTCTCCCTTTTTAATCAGGGTATAATTACATTGATGAACCCCTGCCCTGCGACATAGCCAAGCAGGAGTTCTATCCATGTCCTCCAAAATTTGATCTACAATATCAAGCATTGTGCTTAATTTTTCCTCCCTTTATTTTTTTAATTGTACCCATAGCAATATTAAACTCATACATCTGTGCATCATCAATTGCATTTTCAAGCAAATCCTTCACCTTACCAAGTTTCTTTCTTTGCTTACCAGGGTCATTCCTTGCTATGAATAAAGTCTTATCAGCCATTATGCAACCTCCTTATTTCATTTCAAATTTCAAGAAAGGTGTTTCTATACTTCCACCATCACATAAAACACGAATATCATCATAATTGATATCTTCCATAAAATCCACTAATTTATCAATTTCCTTGTCTGTGATACCATTTCTATCTTTTATTTCTATTGTAAATTTCATTTTCTTATCTCCTGATTCGTTATTAATATTGACTACTAATAATAAGGCTTTTCAAACATCTATGCAAGAAAAACTTTCCGAAAATGGTTTATAGAGAAGAAAAAAGCCTAAAGGGAATCAATCTTCAGGCTCTTTCTACCGATTGCTGGAGAGCATACTACGGAGTAATGAGGTAAACTACCAGACTTCTCTAATCTTCATCTTGACAGAATATAAGTCTGGTGCTATTTGTTGGAAGCTAAAAGATTTTTGGTCAAATTTACAGATAGCGAAATTTGTATTATCATTTTTATCCGGCTGAAAAATGAAGGGTAATTGTCCACCATTAGTTTTGTGGATAACCTCACTATAAAAATAAGAAGTTCCAACTGGCTTTAATAGTGAATAAGCATCTTCCTGTGATGTTAATCCCCCTCCAGTAGTGCCATAATAATAAGAACCTACATTGTGATCGTGGATGGAATCTTCATGGTATTGTATTGCTTCATAGTTTGTTAAAGTAGATATTTCTGGAAATATATCACTATCCTGAAGATAAGAAAACGATAAATCCCATATCCTTCTGCCACTACGAGAAAGTGCCTGATTCGTTGGAGTTCCTGAATATAATTCCCAAGCCCCTGCATCCCCCCACATGGCAGGTTTTGTGTATTGATGCTTAACTAAATCAGAACCTCCTTTTGTGCGAATACGCCTTACCCCATCCATTTCTCGTGTCATTGTTAGCTTTACTGGAGAATGTGGCATTGTATAGGTTTTTCCAAATACAAAACAACCAAATACCCCTGTAAATGCTTCTGCATCTGGTTCTCCCGATACAGTTCTAAAATAAGCAGATACATTTTCTCCCGAATAAGAAGAAAAATCTCCTGATAATGCAGTATGTGTATATATGGTAAATCCTTTATACTCAATAGTCTGATTAACAACAGGAGTTATAGCCGCATTATCTTCAGCCCCATAATCAGCATCCGCAGGGTTGTTCCCTTCAGCTGCTACAGTTCTTTTATTAGCAAGTTTCCACCTTTCATCAAGATTATGGTTTAATACTGCAAGAAAATTAACACCATACGCTCCATTAGGGGGGAGGATGGATGAACCCAAAAATTTGTATTCATAATTTTCTGGGATCGCAACCGAAATTGTTTCAATTGGACTAATGGTATGAAATCTTTTTACATTATATCCTAAAGATTTATACCAATCACCCCATGAAATATAAAATTTTGGTGTTCCTACATTTTGATATGGCATTTACCAAACCTCCTCTATGGAAAGGGAAATATCATAGGTATTAAAAGAACTCTGAGTAGCCTTCAAACTGTTGTCTTTAAATTTTGCTATACAGAGCTGGTCGGGGTTGTTGTTGGAACTGTCCGGCTGGAATATAAAAGGCAGCGTTCCACCTAAGGTTTTATGCCACACCTGTGAGAAGAAATTATCATCAGTTAGAAGATTGTATTGGAAAGTAGTATTATCGGATAAATCACCCCCAATACCACCATCATATAAAGCAATGGCACTTTCAGATAGTGTATTGCCTACTGCTGTAGATAATGATTGATTACTTCCCCAAAGATCACCATCATCCATGAAGCTGAATTTCAAATCCCAAGTCCTACGACCACTCCGAGATAGTGCCGGGTTTCCACTACCAAGTTCCCAAGCACCCAAATCCCCCCATTTCGGAGGTTTGCTCCACATTGTGTTGCTCATAGATGAACCATTATGGGTAGTAAATTCCTTTGTTCCTCCATATTCCCGGCTCATAGTGAGAGAAAGATTGGGTGCGTTCATATCGTAGTAAGTGCCAACCAAAATTGAACCCACATCACCAGTTACAGTTATCCCATCTGCGTCTGGTCGATTACCTGTATTTGCGATGCTAAAACCTTCAATAACCCCGTTTGTAAAATCTCCATTTATAATAGAAGGGTTTGCAGGAAAACCAGCAGAATCTATCACAATCCCATCTGTTTCATTATGCCCAAGAAGTGCTATATAGGCAGAGAGACCATGATATGAACCCATAGGTATCTCCCCTATAAAAGATGTTTCCCATGTACCAACAGTAGTTGGAACTACAGGAAGGGTTCTATAAACGGAAGGAAGGTTAGAAATTAATCCAACAGATGCTGCATATTCAGGGATGTTTAAATAGAACCTCGGTGTGCCTACATTTTGATAACTCATTATCTGCGAATTTTCCTTCTTGAACTTTTTCTTGCTTGTATCTTTCTTTGTTTTCTCTGCTCAATAACACCATAAGGAAGTCCTGTGTTCTTGGTAGGCTTTCCAGTAGAATAATATAAATCCTGCGATTCTTCAGTATGTTCTTTGCCTGTCATAGCAGCATTATCAGCTAAATGAATATGAAATGCACCATGATATAAACTGCCATCTTGCAAATATAACTCTGCATTATGAGTAGAAGTGTTCAAATTCTCCCAATGTGGCTGTTTTAAGATAGTTTTAGCAACCCTCCTACCCGATACATGGTTAGAGGATAAATCCTCGCTTTTAGTAGTCATATCTTCACTCTTTGTATTTAAGAGTTCTGTGTAATCCATAACCCTGCGAATAGTAGTTGAAACTTTCTCTGAATTACTATTAACTACAAATGTAGATAATATTTTTAATTCTCCTGTGTAATCAAATAAATCATTTAAAGTTCCCTCTCCTATTGGGAATATCATTATACCATTATTCTGATGTGTTATAACAAAAGAATCAGAAGTTTTATCTTCAATGTCTATTGCACCTCTGTATCTAATTTCAACTCCTCTCGCAGAGCCTTCGATTGTGCAGCTTCCATTTCCATAATATAATTTCATCTCTTCCCTTCTCCTGAAAGTATATAGTTGGCAAGGCTTACAATATCAAGAACATTATAATTGCCATCACCATTTAAATCACAGGGATACCCATTTTCAATATCTGAACAATTACCAGAGATAACACAATCAGCAAGAGCCACAACATCTAAAATATTATACTGCCCATCCCTATTAACATCACCAACATCGCTATACCTATTAAAAGTATATATGATATTTCTATGCACATTAAGGGTTTCAAAATCAGATGTTGTTAAAGTAAAAGTATAAATGTAATTACGCATATCATAATCTTCCATCCCATTTACATTAAATACTATTACTGGAGTATTTTCTAAAAATGTTAAAAGCTGTGTATTGCCATCAGTTGTAATCTCAGCAGGATATTCAATTTTATTAATGGTAATTTTAGCTTCTGTAATAGTAATTGTATCGCTTCGGGTTCTAATATATAAATCTGAAATAGAAAAATCACCATCTGTTATATCCCTGTTGTAAATTTCCTCCGATTCACCAACAATACCACCAACATTATATTCATATACATCAATCATCTAATTGAAATAAATTAGTCATTGTTGCTTGGGAAAATGTTATTTTGTAAGCAGCCCCACCTGCAAGTTCAGTTAAACCACCTTGCCACCCTGTACCTAAATTTTGTGCTACTGCACCTATACCTATTATTTCTATCAAATTTTCCAGTTCAGGAAAATCAGTATATATATTTTCAAGAAGAACCCCATCCAGTTCAGATGAGGCGATAACATCATACCCTGTTTCAGCTTCAAATATGGTGTTCGCAAATTGGAACAGCCCCAAATCGTGCATCTGAATTGCCTCAAATTCACAAAATTCGAGTGTCTTGTTTGTGCTTATAATTAGGAAGTTTTTAAAAACATTTTGCCCATTTACCTCTCCATCTGCTATATAATCAATCCCATAAGGATTAACTCCCCCAAGAATAGCATCAAAATCAACAAAATCTCCTATTTCTAAAAACATCATCTTTAAGGGTAATTTAATCTTTAGCTTCAGTTTTTGATTACAACTCCACAATAAATACCATTCTGCGAAAGCCTGTGCAGTATCGTGATCTCTTATGTATTTTCCCCTATCATCATCAATTATAAGGGTGCTGTCAGGGTGTATTAAATTCTCATTATCGTCAAATTCAGTAGGTATGGTAAATCCATAATAACCATATTGATAAAGAGGAATAACATACTGTAGATCAGCCTCTACGCTATCATTAAATTCACCTCTTGCATAATCCCAATTATACTTAAATACAACCTTAGTATAAACATCCTCAATCTTACTGCGTGAAAAACTGAAATCAATACAGTCTGCTTCTTTGATCTGAAAATCTGATGTTCCACCATCTCTCGGTATTTCTGTAAATACAAAATCCCCCAAATTTGTAAAACGGGGCAGATATGGACTTGCAGATGCAATTCCCTCAATCAGTTTCTTGCTGGATATTTTGGAATCGACTGTGAAGTCATAATACCAATCATAAGTGCCTGTCTCATCTATCCCTGTAACACCAAGTTCATTTTCTAATATATGTGCAATAACTTCTGGTGCAGTTGGTGATAAAAAGAAGTTGAATAATAAAGGTGTTATTGCCCTGCCTTTTACATTGGCATAGAAATCCATATTAAATAGATTGTCCATTAGCATCCAATGATCTACTTCAACACCTTCAAATATTGTTTGTCCAGCCATTATAGCATAACCAGCATCTATTTGCATATAAAATAATAACTGTCCCACATTGCTAATCCGTATAGGAGTATCGCCACCATCTAATGAATTGTATGTAGGCTGTGCATCAGGAACCCAATTAGGACTTGCTTCTGTTCCTGCTCCTGACTGATTGTTCCATATTTTTGAATCGTAATCGCCAAGAGTATTGCCACCGAATCTCCACATTATGTTAACAAATGTTCCTGTCCATTGCACTTTATCATAAAAATTCACCCCGAATTTTGTACGAATATATCCTGTATCTTCCTTATAAGAAGATTCAGATATGATGGGAATCTCCATAGTACATCCTACAAGAGTTTCTTCAAAGTGGATAGCACTTGTTTCCCACCATATATCAGTTCCTTCCCCAATTTCATCAAATATTTTACTCGTCTGATCCCAATCACCAGCTAAATTCTCCCTAAACAATGTACCTTTTATTGTAAAAGGAAAGTGTGAAAAATTTTCATCTGATACTGTGGCATAATATATTTGCCCACTACTATGGTCTATAGCTTTACCAGATTCTACTCTTAATGGATTTACTGATGATGGCGTTAGCGTTTCAAATCCTATAATTTCATTATTGGAAATAGGATTTGAACCTATACTTTCACTACCCGAACTATATTCATATACTGATTGGAGTAAAATACTTTTACCTGATATTATATATTGTACAACATCTCCATACTCCACACCAGATTGAAATGTCACCTCTTGTATTGCTGTGGGAATATTGATATATGATCCTTCTTTTTCTACATATAAAGGATAAGTTCCTACAAAACTAATACTATCATCAATGTCTGGGATTATATCAATTTCGCCTTCTAATAATGCTCCACTATCCAATAATGGAGCCGAAGCTATTACACACGGACTTCTATCAACATGACCATATACCATTGGTTTCGGTTTGTTTTTATATTTAGCCACAGCGTTACCCCCTAAATTAGCAAGTGGCAAATCCTTATGAAGTGTTGATTGACTGCGATCTTCAACAACAAGGCGAATTTTCTCATCTGTCATATCGTATCTTCTGATAGTGCCGAAATATATTTGAAAAGCAGCACCCTCCCTTCCTGCGTCATCATAACTACTATAACCTGAATCTACTTGGATTATATCATCCACGCCCGGAGATAACCAATATATTCTAACTTCTGTATTAATTAATGATGAATCTCCAATAAGTTCAGAGAACCTAACACCCTCATAAGGGAAATTACTAATATCAATATTTACAGAAGAAATTTTATAATTCCGTTTTTCAATATCAATGGATTCTTTTAGCGATGGGACATTTAATAGTAATGGTAAAGTTTGCTGTGATCCATATTTATCTTGCCATTGGTTTGTGCTTATCCATATTCTACTGGTTGTCCATGTGCTGCCCACTCTTGTTCCAATTAATATAACTGGAAATAATGCAGTATCACGCCCTGCAATATCGTTCTTGAAATTAGCCGGTAAACTAAGCATCAGCTAATTCCAAAATCCGTGCCACGCCTGATTGCTTCCTTGATGTTTTCAGCAAGTTCTCCTTCAACGAAATCCTGCGATAAAACATTTCCTGATACATTTACAGTTACAGAACCTCCTCCTGCTGGTCCATCAATATTTGGTGATGAAAGTGGTGTAATTCCGATATGTTCTGGACCAGCTTCCCCTGCTAATATCATAGTTGGCTGTGAAACTACTTTATCCATTCCTGTTGCAGCCTTTTCAATCATTTTCACATTAGCAAGTCCTGCACCAAGGGCAGCAACAGCAGCAGTAGCGCCAAGTGCTGGACCAACAACAGGAATACCAGCCATAGCTTTAAAAGCAGCATTTGCTGAAGCATAAGCATCTACAAGAGCCTGAACCTGGGCTGCCCTTTTCCCTGCTTTTTCCATTTCAGGGTATGCTTTGCCCATAGTTTGTATATTCTGCCCAAATTCTTTAGCAGCATCTTTTCTTTCTTTTTTAAGTTTAGCTTCAGTTGCTATGGCATCTTCCTGTGCTAAAGAAGCACTAAATATTTGTTCAGGGATTTTTTGAAGCGTATCTAAATATTCTTGGGCTGTATCATTCAATATTGCCATAGATACAATTATTGGGTCAGTATTTTCTGCTGCTACTAATATATCCTCCATATATCTTTCTATTGATACATTCAATCTATTTAATGAACTTCTTGTAAACCCCATACCATCAGTCAATTTTAAGAAAATATTATCTGCACCATTCTGCTCTATCATTTCCTCCATTTCTTCTCTTAAATCCATCATATTCATAATCAAAGATTGATTTACAGTATCAGTTTGACCCATTTGCCTTGAAATCTCATCAAACACTTGCATCGCCCCACCAACCCTATTTACTTCACTATCTAATCTTGCCATTGCTTCAGCAGAAGAATCTACACCATCTGCCCATTCTAAAAATGCTTCAGCGCCCTCCATAAATGATGTTAGTGCTTCAGCAACCTTAATGACATGAGGTGCTAACATATCCCCAAATTTAATTGCAAGATCACCAGTAGCAGTAGCAACCTGTGCAATAGAATCTTTTGTAGTTAGTTGTTCTTCTCCTAATTGTGCAACAAGACCATTAGCCTCTCTCATAGCAGCATTTACAAAGGCAGTTTTCCTTTCCTGGTCTGTAAGTTTAGAGGCTGTTGTTCCAATAGAATCTGCATAGTCCTTATAAGCCTTATTGGTATCTACCATAATACCAAGATTATCAAGCATCAGTTTTGATTGCCGACCAAGACCAGTAACAAGTGATTCAACAGCCTGAACAGTATCAACACCAAGTGCTGCCCCAAGCCTTTGTGCCACATCAAACATATCTGCCATCTGATCCTCTGAATCAGTAATGCCAAGAAGCATAGCATTATTAGCCTGTTTCATCAAAGTAAGGCTATCTATTGTTCCATCAGTTGCATCCTTGAATTTGTTAAATGCAGCAGTTGAAAATCCTTGAGATTTAGCAAGATTATCAAATCCCCTTTTGACACCCTCCATCTCTGCCGACATTTGGATAGATTTTTTTAATCCTTGCATAACAGCAACAACAGAAACAGCCTGAAGTGCCATCATTTTCATTGAACCTGTTAAGGATTTTATATTTCCAGCAGCCTTTTTAGCACCCTTCTCTTTAACATTTATGAAAAAATTAGGCATTAGATTTCTCCCTTTGTTGTTTCGCTACACAATAATTATATTCCTGTTCAATAACCAGGAAATCATCTATTATATTAGGTGGGGTTTCTTTTAAGGATGGATAGGGAGGACAGGAGAACTGTTTACAGAAATTGTATTCTGTTATTCGGCTTTGACAATCTTCATCAAGCAAAAGCGAATGGTCGGCAAAGAAAAAACTCTGTGTATATATTGCTTCTCCCACATTAAACCCTTTTTGTTCTGCTTCATCTGATAGTCTTATAATTTCGTCATACACATCTGTCATGCCCTTAAATTCGGACTTTTTACGATTAGATGGACATAATGCTACATAGGGGAATGAAACCCCGGCAAATGCCCCTTGTTGTAAGCCATTGAATGAAATCCAGACATTAATACGAAGCAGTAATTCATCTATTTTTTTTTATTAATTTCATCTGCCAACTTAAATGCAATTACCTCAATTTCATCTTTTGACAGCTTGAATACATCATCTTCAGTTAATGTTGTTGCATTATCCAATATATCACAACAGGCATCAAACATATTGTAACCATTTTTTTCAGAAGAACCTTGACGGATAACTCTATTAATGAGTTTCCTGGTGTCCATATTCCAGTTTTTAGTAGTTACTTCAATTTCCTTGAAGTCTGTTCCCTCGACTGCTTTAACTTTGATTTTATCAGCCATTATGCTATTGTAATGCTTATAATTGTAGCAGTTGTTGATGCTCCGAATGCCCTGAATGGGATTGTATGAGTTAAAAAACTTCCACCCTGATCTAAACTTGCATTATCTATCATTACATCAGGACAAGATATAGTAAACCCTGATGATTCTGCTATTGTTAATGCAATACCAGTAGATGCACCTGTTAGTTGTGCAACTAAATCATAAGTATTATCATCTGCTTTCACAGTTAATGAACCTGTTACTTCCCATGCCCCTGTTTGTGCTACTGAAAATGGAAGAAAACTGCTGAAATCTTGTGAGCCATTCCTTTCAAGTGATCTTGATATTGTTATCTCCCAAGACAAAGGCACAAGTTCCTGAGCACCCAAAGTAATAACAGCAGAAGCCAAGTCAAATATACTTTTCACTGCATTTCCTGAATCTACTGTATCAGCAGCAATACTATCAGCAGATTCAACTGGTGGATAAGCAGTCCAAAATGTAGTATCACAGGTAAGTTGTCCTGAATTAGAACCTACATCTTCTTTTATTGTCATGGATTGCACCATAGCACCCCTGACTACCAAATCTTCAGCAGTTGCATCAGTTCCACCATTAATAAAATTAACAGTCGCATGATTTTTAGAAGAAGCACCATGTACCATCTGCATATCACCTGCAACACCATTTCCTATTCCAATAGCAGGTGTAAGAACACAGGCAGAAGCACCATCACCAAATGCCCACAGACAATTTGCAAGGATAGCATTTACTGTTCCAAAAAATGAAACATCAAATGTCCATGTATTTAAATCCCTTCTATTTATCCCTTGCTTTTCCACCTGCCCATAGTGTCCTGAAAGATTCGGTGCAACTTCTAATGCCGAACTATTGTAAGGCATTGAAAATGATTGGATTGGAAAATCAAAATAAGTATGTGCATCCTCATGTGCTGTTCCAAAAGACTGTGTAGTTGAAGCATCAAAGCAGAAAATAGGCTTAATCTCTGCCGAGGATATTGTTTGAAGTTCTATTGCCATTATTTTTCTCCTTTATTCTTACTTGTTGATTTTATTTCCTGTAAATGTGGTTTAATCTTTTCAGGTATATCCTCAAGGTCTAAAGTATGCCCTGCAACTAACAATCCATGTTTAGATGAAGAACCAAGCCCATCAAAATTTTCTGATTCTTTCAATTTTAAATATGATTTTTTTGCTTTATACATTGCCATAATTTAAGTCCTTTTTTATGTATATCCGTTATGATGAATTATAGAAATACCAAATTCAGTTATATGCAGTCTGTCATTTTCTTCATTTTCTGTGTCCTGAACATTGTATTCTATATCTTGCACTTGAAGTTCTGCCCACTTATAAGTAGAACTGGTTTGATTGTCTAATAAATGTTTTCTCAATTTGTCCACATTTGCCTTAACAGATTTATTTATCATCTCATTATTTGTATCTGCCATGTGGTAATATCTAACATTTACAAAATATTCCCTTTCTTCAAGTGAGCCTGTTTGCAATATTAAGTTGGATGATTCCAGATTAATCCTTATGCACTCTGTTCCAAGCATTTTAAATTCATTTGCAATATAAACATTCTTAAATTCATCATTTATTATCTTTCTTAATCCGAGTTCAATCTCATCATAGGCAATCTTGTCATAAGTAACAGCCATTAAATGCCATATCCCCTACGAGTAAGCTGAATTGCACCTGATTCAGCATTACTTATCTTTCTTGTTTCTGAATATACTTCTACTTCCCAAAGATCGTTTTGGGTCATACTGCTACCCTGGAATCTACAATAAAATCCTCCGTGAATATGCTGCAACCCACCTGTAACCTTAATATCAGTTTTTTCAGAGCCAAATAACTTATCACTACCATAATATTCCACCTTTACGATTGCCACTCCGTATGCACCTGTCGTTGTGCAGGTAATCCGAAGCAAATCAAATGCCTCACCAGAATATGCACCACCTTTTTCAATTATATCCATACTACCAGCTTTTGTGATACCCATCACTTTTCCCTGGCTATCATCAGAATCAACTTCATAAGATAATTTATACTCACCCTTATTGAGCCTATCCACAAGACCCGAACCATCCATATTAGTTACTAAGTTATTATAATAATCAGCTTCTTCCTGCCTGTTATTAGTTCTGAGGAGATTGGCAACACATAAATAGCAGGTTGATTTAATTATAATTGCATCAAATTCTGGTGCTGATGATACATGGGTCGTATTAGCATCATATTGGGTATATTTAGGTATTGGTGTAGGATACCTTCTATCTAATAAGTTATTTAATTCCATAGAGGCATTTACAAGCATTTGGTCAAAGTAGGTGGCATTATCAATACCTCCCTCAACCACAGAATCGCCTGGATCACTGTCCCATGTTAATAACAAGCAATCATCATTAGATGAATATGTCCATTCACCTTTTTGTGATAATTTTGTCCAGAAATATAAACCACTATCAGTTGAATAGTCGGATGTTTCTTGGGTAGTACCATCA